>Ga0115008_10002582_pt1 | contig 14995 bp, 10 predicted proteins | sample FraStrMetagenome_FD_87164 | JGI IMG/M metagenome (GOLD analysis project Ga0115008, IMG submission 87164) | Marine eukaryotic phytoplankton communities from Arctic Ocean - Fram Strait ARC3M Metagenome | ecosystem: Environmental > Aquatic > Marine > Oceanic | place: Fram Strait | collected...
CATGTAATCTCTTAGTTAAATTTCGTATTCAAAACATTAAGGGCGTATGTGAAGGAGAAAAACGATTGAGTCAAACTGGGATTGAAAAAAAGAATTAGCTACTGTCAAGAACATTACAGCGTCGAGCTTTGCTTCGCACAAATATTTTTCTGCTTAATAAAAATAGAAGGAGAACAAAACTGTGTTGAAAAACTTGACAATAGATAACCTAAAATGAAATTATGATTCGTCTAATAAAAACTCAAGAATTTAATATTGTCGCATATGTTATGCATAATGCTATAGCGATGTTCCACTCGGAGTAGTGGCTTTCCCCGGGGCCAAGTTCCGGCTTATCATCACCCAGCACCTTCTTCCTTTAGTGAATGGCCACTACAGCCGAGCATTCTTTATATTTTTGAAAAATGATCATAGTAAAATAAATAAATACAACCAGAGAAATTAAGAGCTTTAAAACACAAGAATAAAATGCCAAAGAAAGATAAAGGAAAGGGATTTATAATAGCTTCAGAAACAGTGAAAATTAAAAATTATTAATCCCGAAATAAGGAAAAGTATCAACTTTCTTCTCTCGTCTTTTTCGCGCATTATTCAACTCTTCAACGAAATACGAAGTCTCGAAGAACAATTGGAAAGATGACGAAGGACATATTGGATCTCTTGCCGCCACTGCTGGTCATAATATGGTCCTTGAAAAGCTTGATAAAATGCCGATTATGTCCGGGACAAAACGAGTTCCAGGCGCAACCGGGATACCTAACAATGGCAATACGTGTTACTTGAACGCTGTAATCCAGTGTTTGTCAAATACGTCGCAATTCTCCGATTTGATCTGTCGAGAGTTCTGTCGCGGTGGCGAAATAACAGCTCAAACTTCTGCTCTTATTAGAACTCTCTGGCTGGGAGAGCCTGCTGGAAAAGCAGCGCAAAGTCTTATCGGAACTGTTGTCCGTCTGAATCCGCAGATCGAGTTCGACGTCCAACAGGATGCCCAAGAATTTCTTCTCTGGATGCTAACGATGCTGCATGAAGATCTGCGAGAAGACAAAAATGGTCTGAGTCGTAGAAACATGGCTCGTAATTCCTTTCGCAGAATAAAAAATCTGCGGAAAAAATATGCGCTCGCACCACTACCCACCTCCCCTATTGAGCGTTTCTTCGGCGGCAACTATTGCCAGTCAATTGTGTGTCCCATTTGCAAAAAGCCCAAACAGAGCTCAGAGCTCTTTCTGACCCTTTCGCTTCCCATTCCAGTTGAATCAAAGAAACAAGCAGTCTACCCAATCGTGCATTATTTATCCGGCGAAATCGCAAAGATCGGCGTACGGCCGAATATTGCCGCCTCTGTCGCCGATTTCCGCCAGCTTGTTGCAGCGGAAATGGGCATTCATCAGCGGCTTTTGGCATTCACTGAAATCACAAACACTGGTTTCGGCCCCAGTTTTGGCGATAATGACGACGTCAACAGCTTGCCATTAGAGGGACTGCGGATTTTTCAAATTCCTGCAGCACCATCAACCGGTCGAAATGGACAAAATACTTCTAGTGCTAGCACAACACGATGGGAGAGCTGCATTCTTCTTATAATCCTCAAAAGCGATGGATACGTAAAACCGGATCCACTCGTGATGAGAATGGCAAGAGATGCGACCGCACGCGAACTGCATACAGAAATATTCGCGCGTTTGAATCAGAAATACTCACCTCGTCAATCCCCCCGACTCAAGGTGTCTCACCACGACGGATCAGATGAAATGATCGACTCATCTTTGGAACACCCACTTCTAACCTCCGCCCTGACGACTGCCATGAAAACTTGCCCCACAGGATCGCCAATCCACATTCGCATCATCGCCGAATTCCCGCAAGATGCTGTCCACATGATCGAAGATTCAAGCAGCAGGCGAATTAAAGAAGAGCCAAGTGTTCGACTTACTGAAATCTTCGACCAACAACAAAGCGAACTAACGCTCAGCGAGTGTTTAGATCTTCATATGAAAGAAGAAGAAATCGTCAATAATGGTTTATTATTCAAATCATCAAATTCTTATTTTTTAAAGGTTGGCTGTGTCAATACTGTAAAAAGAAATCGAAAAAGTTCACGAAACGAATGCAATTTTCTTCTCTACCAGATGTTCTTACTCTTCAATTCAAGCGTTTTAAAGCAACTGAGGGTAAACGCTCAAAGGAAAAGGTCTTTTTGAGAATAATATTAAAATTTATAACGCATAGAAATTTTTTTGAAAAACCTCCAAAAAGCTGACAAATTACGTTTCATACCCAGTCACAGGACTCGAAGTCACAAAGTACATCACAATGTCTCAAACTCGCCATCCCATCGTGTACGATTTATACGGTGTCATCGGCCACCGTGGGGATCTTTTCTCTGGCCATTACTACGCTGTGACGAAGAACAATCTTGACCAATGCTGGTACTTGTTCGATGATGAAGTTGTTCAAAAAGTTACCGTCGAGGATTGCCTTACCCCTGATGCTTTTATTCTGTTTTACCAAAAGAGGTTATTGAGCAATTATAAACAGTTATTTAATTTAATTTCAGAGGCCATGCAATTCAGCCAGGTCGTCATTGGTCTCTTCGTCTTAATGGCGTCAAAACCGCACTCGACGCTGCTCGGGACGGGACAGGCGTTTCTGAAGTTGACGAGCCCATTCCATCCGCTCAAAGCGATAGCGATGAACCAAAGCCATTCAAAGAAGTAGCCGTTGACGTTGGAAACCTGCTCTCCATGCATCAACAGAAGCCAGTAAGCTTCAATGCTCCGATTCCGTCGTCGAAGTGGTCGCCGTCGCAGAATTATGCAACCTTGCGCCGCCCAGTGGCCAGAAATAATTCGGCAATTGGTCTTGTGAACAACGGAAGCTCAAGTCTGACCGACAATGAGTTTATTATTCCAAAACATCGATCAGGAATCAATCTTCGGAATGATGAGTCTCAAGATCATCTCAAAGGTATTTAATAAAAAATATAATCAAATAAAAATTTTCAAAAAGCTCCTTCAGCACCTACAACTCCGCGAATGACTCGCGATGGTTCCACCAAGACTCTGCCTAGAAATTCAAAAATTCTGTGGCAGCAGCCAAGGAGCCGGCCAGAGAGCTACGCAGAGCCAGGAGATGGTGGCAAAGAAATTGAAAGTATAGCGGCTAGTAGAAGCTCTTCAAATATCAATCAAGGTTAACGACTTCAAGAGTCGCGATAAAAATTTCTTTTTAGCTTATTTCGAGAAAGTCGTCGGACAACAGCGGCGGCAACCGAGCAGATATCGCCATCGAACGGAACGGGGGCGTAGAGAACGCGGAGAAAATGAGCATCGTCGTTCAGGAAGATCAAGATCGAGAGGAAAGAGTGAAGATAGAGGCGATCGGCCGCGCTCAGAATCAAGAGGACGATCTGGGGGATACGAAAGTGATAGGCGACAGTCAACTGCTTCAAGGCCACGGTCAAGGTCTCGTGGGCGATCTCAATCTCGTGGAAGGAATGAGTTAAAAAAATACTTTGAATATAGCCATTTATACTTTTGATCAAATATTATTAACTCGATTTGAAGACAAGAAGCTAACGGCGAGTATGGTTCTGAGCGAGAACGCGCTCGAAGTCGATCTGGAAGAGAAAATTCCGAAGAAGATCGCAGGTCAAGACGCAGGAGTCGCTCACGTGGTGGGGAAGAAGAGAGGAGGAGGCAGAGGTCGAAAAGTCGACAGAGAACATCAAGCACTTCAGATTCAAATAAACTGGTATAAAGTTTTATAAAACTAAGATTTTATCATTTTAAAGGACGCAATGAATTTTCATTCACGACAGAACTCAACGCTCTCAGCAAAATCAGGCCCTCCAAAAACAATGCAAAGTAAGAGCTAACAATTCTCTACGGTCGCTTTATGTTTATTTTCTAGCCAGTGGTGGGTACACCGTGGCACCTTCCCTTGGCAGTAGCTTTACGGGGAAGAACGCAAGTCACCACAAGAAATCTCTCGAGTTTCTCAAATGAACTCATCGAAAAAATAACAAAACTAATTTAAAAGGGACCTTAAATGAGCCCTTCTCTTTCTGTGCCTATCATGGTTAATTATGCGCGCAAACTTCAACAGACGTATTTTTAGCTTTCTAATTCTATTCATATCATTCCGAAGTGTCTTTGAATCGGAAACACTATGTTTGATGATAATAAAATAATTCGAGTTCAAAGCTTGTGTTTTATTCATTTCCATTAAATTTTGAAAAAAAGCTTGAAATTTTTAGTTAAACTTCTCAGTCAAAAAAATTCTTGTCTTGAGCTTGATTTCTTGAAGCCGTTCATACGTTTTGAAGTGTCCCTGGTAAGTTTATCTTCAGGTAATCCAGCATGAATAAGATGCTTTAGAGAAACTGCTATATTTTGATAGAACAAAAGATGATGCAGTCAACAAGGGACAAAACTGCACGTCAGAAAGGTCATAAATCACTCACTTTGTGTGTCCGATCGTTTGTTGAATTTTGTTTAAAAACGCGCTCGTTTGATCAGTTGTCGGTGGTGTCGCTGCGTAGCTGAAAGAAAGAGAGAGCCTCTCTTTGAGCTTATGTCCAAATAAGGAAATTTGACGGAGATTGTGACCCAACGGATTGGCCGCCCGGGCGCCACTCGCCGCCCCATTGGAGCTACCACCAATTTTTCATCTTTTCAGCGCAGTGGAAGATGCGCCACACGCTTTTGCACCTCCGTTTTGGTAACCCAGAACATTTACTACCCTTATTCGGTCTTTTCGACCTTGTTACTGCCTAATAAGCAGTTGTTTGGCCATCGATGAGTTAAGAGAAAGGCCAATATTGGTGAACAATTTTTGACGGTGACGATGATTACCACGCTAGTTCAAAACTGCGTGAGTCGCTTACCATCGCTACTAAAAGAGAAAATACCAATTGTCAAACAGGAAACGTCGCCACACTGCGTTCAGCACTTGTACGAGAAGTCTGAAAAGAGATTTTAACGATTTGCTGTTATTTTAAGCTCGGAGACATAGAAGAGAAATACTGATTTTTTTCAAGTACGGACTTTCTAACGAATCGATTTATTTAGAACAAAGCAAGAAAAAATTAAAATTGATGACTTTTAGTATTCCGAAACGTAGACGAATGCTACTGAATCACGTGTTTATACAGTGAATTTTTTTGTATAAGTAACTAAGCCACATTGAAGTAAGACGTCTGTAGAAAAAGACGGCTTTACTTGTTCCAACATAAGTGTCGTCTATTTCTTCAATTTTTTAATTTTGGGAAAACATTTGCGCTGCCATAAGTTATTCATCCGATCCGCCGGTTATTGACAGTTGTCACATGACAATCTACACGAGATTTGACCAATTTCTATTTTAGATTGAAAAAAATAGTCTTTTGAGAAAATGGCGTCCATGTCCGGAGTTGGTGCGAACGATAAGTGCGTCGAAATGTGGGAACAACTTAAAGCTGGAAAAATTAAGGTTGTTAAAATTTCTTAAAAAAAGTATAACTTGAAATTTTAGGCTTGCCAATTCAAAGTCGAGAATAACGAAGTCGTCCCAATTGAGAATACAGTAATCCCAAAAGGAACCGAAAATGCCTGGAAAACTTTCACCAACAGTCTTCCGGAAAATGTAAGCAGTCCATTTCGCTCTGAGTTTTTCGCTGTGAAATTTTTTTTTTAAATCATCATTGACTACGATTTGAATTTTTTAAAATTTGATTTAGGAGTGCGTATATGCGATCTACGACATCGAAATCACTCTGGATCTCGGCTCCGGCGTTTCTGCAGGAACCAGAACAAAGGTACAGTAAACCTTTGTGTATTCTTCCACCAACATGTTAAATTCAAGTTGACATTCATTATCTGGTCCCCCGAATGCGCCCCAATCAGGCAGAAGATGGTGTCTGCGGCCTCCAAGGACGCTATTAAGAAAAAGCTCAAGGGTATTCAAGTTGAATGGCAACTTACGGCTCCTGAAGATCTTGAAGCTTCCGACAGAATAGCCGATCTGTCATCAAGAACGTAAGCCGCCAACAAATCTAAAAATGATGAACATTAAATTTCAGCGACATCAAGGGATCCGGGAAAATTCTGTCATACGAAGGCATGAAAGCCTAGAGATCGACTTCCGCTTCCCAGTGCTAACATTGATCAAATATCAACCACAAAAACCTTGTACAGTTTCATTTTACCAGACTGCAGTTAAATTTGAAATCTACTTTCTGCTCAACGATCCATTCCGACATTTAGAACCCAGATCCGATTTTTCGGAGCATTTCTGAGATTTCCTGCATATCAGATGCCTGCACAAGCTTACAAAAAATCACAAAAAGACATCCTCACTTTTCAACAATCACTTTCTGCACTCTCAAACGATTTGATGAGTCACAATAAGAACATGATATGATGGAAAAAATTAATAAATAAATGAATAAGGACCTTTCTCAGGTAGTCTTCAATGATTTTCTGAGGTCAGTTTTTTTTTTAGCAGGAGTTACATTATAGAGCAGCATCCTCGAAGTTCAGGTTTTATTTCTTCTAATTCATATTTCGCTTTTTCGATGGCTTTCTCCCTCATTTTCTCGAGTCTAACTGGATCAGAGCTCAAAAATAAGTTTTCTAAAAGGGAACTATTTAGTTTTTGTAGCTCCCAGTCCCGAGGTGTTCTTGGTGTTGTGAATCGATTAGTTCCAAACGTTCTAAGTACGTTTTGTCAACGATTTCTCGACACTAAAACAGTTCGAAAATGATGATGATTTTTTAGAAATACCTCTTTAAGAACATCTGGCAGGTCATTTCTTATGTTCGGAATTCGTTCCTGATTCCATTTAATAAGCAGGTCAACTTCTTCGTCCATTTTCGGATATTTGAGGATCTTGATTTTCGCTTCTTTCATCAGCGCAGCTTCCCTTCTCAATGTTTCGAGCATGCCTTTCATGAACCCGTTCTGTTTTGAATGTCTCATCTCGTCTCGCCGTTCTTGAGCTCGTGCAATCAGCCACTTGATCTGTTGGTTGAAGTTTGCGTTTTCTCCGCCGACAATACCTGCTTGGCGCATGATGTCTTTCGTACCTCCGTCGATCTGCTCTAAGATGAATATTTTTAAAAGAAGTTTTTTTTGAAGTAAAAACTTACTGACTCCGCCACGAATTCTTCCTTTTAGCGCCAAATAATGATGCATTATTGTAGAATAGTCCTAAAATAACACTTGTTTGTTACCAAAAACGTGACTGAACGCGCAAATTTTAAGAGTTCAGTACCTCTTTTATATCGTAAAGCATCTCGGAATTCTGTTTCACTCTTGCGCGTAAGTCATTTTCATCAACTGGCGGGTAAATTTTCGGTTCTCGATTCAAGAACTCCTCAAGCGTTGGATACCTCTCCTTCTGCTCGAAAGGCTCAGACTCCGAATCAACAGAAGATGACTCGTGCAACGACGGTTCTCTTACTTGACTTTTTTCCCGACCCATAACGAGCTGTTCATCGCCTTGGGGATAAACAAGGAGAACAAATGTGATCTAGAATGCTTCTGAAAGAATATCCGACATGTCATTGACAGGTTTATTTTAGCAGAGGTTACATTATGGAGCAGCAAGGTTTCAGTTCGAGCATTTCTTCTTCCAGTTTTGCGACAATTTTCTCCTCCAGCTTCTTGAGTGCGGCTAGTTAAGAGCTCAAAAAGAAGTTGAAAATTATTTATTCTGAATTTTGAGCTCCCAGTCCCGAGGTGTTCTTGGTGAAGAGAATCGATTCTTTCAAGAAGTTCTTTGTGCTCCTTGTCGACTTGTTCTTGGCACTAGAACATCAGCTGTTAAAAGATGATGACTTTTGATAAAAATTACCTCTTTCATAACTTCTGGCAGGTCATCTCTTATCTTCGGAATAATTTCCTTATTCCATTTAAAAAGCAGGTCGACTTCTTCGTTCATTTTCGGAAATTTGAGGGTGTTGATTTTTGTTTCTCTCATAAGCAAAATGTTTTGTTTCACATTTGCGAGCATGTCATCGATCTCGCCTTGACGTCGTTGAGCTCGTTCGGCGAGGCGCACAACGTCTTTTGTCCCTCGGTCGATCTCGTCTAAGATGATATTTCAGGAAGTATTTTGAAGATAGAACTTACCGATTCCGGTACGGATTCTTCGTTTGAGCGGCAAATTATGGTGCAAGAACGTTGAATAATCCTAAAAGAACGTGTAGCGGACATTAAAACCCATTTGGACATTTAAACCCATCTGGACATTTAATTCCATTGGAAATTTAAACCCATTTCGATGACTCATTAGATATGTATAAATGTCCAGATGGCTTTAAATGTCCGCTACTCTCAAAAAACAGTCCATGGACCATGGACTTATGAAAAAAAATGAGGTACCTTTAGTGCGTCGTAGAGCATCTCAGAATTCTGTGCCACTCTTGCTTCTGCGTCATTCCGGTCGACTCGCTGGTAAATTTTTGGCTTTTGATTTAAGAAATCCTGGAGCGATGGATGCCTCTCCTTGTGGTCGTCCATTTTTTTTGAAATCTTCCTGTCCTCGATAGACTCAGAGGACTCGTCTGAGGAGACATCCTCCGAGACATCCTCCTCACTCGAAGACGCTTCTGTAACTGCACTTTTCCTTCCATAACGAGCCATAACGAACTGTTGATCGTCGATTAAAACAACAAAGAGTACAAAGGTGATCTAGAAAAAGGAAAAAATATATAAAGCTACTTTCAAGATGTTATCGGGCCTGGTTAGCTCAGTCGGTAGAGCGTTGGACTCTTAATCCAACGGTCGCGGGTTCGAGCCCCGCATTAGGCTCACTTTTCGCACTCATTCCAGTTTTATGCCGTTTTTTCACTATTTTTGGAAAAAAAAAATAGATTTTTATAAGATGAAAAGTGTTTAAAAAAGTTCCGCTTGAACATTCGAAAAAATAAAACTGATTAAAATAATTTAATCGATGTTCAATTAATTCAATAATGTCAAGGTAAAATAACAGGCTGAGAGATTGATAGAAGATTCTCGGATTTTAACCAAAAATGAGCGCTGTCCAGTAAACAATAAACAATGTCTTGGTGGAGCGGTTCAGCAGGCGGTTCATTTTCGGTAATGTTCTAAGAGCTCGCTCTTCAAGAGCAATATGCTGCTGATAGAGATATTTCCGCTACTCCTGGGCCTCGCCCAGGCGCATTTAGAGGATGCCAAGAAAATGTTTGAAATAATTCGCAGAGCGAAGCGAAGGAAAAATAAACGAAGCGGTGCTTTTTATTAAAAAGAAATCATTAACCCTCGCGGGGAAAGTGACCAATTAATTGTTCACTTCAGTTTCGCTAATAATGGCTGAGCGAAGAGAAGCAAAAAGCGCGAAGCGAAGCTTCGCATCAAAATATCTTGAATTTCGATTTTTGACGCGAAGCTTCGCTTCGCGCTTTTTCCTTCGCTTCGCTCAGCCATTTTTAGGGAAACTCAAGTGAACAATTAATTGGCCACTTTCCCCGCAAGGGTTAAACAAATTAAATATTTTACTGCAATGATATCTAATAAGACCAACGCTAAAATTCGCTTCGCGCTTATTTCCTCATAAACTTTATTTTCCAACATACGAAAGTCTTTGGTCTGCACCCGCCCATACGACGAAGAAGTCAAGCTCCGCGAAATGAAAAGCCACAATCCGAAAAAATGGAGTTGGCTGGTCAGAATTGACGGGTGCCACGGAGCACTTGTCTCCCAACAATTCGTCGTCACTGCTCCAGCTTGTTGTGTGTCTGCCGTTGGCAAGAGAATATTTTTCGCTGATAAAAGCTTCAATACCGTCGACAAGGTGATCGTGAATTTGGAATCGACTGACATCAGAGACCAGATTTGTCTCATCAAATTGCAGAAGCCAGTTCGGTACTCGGACAGCGTGTATCCGATCTGTACCGACGACGGTGCCGTAGATGTCGCTAGAGCAGTGCGAGCATTCTCCAAGAACACCTTGGACAGCATCAAAGATCATGCCGTCGACATGCTGCCTCCAGTCATGTGCCCAAGACTGGGTGACAATGATCAGCCGTCTACCTGCATTGTCGGACCAGGGCAAAACTCATTCACCGAAGGCTTCTGCGCTAGAAATCTTGGCGCGCCGATCGTAGCAGTGCACAAGAAAGCTGCTATTCTTATCGGAATCGTGACTCATCCCTTCGGCGATTGCGATTTTATCCAAGGCTTTTCAACCCAAATCGGCAAAGTCGAAAAGTGGATCAAACAGAATATAAAATTCCACGAAAACTTCTGGTCGTTCTCAAGTGATTTTCAACAAACAACAACTGGATTCGAACTAAGTGGCAAATCAATGCTCGCGGAAATGGGACAGAATCAATGCGAGAGTAAAATCGACGGATTCGGACGATCGGGTGCGAGTCTCGTCCGCTCGTTGCAGCAGAAAATCATCTTGGAGCAAATTTCTTCCGGAAATATAACAGCTGAAGAGTCCGAATTCGCAGGAAAGCTTCCGCCGAGGGATATGCGTACGATAGAATTCTGGGAAGACTTCGAACAGCGCGTGGTCGGCTCGAACGTTGAGCCACAAGAGAATCCCTGGACGTGGATGGTTGATTTCGACGGCACTTGCGCTGGCGCACTAATTTCCGCTGAAGTGGCAGTTACTTCTGCAATGTGCTGCGGATTCATCGACCACGATACCGCCTATATTGGCGGGTTCTCAGCGCGAGAATCTGGAGTGAAGAGGACTATTTCACAGAAAATAATTTCACCTGAATTCAACCAGGCAAAACTCCGAAATGATCTTTGCCTTGTCAGTTTTACAGAACCACTTGAGATCGGAGCGAATCTCCGGCCAATCTGCTTGCCTGCAAATGGATTTGCTTTAGACGAAGGCGAGCATCTATTTATCGCTGGATGGGGCAGCAAAACTGTCAGCGGAGCCCTGTCTGAAAATCTCAACTCTGCCGCATTGCCCATCGTTGCTTTTGAAAAGTGCGAGAAAGAGTATGGCGATCTTGGGCTTGAATTGTCAGATTCTGCTCATTTCTGTGCCAACAGTCCAAACGGAGGAATCGGCCCATGTCGTGGCGATTGGGGAGCGCCGAGTGTTGTGATGCGCGCTGGCCAGCCAGTTCTTGCTGGTATTGTTAGCTTTGGCCGTGGCTGTGGACATGTTGCCTTTTCTTCTGTTTATACCAATCTTGCCTCATACAACGATTGGATTGTTACAACTGGAAAAAAAATGTCCATTGTTCAGACAACTACTACCTCTACAACGTCAACAACCACTACAAGCACGACATCAGCCCCTGCAGCTGCGATGCTTGATGAAAATTTCAATGGAGTTACAGGAGGTTCTTGCGAATCTGTTTTTGACTCGATGTTCTCCTCATCTGGGCGATCATCAATCAATGGAGATGTGCCCTTTCAAATAGGCCAGAAAATCTCGTATGCAGATTACTCAAATTCTCGGGAGAGACGCTCGATTTTCGGAGGACGATTAGTCGGTGGAGAGAAAGTAGAAGAAAGTGGAGAATGGCCGTTCGCCGTCAATATTGCAGGCAAATGCGGCGGATCTCTGATTGGAAGACGGTGGGTTCTAACCGCAGCTCACTGTTGTACGGATGAAATATTGACGAACAGCTCAACTATTACCATTGGATCAAATTTTTTGAGGGACGCGACTGCAGATGAGCTTTTTTCAGCTGAAGATTTTATATCGCACCCTAGCTACAACGACTTCAATTACAACAACGATATTTGCGTCATCAAGCTCGACCGTGATGTTATTTACTCTGCGACTGTATCGCCTGTCTGTCTTGATGGGAGCATCGCGCACAATGGCGGCTTTCCAAACTTTATCGCAGGTTGGGGCCAAACTAAAGCAGGCGGTGTCAAGAAGAATTTCATCTCGGAAGCGCCGGTCGAATCACTTCGCCGATCAGAATGCAAAGAATTCTTGCCCGATGAATTTTTGAAGAAGAAAATGTTTTGCTCTCGCGGAACAGCGGGGGCGCATGTTCGAACTTGTGACGGAGATGCTGGTGGACCGCATATCTCGTGGTCGGATGGATCGCCTGTATTGACAGGAGTTCTCAGCTGGGCTTCAGATTGTGGAACAGACGAGGCATTTTCCATCGTGACGAATGTCAAGGATCACCTTGATTTTGTCGCTCACGCGGTGGCGCAATTGGAGATTTTCGAGCTCGAGCCATTCGTCGATGAAGTACTCGCTGATGAGTCATCTCTTGTCAGCAACGTCGATGTCTATAAGTGTCCAAATCCTCTTGATATTTTCGAAACTGTTCGACCATCTGAAGTTTCCGCATCTGCTTCCTGGCCCTGGAAAGCTGTTGTCAACGACTATTGCGCTGGTGTTTTGATGGGCGCATCACAGGTCTTGACGACTGCCGATTGCTGTGGAAATTTGATGAAAGGCAAATCAGTAAAAGTGAACGGTCAGACAAGAGCTGTTTTCATTGCCTCGAAGAAAGGCGATTTATGCTTGATTCAAACAAGCTCGCCATTTGTTATTAATTCTGAAGTGACGCCAATCTGTATTGAAAATTCAGTCCAAAAGAACATCGAGCTATCGTCGGATCAGTACGTTATTGTTGGTCAATTTCACGAAGAAAAATTAAATCTTGGTGAAGTTGAAGGCGATCATTTTACGCTTTCAATTTCAGGAAACGAAACAATCTGCGATCTTCAGCCTGGATCAGCTTCTGTTGCTAACGGAGCTGGAGATTATCCAATTCTTACTGGAATTTACACCGGTAAAGCTGAGTGTTTTTCAAATGCTTCCTTTGTGAATATTTTCGAGCAGAAAGCGTGGCTAACTGAAACTGCAAAGGAACTTGGAGCGTATAAAGAGAATAGATTCATTGACACAAATGACATCGAGCTCTTGTCAAATATGGAGCTATACAAAGCTGCGAATTCTCATTGTATTTCCCCATTTGATAATCTGGGAACTCAGCAACTTACAAGATCAGCAATCCGCAAGGATGTCAAGAAACGAAAGAAAAATAAAAAGCAGGCTAGAGTTTCGCTTGGATTTGACGTTCGAGACTTTCAGGACTGGAGCTTTATCGGATCAATAAACGGAACTTGCGGAATTACTCTCATCGCTAAACGATGGGCACTTACTTCCGCCGATTGCTGTCTCGATATTGCGGGAAAGTGGATTCACTTCGGCTCCCTCGACATTGGAAACTTCGCCACTGGCACCGTCGTCGAGCCGCAAAATATCTTTATCCATCCTGACTTCAGCCAGCGTCTTTTACAGAACAACGTCTGCGTCGTAGAATTGAACAGGGCTGTTGAATACTCAGCGACACTTGGTCCAGCATGCTTGGATACGTCTGGTGTCAAACAGAGCACTCCATCGGACCCTTTTATCGGTTTCATCGCTGGATTTGGAGGCGAGAAGCTTCCTCTCAAACAGGCTCCAGTCGCTGTTATTCCTGAGAACGATTGTAAAATCAGCTATGGCGAGTCGTCAATTTCCAAAGATCAATTCTGCGCCGGGTATTCATCCGGTTCAGTCGACGCATGCAAATCAGACGTTGGAGGACCATTTATGACTATAAACAAGGAAGCCGGACAGCGAAAACTATCCGGAATTATTTCTTGGTCTCGTGGTTGTGGCCAAGTTGGTCGACCAGCTGTTTATTCCAAGATCTCTTCATATGCAAATTGGATATTTGAAACAATCCGTGACGTAGACGCCCCAATTAGTATTGGAATTTCCAATGAGTTCGCTGTTGAGGCTGAAAATGATAATTCTAACCCTGACTTTAATCTCGCAAGTGAACGAGTTTTCTCAAAATTAAATATTAAAGCCGGGTGCATGCCTAGTTTTGGTATTCAAGGAGCAAAAACATTCGAAAAGAGCGATACGAAGAGCTGGCCATGGGCTGTCAATATCAATCTACAATGCTCTGGTACTTTGATTGACACAAATATGGTGCTCACATCTGCATTCTGCTGTCAATCAGTTTCTCCAAATGACATTACCAATACTCGAGTCAATATGGGAAGTAAAAAGGCGATCGGGAAAATGTCTGTTCGAATGCATAGCTTTGCTATTCACCCACGATTCTCAAATGTTGGTGGAATCCGTAAAAATGATATCTGCATTATTCGACTTGTCCGACATGTCGATATTTCCGAGGAAGTAAGGAATGGTTTTCATTTTTATTGAACTATGACTCAATTCACAAACTTATAAGCATTGATAAACCGCTTAAAGACCGCTTTGTTTGGCAACAGAGCTGCCAAAAGCGAACACGCCTGTTTATACGGCAGGCTGGCCAGCAGCTCATGGTGGTTTCAAAAAAGGCGCCAAGACGATTGTCGAACGCGTCAACAAGAAACTCTCAATCCAGGAATGCCGAAAAATCTACAATGGTAAGATCGAGGACGATCAGATTTGCGTCCAACAATTACCTGACAAGAAACTGCTCAAAAAGTCGCCCTGCGCTAAAGATGTTGGTGCACCTGTGATTGTGCTTGAAAACGGCGAGCCAAAGCTTCTCGGTTTGATGGGCAAGCATAGAAATTGCGTTGAGGAGAGGAATTACTTTACAAGCGTGCTGGAACATAATGAGTGGATTACTGCAAAAGTAACGAACCAGCATATTTCGATTCCTGCGCTCAAACATAACCGGCTATTCGATAATGTCGACGATTACAGCTGCCCAAGTATGACAGACCATTTGAACCAGTTTGGACATATTTTCGGCGCACGGAGTGTTCGCGACCCTACTGGAATACTCGAAGAAGGAAGCGGAGAAGACAGAACAGACGTGTTCGATATTGAGCAGGCTGCGGACAGAATTGACAACGGTAACGCAGTTGAACGCGCACACTGGCCATTTATCGGCAATCTTCACAATTTCTGCACGGCAACGTTGATCGGCCGAGAGTACGCGATAACCACGGCGTCATGCTGCAATACCGCGCTCAACAGAAATATTTTCTTCGGACAGAATATTCGACGAGATGACAGTAGCGATTTCCAAGG
>Ga0115008_10002583_pt1 | contig 14991 bp, 19 predicted proteins | sample FraStrMetagenome_FD_87164 | JGI IMG/M metagenome (GOLD analysis project Ga0115008, IMG submission 87164) | Marine eukaryotic phytoplankton communities from Arctic Ocean - Fram Strait ARC3M Metagenome | ecosystem: Environmental > Aquatic > Marine > Oceanic | place: Fram Strait | collected...
AAAATCCATGATCAACTATTGTTTTATTTATTTTTTATTTTAGAATGATCGATCTGATATACTGGCTTTTCAAAATTATCAAGTTTGTCAGCAACTGCATATACAGAACCAGATACGCCTCGATTTGCGGCGCCAAGAGTTGCACGCGCTGTGGTCGCCGCCCTTTTCAAATTGAAATCCGACTCGCTTTGTTGTTCTACCACTACTTTGATTACAAAGCGGCCAAAAAGTCGCGAGTATGGGACGCCAACCCAAAAGGTGGATATGGAATTACTCAATATGGAAATATCCTTCACATTCCTGGAATAAAATCGCGCCCTCTGACAAGAGTCAACATCGACCTTGAAGAGTTCTATCGCAAGAAGTTCATGGAAATGGAGAGCTCGCTGATTTGGAGAGAAGTCGAGAATGTGAATGGCTCTTGGATGATTGCGAAAATAATTGATCAAGGAAAATGCGCCGAGAATTTTGACGGACCTCTTGTCGCCCAACTTGCAGAATTCGTTCCGGCGAATCCGTTGTTCAGCGCTTGTTTTTCGAAATTAACCGTCGACTTGTCGAAAATTGGAAGGAAAGAAAAAGATTTGATCGCGCCTCATTTTGGAAGTACGACAGCAAAATCAAGAGTGCATATTCCGATAGATGTCGACAAGGAAATCGTCGACAATATTGAAATGTGTTCAGCCGATGGTACATTTTTCATGAAATGGCACAGCGCGTTCGAGATCGATGATAGCTACTCTCACAAAGTCAGATTTACGCCCACAAGCGATCTGCCAAAAAAGGGTGTTTTCTCTAGAACTGTTCTTATTTTCGATCGATGGCAAGCGCACCTAACACACATTGAGCGAGCGGAAATCAACTTTGTCGCCGAAAAGCTTCTGTAGTTCAAGCTTTCTGTACATATATTTTCTAGAACAGATAGACAAGTCCTTATTTATCTGATCATTTGGTCAAAGCTGAAAATTTTGATTTTCAGAAAATGATGCAGCCAGGTATCCAGATGCCCATGGGCGGCGCCGGTGGTATGCCACAGCTTCCGGGAAACGTCGGAATCGCAGTCGACGAATATGGAAGACCGTTCCTTGTTATGCGAGATCAGGTTTGTCTTTCTTAGCTTTTCTTTTTAATAAATCGCGTGAAGGCGCAACAAAATCGAGTGACAGGTGTCGAAGCCATCAAGTCGCACATCCTTGCAGCCAAGGCGGTCAGCTCTACTCTGAGAACGTCGCTCGGACCAAACGGAATGGACAAGATCATGGTCTCTCCAGACGGCGAAATCACCACCACGAACGACGGTGCCACCATTCTCGATAAGATGGACGTACAGCATAATGTTGCTAAGGTGAGCTTCAGTTTCAAACATTCAAAATTAACTCCTCAAGCTTCTCGTCGAGCTCTCCAAATCTCAAGATGACGAGATCGGCGATGGAACCACCGGTGTTGTCGTCCTTGCTGGCGCTCTTCTCGAGCAGGCCGAGCCTCTTTTGGACAGAGGAGTCCACCCTATTCGAATCGCTGACGGTTACGACAAGGCCTGCCAGGTTGCGCTCAAGACTCTTGACAGAATCGCTGAAGACTTCCCAATCTCTGACAAGGTAAAATCGCGACTTGCTCTTTGTACGCTAAAGATTTAATCTAGGACATGCTCAAGCGAACTGCTCGGACTACTCTCGGCTCCAAAATTGTAAACAGATGTCACGATCAATTTGCCGACATCGCCGTAGAAGCCGTTCTTGCCGTCGCCGATTTCGAAAAGAAAGATGTCAATTTTGAACTCATCAAAATGCTCACTAAGGTACGACCTTCTTTTCGGATATATTTAAACAGAAATTTTAGGTCGGAGGAAAGCTCGATGATACTCAGTTGATCAGAGGTGTTGTTATCGACAAAGACTTCAGCCACCCTCAGATGCCCAAGCAAGTTGAAAACGCGAAACTCGCTATTCTGACATGCCCGTTCGAACCCCCAAAACCAAAAACCAATCACAAACTTGACGTCACCTGTGTTGAAGACTACAAAGTAAGCTCCACTTGAATCGCGCACGGTTAATAAAAATCTCTCCTAGCAATTACAAACATACGAGCGTGAAAAATTCGAAGAAATGATCAAACAAGTCAAGGACTCTGGAGCCAACCTCGCCATCTGCCAGTGGGGCTTCGACGATGAGGCCAACCATCTTCTTCTTCAGAACCAGTTGCCAGCTGTCCGATGGGTCGGAGGCCCCGAAATCGAGCTCATCGCTATTGCCACTGGTGGCCGTATTGTTCCCCGATTCCAGGTACTCTTCGTTGATTTCAAATCGAGATTCAATATTTTTTATTTAGGAGTTGACCAGCGAGAAGCTTGGCGAGGCTGGAATTGTTCGAGAAATCGATCTTGGTACCACGAAAGAACGCATGCTGGTCGTCGAGCAGTGCAAGAACACCAAGGCCGTGACGATCTTCATCCGCGGATCGAACAGAATGGTCATCGCCGAGGCCGAGCGATCGCTCCACGACGCCATCTGCGTCGTCCGAAACCTCATCCGTGATTCCCGAATCGTCTACGGCGGTGGCGCTCCCGAAGTCGCCTGTGGCCTTGATGTTGCTGAAGAGGCTGACAAGACTTCCGGACTCGAACAGTGGGGCATGCGGTAGGACCTCGTTGCGTTAGGCTTTTAGATAACAACCTTTTCAGTGCGTTCGCTTCCGCCCTCGAGAGCGTGCCCATGGCTTTGGCAGAAAACTCCGGCTTGAACCCAGTTGAGACTTTGACCGACCTCCGATCTGACCAAAAGACTTCTGGAAACCCCAGACTCGGTGTTGACGCTCTTTATACTGGAGACCGAGATATGAAGGTAATCCGAACTTTATTTTGACAAAATTTTAGCGGCAATTTCAGGTCCAGAACGTAGTGGAAACACTCGTAGGAAAGAAACAGCAACTTTCGCTAGCAACACAGCTCGTTCGCATGATTTTAAAAATCGATGACGTCAGAACAGTCGGCGCTCAATAATCCACAGATAAACTACTGTAACCCTATCTAGAGTATTTAGCCTTTTAGGATCAATTATTCCTGAGATCAGTGTCACAACCTCACTCTCTTCAATTCTTGTTTTTGAATGCTTGAAGCTGAGCACCACTTATTTTTCCGCCAAGTCAATGATTATTTTTTTACAATTTGTAAAGAACAAAAACTGACCGATTTTAGCAACTGACAAACACCACCTTATAGTTCATACTTCCTGTGTCTTTCACCTATACTTTCAATACATGTTTTATTTTATATTATTGAAGTCATTTGTTTATTATGCGGCATAATTTATGCCGTTGATTGTTTTAATTCAAATTGCGGTTTATTGCAGGACAGATGGGCACACGAAGGGGTTATAAAATGAGTATCAGGCGCAGGATAATTGCAAGAGATTTTCAAACTGATAAAGCTTTTAGAACAACATGTTGATATGGTTTTAACAGTTCCCATTGGGCTGTGGTCAGGTCGGAATGTCAACTGTAAATGTACCTGCTTCGGACGAATTGAATCTAGTCTTGAAAATGTCGAGAACTGGATATTTGGAGCTTTCGAAAGCGGCCAAATTTTCATCTGGAAAGTGTCGGACCAAAACATCATCCACAAAAGCATCCTCATTCAGGACTCGGATGCTTCTCCTATAGTTAGCGCAACATCATACGCCAGAAATCATCTGGCGACATTATCGCTTTCTGGACTAATTCAGTTTTGGCACGTTCCTTCTGGAAAAGTTGTTTTCTCCATCCAAGCTTCGAATCGTCTCGCTGGTTTGGCAACTCTTTCCGAAACACTTGTCGCTGCTTATGGCGAGTTGAGCGAGGTCATTGTTTTCAGTGCAAAAACAGGCAAGCGCGAGTTGTCTCTCGGCTGCAGACTATATCCGGATTGGATCACTTGTGCGGTTTCGATAAACGTCCCTGATCTTTCTGTCCTGCTTGGAATAACTGCAGGTGGAACTCTCAAAGTATGGCGGGTCTCCTCGGACCGTACGCAATCACAAGAAGAACCACTTTGGGAAGAAGAGTCGAAACAAATTCGGTCCTGCGAGCATCCCAGCGTCCTCAAATTGCGAGCGGAGTACGCTCTCGTAGTTTGCAAAAAGTCGTTTTTCATTTTGGATTCTTCAGATTTCTCAACTGTTGCATACCAGTCTGTTGATAGTGAATCTCTAGTGGATGGATTCTTTCTTCATGGCAGCTCCAACTTCGCCATCGTGTCAGAAAACAAGGCTCAAAACTTGACGACATTAAATGTTTACTCCGTAGACAATCTTCGGCCTCAAAGTGGCGACGATCAAACGCCTCAGCTTATCTGGAAAACTTCTGTTCATCTTTACTCAAAATTCCAGCTTTCTGGAAAACGTCTGCACTCGATATCACCTTCTCTTGAGATTTCGACGCTTATCACGCAAGATAACTCGTTTATAGAAATCGCAAAAACTGCTACATGTAGCGGTGTTGAAGGTGAGCTGGATTTGTTTTGCAAAAACAACTCGTACATTACCGCAGTTTGCTATGTTGAAGAAAAAGACATGTTGATTTTTGGTCGATCCGATGGACATCTTGTCCTAGCTCCAGCGATTCCGTCATTTGCCAAGTGTGTTTTTGACATCGATGAAGACGTAGAGATCTTTACGTCGCCAGTTGCGAACTACGCGGAGATCACGTGTTTGATGTATCCTTACCAGCACAACATCGCCTCATACGACGACGATGTTTTCTTCGTCGGCAGCGCTGACTTCTCCGTGTCTGTCTGGTCGCTTACGCACAAACAGAAGCTCGTCGAGTTTCACAATCACATGGCGCCACTACTGAGCCTCACTATTTGCCCGATCAAAGTCGGCAAATCTTCCGGAACTATAGTTTCGATCGATGTCGACGGCGGAATCTGCGTTTTGCACCCAAAAACGCACCAATGCCTTCTCTCCGACCCTGGCTTTGGCCAGGCGATCATTGACGTTGCTTGGACAAACGATGGATACTTGATTGTGACTCGCGAGGACGGCTCGTGCAAAATCTGGGACGCGTATTCGATGGCTCTAGAGCGGGAGACTTCTTGTGCGCAAGCGAATGAAATTCAATCCACTGCCGAGCTGTATCCTCACGACAAACCTCCGACAAGAAGGAAGCAGCTTATTTCTGTTAAGCCAATGTTCCTCGATCAGCTTGAATCGACGCCTATTCTCAAATGTTTGTCATTTCATTTCGACGTTGAAAAAATGGTGCAGCATATTATCCAGCACTACCGGTTGAACCAAAACAATACGAAACCGCAATCGCAGCAGGATTACGAAGATAAAGCACAGCCAAATTTGAAAGACACGCTTAAAACAACTGGCATGCAATTTTTCTCGAACATGCAGTCAAAAATAAAAGAATCTCGATCAGACCGCCAATCTCCTTCCACTCCCAAATCTCCCCAACAAGCTCAAACGCCAAGAGCAAGCATTTCATCAATTTGCGATTCTTCTGAAAGTGCCATTTTGGGACCGCAATCGCTCGCTTTTGGTCGTATTTTGATCATGCTCTTACACGCGTGGGGGCTTCAACCATCTCTCGACAAAATGCTCATTTCATTAATATCTTTTGCGCGACCGAAAAAGTCGCTCATTTACGGAATTTGTCGGCAGAGAAGCTGCGTTTTCTTTTTCCCCGAAATGCCCGATAATCTCAACGAGCATTGGAACGTGTCAAAAGATCTCACAAATTTGCATTTGATGTCACTTGGATCGCTTTGCAGCAGTCTGATGAATTTGCCTGAAGAGATCCTCGGCGATGGCAGACAATGCTGGTCAGGGCTTGTTACTCTTCACTGCGCGTTGCTGAGCGACTTGCTCGATGATTTCACTCCGCCTGCACTCGAGACTTTGGCGATTCGCTGGTCGGATCGTGTTCAAGAAATACGCGAGACTGGCCAGAGCCTGCTTCTCGATCAGCTGCGACGGCACGACGAAAAGACGCGCGAACGAATCATTCAGCATTTTTCGAGTCAGCTGTCTTCGTCCAGCATGCAATCGAGCAACACTGCCGTCGTTATACTCGGCGTTCTTGGAGCGGAGCTCAACTGTCTCGGCCCGACTACGCGGATTATTGCGCAGAAGCTGCTCTCGCTACTCGACGCGAATGACAACTCGGTTTCGAAAAGAACGGCTGTCGAGCTACTCGGCCGCGGCTTTCACGTTTGGGAACCATTCGTCGAGCAGGCGACTGTTCTTCTTGCGCTGATGGAGATGACTATCAACTACGAAATGGTCGAGCCACTGTTTAACAACAAAGTAATGGTCTCGCCAAGCGCGGAGCTCTGTCGCGCTTCTCACAGAGCATTGTGTCAGATTGCCCGTTCGAAGCCGAATGTTTTTATAACAACTATTGGTAAGCTTGTGATTAATTCACTTTTTGATGATTGTTTTTAGGGCGGGAAGTAGCTCGCCATACCGCTGCAATTGCAAATCCAGCTACCTCACAAAAGTTCCAGCAGTCGACACTCGTAAAAGCGAAAAATGAAGTATTACGAATTATCGAGTTTCTCGCGGAAATGTTGCCAAACGAGCTTTCTCTGGTGATATCAGAGGTTTTTAATTAAGACAATTCAGACGGTTTATATTTCTTCTTCTTTTAGGTGGTTGATATTGTCCTGTTCTGCTTGGATTCACAAGCATTTAAAAAGACGCGACTTTCAGACGCATTTCCGCCTCTTCAAAGGTATTTTTTTGCATGATTTTTGTGTTATACCGTTTCAAGATTTCATATGCTCTCATTCTGCAATAACACGCGGCGGATTGCAGCTGGAACAAAAAATGGACAAATAATTGTCTATGACTTGAAGACTTTGAAAAGTCAGGTAGTCTCTGCTCACCGTGGAGCTGTTTCTGCACTCTGCTTTTCGCCCGATGGAAAGTATCTAGCTACTTATTCTAATGGTGTGTTTATTCTGTTGTTTTTCATTTCACAGTTGATTTCTTTTAGTTGAGAATCAGCTGAGTTTCTGGGTGATGGTCTCTTCTATTTTCGGAATGGTTACTTCTCATGTAAAATGTGTCAAGTCAGTCGGAACTGTCCCGTTAAGGGTATGCTTACAGATTTTATCCAGTATCTTGATTGATTGATTTTTCAGCTTTCATCAAGCAAGGTCGCAGAGAATCCAAAGCTCGTCTGGGTTAACAAAGAAGTTGCAGTTTTGCTAAATTCCGACGGCTCTGAGTATCGTTTCACGATATAAAAAAATGTACTGCGTATCTAACTTTTATATCATCCTGATTTCTTCATTGCTTCTTCAACTCGCTATCTCGTTCTGACTGTTTTACGTCTGTTTATAATCAAATTTACAGTATGTGCAATATAATTTATCAGAGAGATTTTCTCTCATATTTATTTAACTTCTAGTGAGATAGTCTTCCTTTATAGAAAAAATGGCGATAATAAATTATGAAGTGCGACTGAAAAACAGCTCGAGTTATGATAAAGAAGACATCGAAGCGAGTTTGCGGAATATATTCGAACTTTTCGACGAGTATCCGACATATTTGATCCCAAAAGCGGAAAAAGCAAGAATCATGCGGTACATCAACGAGATAATGGACGAAACAGACACCAAAAACTTGGAAAGAGACTTCAAAATAATTGAAGAATGCGTTGCTGAGATAATTGTTTTTGAAGAAAATGAAAATAGAGTGGGACTTCCTGGTGCGAAACTTGGATCATTTCATCTTTATCACGTTGATAAAGCAGATGGAGAGGAAGAACATATCGACGAGGAAGGTACAGTAATACCTTCACTAAAAATGAGTCACAAAATTAATTTCAGAAGCCGAGATCGCAGCTTGCCAGACGTGGATGTTGCCAAACAGGTCATTCTACGGACTCTGGGAGTCTCTGCACTACAAGTCTTCATTAAAAAGCGATCTGGTGAAATATGCGGAAACCTCATTTCTGCTTTCACAAAAATCAGTCAACAACACGCTTATAAGCTGGAATAAAGTCATTCTGTTTCATGGCCCCCCTGGAACTGGAAAAACATCCATTGCTCAGGTTTTTTTTGGTTTCTTTTTGACGGCAAACAAGCATTATTTAGGCATTTGCGCAGAAGCTAGCGATTCGTCAAATTGGCGGGTATCAAAACACGGCTTTAATTGGGATCAACTCGCATTCGCTCTTTTCGAAGTGGTTTTCGGAATCGGGAAAACTAGTCCAGAAAATGTTCTCGAAAATAAGAGACTATGCCGGTAATAAATTATTAACCGCTTGTTCTTACGTAATAATAATATTTAGATGACAACACAATCATGACAATAATCCTGATTGACGAAGTCGAAAGTTTAACTTCCGCGCGATCAGGCTCTGCAAACGAGCCGGCAGATGCTGTCCGTGTCGTAAACGCTGTTCTGACACAACTTGACTCGCTGAAAAAGTACCCGAATGTCCTTGTTGTTTGCACGTCGAATATTACTGGCAAAATCGACCTTGCGTTTATCGACCGAGCAGATATGAAGATCTTCGTCGGAATGCCAGAACCGAAAGCGATTTATTCCATTCTAGAGTCGGCGCTCAATGAGTTGTATTGTAAAAAAGTCATTTCCGGAGAGTACACGCTCCGTGCTGGAGGTTACGATTTGCCCAAGTAAGGTTTTTTCAATTATAAAATTATCAGGTTTTAATTTTCAGTCCAACAGACAGCGAAAGAACGCTCATCGCAATTTCTGATGCTGCAGAAGGCGTGAGCGGACGCACGCTCCGGAAAATTCCCTTCTTAGCGCTCATGAAGTTCTGCGAGGGCGCTCAGCAAGTCACGCTTGAGAACTATCTCAATGCGCTCGAAAAAGCGATTGAGAGCGACAAAATCGAAAGGCAGCATCTTTCTGGTAAGCTCATTTCATTTAACAGCAGCTTTAAAAATTGTTTCAGATCCAGAAGAAAAGACTTCAATGAAAGCTTGAAAAACCAGTCACGTAGAAAATTTTTAACTTTCACATTCCTTTTACAAGCTCAAGTCTGAAACTGCCACGAGTTATAAAGTTCAAGGAAAATACAAACTTATCACTTAAAATTCTGACTCATTTGTGAAAATTAAGAATGGAATTATTGCTTCCAAGCAATCTGACTTTGCCATCGAATGGTCCTGGATTAATTTTAGGAGCGCTTTATTCACCTGGTAAACTATTGCTAAAAAACGTCTGTTTTATTATATTTAAGGAAAATATCTAATTCAAAACTTTATCGAAACACCAGATCAAGACAAAGAATCAGACTGCGCTCTGTACGAACACATTTACAATCACGCAAGAGAAGTTATAGCGCGGCTCAGCGGCGGCATCAACGTTCTTGGAGGATATTTCGTTGACGAGAAAGAAAATAATGATTGGTTAAAAAGTAGCAAAAAATTAAGAAAAGAAAGTCGAATCGAGAATGAAATCGTATTTGCGTATTTTGAAGATGGCCAAATTCGAGCAAAACGTTTACGCGACTCCGGCGACGTCCAAAAAGTAGAAGTCAAATCAGTTCCATCCTCAAAATTCTTCCTAACACAAGTTCGCTCGTTGGCTTCATTCCAGTTCAATATTCCTTCAAAATCGCGAAAACTTTATGCATCTGAAGTTGGCAAGCAGATAACTGAATATGCTGTGGAAAAGCTGGCAAATTTCGAGCTAGCTGTAAATGATAAATTTTCTGATGATTGCGATCTTGTGATACCGAAAACCATTTCAACTGTGCCAGAAAAAATAGATGCAGAAATTTATAATGAAAATCGGGATATGCCGATCAAAGTATCTGACTGTCCACATTTGAATGTTTCCATCTCCATCGCTGTCCGTGTTGCAATAACCAGAAGAACAGCTATTAGCGACCTCAAGGAGCTTATCAGGTAATTGGTCAAATACCAAGCAAGTTAAACAACAACTAGAATTGATGTGCAACGATCTCTTTCAAAACGATTTGAAATCTTTACAGAAGACCTGATTTTGGAACTAGACGAAGATAATCCACTGATGACGAATGTTATTCTTGCTAAACGAGTCTTCTCGTCTATAAACGGCGGTTTTCCGGTCTCGTTGTACGAAAATTTTCAAACAAAAGCTGGCGATGATCTTGAGTTCATTTTTAACATCTCCGAGTCGACTGAGCCATTTGAGGTACAGTAGCAAATAATTAACTGACTAATCATTTTCTATGAAAGTATGCAGAGCCAGATGTAAAGAACACAGTCGAAACAGATATGCCGCGTGACGACGATAGCGAAATTTACTCAAGTTCTAGCGAAAAGAAAGCGCCGTTTAATAATCTTGAAAACAAAAACTTGATTCTAGCTATTTTAATTGTCATTATTGGGATAATTTTATCACTACTGATGTCCAGATCTTCATAAATAAATACCGTACATGTGCAATAGTCAAAAAAATAATTGAAAATTAAAATATTTGATTTCAGAGCAGGCGATGTTGCGTAGTTCTCGATCTTTAATCAACAGATTTGCTTCTACCAAAGTCTTCTTTGATATCAATGCTGGCGGTGAGGGCACACAGCGTATCACCTTCAAAGTTACTTCCTAATATAATTTCACAATCATGAATTTTTGTAGCTTTTCGATGATGTCACCCCAAAATGTGCGGAAAACTTCCGTCAGCTTTGCACTGGCGAGGCTGGCTTTGGATACAAGGGCTCGAGCTTCCACCGAGTCATTTCTGACTTCATGGCTCAGGGCGGCGATTTCACTGCTGGCAATGGAACCGGCGGAAAGGTCCTTTTTGATTATAAAAATATTGTTAACCGGTATTGTTTTAGAGCATTTACGGGCGCACTTTTGCCGATGAAAACTTCCAAAAACGACACGACGTGCCATATCTTCTTTCAATGGCGAACGCGGGCCCAAACACCAACGGCTCGCAGTTTTTCATCACCTTTATCCCTTGCCCCTGGCTCGACGGAAAGCACACTGTCTTTGGCGAAGTCATCGACGGCAAGGAGATCGTTGATGTTATGAACAAGTACGGCAGCCAGAGTGGCCGACCAAGAGCAAACTTCACTATTGAAGATTGTGGTGAGCTCAGAGAAGACGAGCTCGACTAAATTTTATTTATTTAAATGCTGCTTATTGGCTGCAAAAATTCAACACTTGCCTTTCTCGGGATCAACCTGACAATTTTAGAATAATTCTCAACTTAAAAATATTATTCGTATTTTGACGTTGTTGAATTAGTTCAGGAGTTTATTCTGATAGATCTTTCGGCCGAGGCCTTCTTCAGTCAGATAGATACACTTTGCCGGTCTTTTTCTCTTTTCTCTCTTCAGAAACTTTTTGTTCCTCCAGAGAGTAAGTCTGACGTTTTAAACCTTCTGTTAATCCTTATAAGTGTATCTATCTGACTGAAGAAGGCCTCGGCCGAAAGATCTATCATAATAAACTCCTGAACTCACTTAAAAATAAGCATTTTTTGTATTTTTAGACATGTCTCGAGCAGTGGGATGGGTTTCTACACCGTCTGATATCACGAAAGCCGCTCTGCAGCGGGCGGATCAGAGCTCATTTTTTATCATGAGATCTCATGGTCCGACGTCTTTCACTTTGAAAGACGGCTCTTCAGTGCGCGAGCAGCAGGCTGATGGAAATGGCGGCTCGAGCGCAAGGGTTGTCTTTGCTAAATATGACTAGCTCTAATTTCATCTGTTTTTAGAGAGTTTATAAAGTTACTCTGGGCGCGATTCACAGTTGCAGTTGTATCGCTTTCAAGCGGGAGCGTACAATCTGTAAGCATATTTGCTGGGTGTTACTCAAGCGCTTCCGAATGGCGAAAACAAACCCGCTCATCTGGCAAGGAGGATTCGTGCCGCGCGAGTTTGACGAGCTGCTCCGTGGTGTTCACACAAAAAAGGAGACGAAGCCTGTCGAGCAATCTAGTGATGCAGGTACAGAGCGAACAGCTGAAGCTGGAGGCGTGCCAGCGGCTGGACGAGCGCTGAACGCTGATGATGTTTGTCCGATTTGTCAAGAAGAGCTGCTCGAAGTACGGATGCCAATCACGTGGTGTAGATGTTGCAATAATGCAGCGCACATTCGCTGCATGAAGATTTGGGCAGAACATCAAGACACGATGCAGCGGGGCGATGGCGGCGAGATACAGTGTCCTTATTGCAGACAAACGTTCGCGCCTAAGGAGCAGCTTCGTCGCGAGTTCACAAATACGTGGGAGAGGAAAAAGCAGAAAGAAGTCTTCCACACTGGCGCAGTTTGTGCTGATTGCTCAATGACGCCGATAAAAGGAAAGCTCTACATCGGCATCGGAGATGCGGTGAACTTATGTGGCCAGTGTTACCGAAACGGAGCACGTCCACATGTTCGCTTCAATGTCCGCGAGCGGCCGGGCCAGAGTCTCAAGCCAGCAAAACGCAATCTCGCGAGCCAGCAACTGACTCTCGAGCTCCAAGGGCGGGAGATTCAAGAAGAAGACTACGAGCGGCTGCTCGAGCTTGACAGACCTGCGTCGCCTGATAGACCAGGAGTTCCAGAACACATTTTGAACCTGCTACCTTGTCATAAAGTCGGAGCTAATCAACGGCTGCTCAAAGATGGGGTGCAGTGTCGAATTTGTTTGCAAGCGTTTGACCCTGCTCATTACGTGAAGCGACTGGACTTGTGTAATCACTACTTCCATCGAGAGTGCATCGACATCTGGTGTCAAAATCATATCGGTACATTCCAAGAAGTTCTTCTTCAATTTCTAATATTTTCAGAGTGCCCGATCGACGGAAAAAAGATACGACTGCGACAGAAAAAGCCGCGAATGACAAAGACAAACGTTGATGTTCTTGAAACACGACAACGGAGCGCCTTTGCTTCCCGCCGTCCTGCAGCCAAGCTGCTCGACCGTCGACGAAAATCGGAAGCTAATTTAATTTCGCCAAACATGTCTGATTTGCTCGTTACAACTCCGATCCGCGTTGCCGGCTCGTCCTCTCAATTGCCTTTTACCGACGACGTCGAGGAGATCAATCCGGTTCCTCTTATTAACTTCCGCGTTAGAAATATGCGCCTGTAAATCGACTCGCCCATTATTGCTCGCTTTCCTATTTTTAATAATCTAATAAATTATATTTTTCTACAGTTTTTATCAAATTGCCTGAATTCAGAATGTCAGATTGGGGTGGGTTCTCTGACGCAGAACTCCGCCACCTTCGCAGTGGCGGAGATGCAAATCCTACATCTGCAAAACCCAAATCTACGGCGTCGAAATCGTCCAAAAAAGCCCTCGCAGCTAAAAAGACCTCAAAGCCAAAACCCGCGAAGAAATTACCTGAAGAAGCACTTTTTCCTACAAGTACAAGCTCCAACGCCGCCAAAAAAGAAACAAAAGAAGAAATCCAAGTGCACAAAATCGACACCTCGTCAAAAGAAGACGAAATGGTTTGTTTCCTTATCAGCTGACGGTTCTTTTATACTTTTAAGCCTGATTTTATCGAAGAAGAAGTTGTCGAGCAGAAGAAAAAAATGGACATCATGGAAGTCGAGAAGGCACAAAGAGAAATGGAAGAGAAGAACAAGCGACGTAGAGCCGCTCTCTCTCAAGAAATTCTTTCCCGACAAAAGAAAGCTGCGCTAGAAAGCAAAATGCTTGCGACGATTCAGGAGGAATTAGGTAGGACTTTAGTCTCCAAATAGGCCTTGACACGTTTTAAAGTGAAACTGGACAACTTGCTGAACGCGGATGTTGCTGTTCTCCGAGATCAAATCGACACGGCCTGCTTTGAATTTAGTGAAGCCAATAGGCGCTTTCAGACGGCAGAAAAAGAATATGTCGACTCTAAATTCGATCTTCAAAAGAAAACTGAGACAAAGGCAAGAAAAAATGGATTAAACATTTTAAACATATTTCTAGGATAGCTTGACAGAGCATCTGATGAATCTGATTCAAGCGAACGAGGAGCGAAAGCAGAAAAAGCTCGAGGAGCTGACGTTCAAGCTCAGCATGGATCCTGAAATCGTCGCCAAGCGTGAAGCTGAAGCTGCAGAAAAACTGAAACTTGAAGAAGAAGCAAAGCAGAAGGCGATTGCGGAGGCGAGAAAGAAAGCCGCCGAGGAAGCTGAAAATGCGAAAGAAGCCGACGCCACTGCTGAAATCAAGGAGGAGACAACTTCGACTTCTTCCCCTGCGCCCCAAGAAATCTCAAGAGAGCAAACACCCGAACAAGACCTATCAGAACCTGTCGCTGACACACAATCGAGCTAAACCACTTTCATTTTAATAATCGTTTCCCATTTAGTTCCCCTCTTTTTAACACTACTTTAACTTTCGCCTTATATGGGATTTCTGCAATATACACCTTCTTCTTTCAATCCCACGAATATTCACTGCTGCATATTCATGGCATAAATTTCTGTTTCTTTTCTGTGCCTTCTTTAAATATATTTAATCTTCTTACGATCGTGTTTTTGACTTTTATTCGCAGGTTATTTTATCAATGGCTTGGTGCTCTGTCCACCACGTGCTTTAGTTCCGAAACGTTTATCGGGTCTTACTGATTCATAATAGCAGTAAAGCATGATCAAAGCGCTCGCACTGAAAAAGAAAAAGTACATAATGAGCATGTATCTGACAAAGAAGTGTGGCAGGAATAAGTCGGAATACGTCGCGCTGAATTAATAGATTGTCATAATATGTCAGTTATTTTTAATCTTACCCGATTGTATCTTGTCTCGTCTTTGCAGTAGCTTTAACGCCATTATCAGCGTAGCAGACAATCAGCTGGTTCCACTTTGTCTCTTTTGAGATGATCGATATTCCGTCGTTGACCTCCACAAGCTCTAGATTAGTAACGTCGGCTTTCTCCAAGCTGTGGACTTCAATTACAGGCGTTGGATAACCTGATGCAGTGCAGTTTAGCAAGTTTTCGTTTTTGAATAGTCTCTTCCGTTGGGCTAATTTAATTAATCAACGATTGTTTGGTTCAATCTTTTCTTTTTGAATTTTCTTTTTTGATTGTTAACCCATCC
>Ga0115008_10002587_pt1 | contig 14974 bp, 10 predicted proteins | sample FraStrMetagenome_FD_87164 | JGI IMG/M metagenome (GOLD analysis project Ga0115008, IMG submission 87164) | Marine eukaryotic phytoplankton communities from Arctic Ocean - Fram Strait ARC3M Metagenome | ecosystem: Environmental > Aquatic > Marine > Oceanic | place: Fram Strait | collected...
AAACCAATAAAACTTAGGACAGCTTGTATAATAGCAACTAATAGAATTCCTTTTACAACACTTCTAATGGTATTACGAGACATTATCACAACGTCTTCTCCTTCTTTACCTACGAGTTTGTTTGCGAATTTGACTGAAGTATTATGACCACCATCTGCATTATACATAACGACAATAGCAATAATTAAAGAAAAGATAAAACCTACTAAAGCACCCATAACAACTAAAAAGCTACCAAAAATCCCTTTTCCTTTGTCAAGAATAAATTCTTTATTAGCAATGGTATACTCTTTTACATTTTTAGACGCATTTTCCCAATTTGAATATATTTTATCACCCATTGGCCAATCCTTTACGTTGTCTGTAGGAGCAGCGATCTGCAAGGTGCCTTCTTTTAATTGTTGTATCGTTGTTGTCGTACTCTCCAATACTGAACTAAAAATGGAATACGTTGGAACAGCTAATAATGAAACCGTAACTAATGTGAAAATTATTGTTACTAATTTTTTCTTTTTCGCACCTGCTTTCGTTATTAATTTTTCATAAAACGGATATATAGACACAGCTAGAATGATACCCCAAGCTAGTGCACCAATAAATGGTTTAACTATAAATGAAGCCCATAGAATTAGTCCTACTACGACTGCAATTCTAATAAATGATGTGATGTTGATTGTACTTTTCATTGATTTTGGTTTTAAAGTTTAGTTTTTATTTTCCCATCCACCTCCTAAAGCTAAATATAATTTAACGATAGATTGTAGACGTAATTTGTAACTTTCTGAGGCGTTTAATTGTGCACTAAATAATGACGTTTGTAAATTAATAAATTCTAAAAAAGAAGTTACACCTTCATTATAACGTACCCAGGATAAATTTAAAGCCTCTTCCGCAAGTTCTAATTGTTCTCCTCTTATTATGAATTCTTTTTGGTAGGTATCTATGGCTATTAATGCATCTTTTACTTCTTGAAAGGCCAATAAATAGGATTGTTCATATTCAACAACAAGTTGATTAAACTGTTCTTCTTCTATTTGGATAGAATTCTTAATACGATTATTGTTAAAAATAGGTCCTACCAAATTAGCAGCTAATCTGCTAAAAAACAGGCTAGGGTTAGTAATTTGAGATCCTACATCTAAAGACAATGTGAAATTTGGATAGCGTAATGCTTCGGTTGCGCCAATAACTGCTAATTGGGCTTTTAGTTTTCTTTCTGAAATTAATATCGAGGGCCTTCGTTGTAATAAACGAACAGGGACACCCGCTGGCAATTCCGAAGGAAACACCTGTTCCTGTAATGGTAATCCTCTTGGAATTGATTTTGGTGTTGATCCTAAAACGGTACTCAAAGTATTCTCTAACTGTCCTCTAGAACGGAATAACGCTTGCAAGGTAACTTCGGCATCTTTTAGATTAATTGTCACTTGATTTACGTCTACTTTAGAAATAAAACCGCCATTATATCTCGCTTCAATGACATCTTTAAAATCGGTTAATGATTTGATCGTATTTTCGGCAACAATAATCTTATTATCTACATCTCGCAGAGTAAAATAAATGGTTGCTATTTGCGAAACCAACGTAGCTTGCACCTGGTTGCCAGCCATTTCTGTTGCCAAATACGCCTGTAACGCAGCTTCGTTTTGATTTTTACTTCGTCCCCACACATCTAATGTATAAGACACGTTTGCTGCTGCAGTCACATTTTGAGTTGTTGCAGAACTTAGAGAGTTTTGACCAATATCGCCTCCAACACCATAGTTTACACTAGGGTATAATTGAGATCTTGCAATGTCTAATTGAAGCTGAGATTGTTTTATTAAACTGACCGTATTTTTTAGTGTAAGATTGTTAATGAGTCCTTCTTCGACTAAAGCAACTAATGTAGAATGATTAAAAATTTCCCACCAAGACACATCACCAAAGGTTGTACTATCAATAGCTGTATTATTTCTATAATTTGAAACGTCTTCTAGTTGTGGCGCTACAAATTCTTTTTGAATTTGACATGACGTTAGTCCCATAACAAAAGTAATAATCAAACCGTATTTTAAATATTTTTTAATCATTCAATAGTTTTGGATTATTAAATGTATCGGCAATATTAAATGCTATAATAGCATATATAATTGCTAGCCCAATTTGCATTAAACGTTCCCAGATCGTATTCCCTGCTTCATCTGTAGATGTAGATATAGTTCCCATCACCACAAAAAAGGTATTAAAGCTAAGTTTGAAAATGGGTGCTATTTCTTTACCTGAATATAAATTCATTACAAAATAAAAAGCAATACTTATGACTAAACATATATATAACACATAACTCGGTGCAATGACTAAAATATTGTAGGCTAAAACTCCTATGGAGCCTCCAAGAATATTTGCAAAAAGTAGTGCACTCCCTTTTTTAGATTGGTACATAAAAGGATCGAAACTTAATAGTACCGCGAATACTAAGGTTAGCAAGGCGATACTAGAATTGAATAGGTAGAATATAAAAACAATAGGAAATACCACCAATAAACCATTAAACGCTAGTTTATCCATATTCATGTTTTTATATGTTGTTGGCTTTTTCTTTTCTATGGTTATATCCTCTTCGATTGTTAAGGGGAATATGAAAAATGCAACGCGAATCACCACCAATGCAATAATCAAATTAAGAAGTAATGCTGTTAATACCAAACTCCCAAGCATATTGGCTTTTAGACTTATGAAAGGGATTAATACAGCTAGTATTAAAAACAGTAATCGTATAGGTTCTGGTATTTTTATGAAACGGAATGACCAGTAAATAACCAATGCTAAAATAGGCAGTAATACTAAGGGGTAGTCAATTAGATATTGGCCAACTATGACGCCAAAATACCCTAATAAAGAAAGTCCTAGTACAATGCCAATTTCAGTTTTTAACCCTAATGGTTTTTTATTGGGTTCTAAAAACATCAATGCAAAAATGGCGGTTATATGTGGAACTAGATAGCCTAATGATGTTGAGACGATAAGCGCCAAGGTTACCCCAAAAACACAACGTAATATAGGTATATCGGCTTTTAAACCCCAATAAAACTTGGTTGCTTTATCTAACATAAGATAGTTTGGAGATTATATATATACGTATACTTGCCAAAGAATTAAGCAACCAGTTGTTTCCTGTATAGACTACTATTTCAACTTGACTTCCTTGTCGTAGTTTCCGCTTAATCTCTGGGTCTTCTATTTCAACAATCACAGGAAAGCGCTCTGGATCCCTAAGCCAACCTTGAGCGGTACTAATTCTTGGCAAACCTCCAGCATTGTTTCTGTCTGCACTAACACCATAGGAGATACTTTTAATTTTACCTTTATATATTTCTCCTGGATCGACATCAAAAATCACATCAACTTCGTTGCCGATTTCTATATTGGATATGTTATTTTCTTTTAAATTAGCTTGAACCCACATCGTATTGTTAGACACCAAAGTCACCATAGCCCTTCCAGATGCAGCAAAATAGCCAACCTCAACATTAAAACTTTCAATAACACCATTTGATGGTGCGACAATAGCAGTATGAGCTAAGTCCCATTCTGCTTTTTCTAATTGACTTATAGCTGCTTTGGTATTTGGGTTGTTAGCATCTGTAGGTCCTAAAGCTGCCAGCTGTTTTTCTACACCAGCTTCTGTAGACTTTAGTTGCTCGATAGCATTTAAGTATGACGCTTCAGAACGGTCTTTATCCGCTTCCGAAAGTACATTTTGAGAAATAACACGTTGTGTGCGTTCCCAATTTTTAGTAGCTCTATCTACACTAACTCTAGCCTTGCTTACTCTTGCAGTAGCTACTTTTATTGAAGATATTCCTGAACTAATGGATTGCGGCACTTTTTCTAGATTAGTTTCTGCAATAGCAACTGCAATTTCGTATGGTTTTCTATCAATCATAAATAGGGTATCTCCTTTTTTTACTTCGGAATGTAACCCTACATTTACATTTGTAACATAACCATTAACCATTGGAGCCACAGAGAGCACTAAGCCTTTTACCCTTGCTTGATCTGTGTTAGGTGTGACCCTATCAGAAGCGATATACCATATGAAAATTAAAAATGTAAGAATCAGAGGTACAACACTCAACTTCTTTACAGAACTTTTTTTGTCTTTTGATTTACCTATTAATTATCATTTATTTTTTTGTAGATGTTTTGAATTAAAGAAAACATCATTGCTGTAGACCACCCAATGAGCATGATACCATTGATGGCTTCCAAGCCAGATAGTATTCGCCACTCTGAAGTCAATGAAATATCTCCATAACCCAAAGTTGTAAACGTTACCATAGAAAAATATACCGCTTCAGATAAGCTAGAAAATTGACTTGCAGTTTCAGGAATTATATAATAACTACATGCCCAAACCAGTGAATGAAAGGTGTGAATTAATGTGAACAGTAAGAAAGAAAATAATAAAATTTTAAGAATTTTATTATTTGTAATCTCGTTTTTATTTTTGGTTATGCTTGCAATTTTCCGAAGCCAAAACACATTACCCAACCCTTGTATCCATAAATTAAAGGCTATAATAACAGCTCCAATTAATATAATTTTAAAAATCATAATTTAAATAGTGTGAAATTTACTTCAAATAGACCAGAATAATTAATGAGATTAACTGGATATCGTTCTATTTACTTCGGAAACAATAAAATTATGTTTGCACGAACTCCCCAGTCTGGATTAAATGGATTATTTCCATAGTAAATCTTTGGACCACCAGCTACTTGTAACATTTGTTTTCCAAAAGTAAGGACTTTAGCGTAATAGATACCTGTAAAGCCACCAAACAAATCATTATTCCAATCTTGTGTATTTTCCGAAGCTATTGTAAAAGAAGCACCTGTTTTTGTTGCATAGGTTGCAAAAGGCTGAAAAAATGACGCATCAACATCGTTAAGACCACTTCCTGCATAAGACCAAATATGATTTACTAACGCACCATACGTCCATTGGCCTTGCAATTTTAGAACTAAAGCATTTGGTCCAGCACCCCATTTTTCTAATCCTAAAGCATTATCTGTAGCTGTAGGTAGAAGTAAAACAGGTCCAACTCCCCAAACAAGTCCGTTTTTTACTTCTTTTGGAGAAAAGAAAACACTTTGAGCAATATCACCCAGTCCAGTTTCTGTATTACCAATACCGGTCACATCACTTTGTGAAATAATGGGAATAATAGTTCTACTAATCATATTCCATTTTTCATTTATAGATACAGGAATAACAGGCTGAATATTTAATGTATATTTAAATCCATCAAGAGGGCCCACATTAAAGTCGAAATTATTTTGAAACGGTACACTAATTAGAGATGCTACAGGATTCGCCAATTGTTTTGCTAAATCCTCAGCTGAAGTCCCTTGCGTTTCGTCTTGTGCCTGACTGCTAAAACTGAGACTCCCAAGTAAAATTGCAATACATGTCTTTATCGTTATTTTGTTTATCATAAGATGATTGTTTTTTAGTTGGTTTCAACTATTGTTCTATTAGAATTAATTTTGGATTAACTAATATCCATATCTGTATTTAAAAAAACCTAAGTAATACCTGACTTTAGGATTTCTCATAAAACTTGAATTAGTCAATATAATTCAAATATAAATAAAAACGTTAGTTGTTAAGTTATGTAAAGTTAGTATTAAATGAAATTAAACAAATACACATGCACTTTAAACAGTCCAACAAACCCTTTTAAACCGTTTGATATGAGTTAAATTGATATTTAATGGAAGTTAATGGGATTGGATTAATTGATTCCGCCTTGAGCACAAAAAAAAGGCTTCATTTTAAATTAAAGCCTTTCCGTTTTTATTCCGTTTCCAGCACTAGCGTTACCTTATTAAAATCTGCTGCACTATTAATCACAGTTCTATACTCCTCATAAAGCCCAGTCTCTACATGATTTATTCTGTAGTGCTCATCGGCTGTGATGGTAAGTATGTTTCCATTTAGTTCGTAAAACGAATCAAAGCTCAATAGTGTTTTACCGTCTTTTTTATATTCGTTTTTAATATTTATATCATCAAGGTTTGCAATTTTATAACCTTCGGGAATTGTAATATTTATGGTTCTAAAATAACTACGTTGAAACTCGCCTTCAACTGGCAATTTACGTTCCTTTTCTTGATATAATTCTTGTTGTCTTCCGATTAAATCACCAACATTAAATAATTGTTTCCTACCTGCATTTTCTACAAACTTACTAGATGTGAAGTCTATTATGAATTGAATAGGCTCAATTCCGAAGAGCTTAGGACTTTTATTATTAATTGTTTTACTAACAATCTCTGCGTCTTCATCTAAATTTTTTGCAAAACCTTCTATGACTTCTTCTTCGCTTTCTGAGTCAATTAAATCCATGTAAGGATGAATATACATGGCGTAGTAACCACTCATTGATCGATCTAATTTGACATTGGTTTTAGAGATATCATCAGCGTCAAAGGTGACATCGATGACCATTTTATCAACGTTTTGATCTGCTTTAATAGGTTTGATATATTTTACTTTTGCAACCGCAGATTTGAATTCCCCTATAGCAACCTCTTTAATGGTTAAACCGTAAGTATCTGTTAAATATGCTGGTGGATACCCATAACGCGACTCATTCTCTGTTGGTGCTAGGTATTTTTTTGACTTAGGAAAATAGAACAATGCATCTTGCAAAAAATTATTGGCTTCAAACTCTTTATCAAAACGCATATACTCGCGACTACATGTATAAATGAACTCGTATTTTATATCTAATTGATTAAAAACTGCTGTATACAATTTGATGACACCTCTTTTATTAGCCACTTTATCTTTTACAATGTCTAAAATATTTGATAATTTCTCACCATTACTATTAGCCACAAAAATATTTGTTTTTATATACCCTTCTAAAGCACGTAACTTCGTGTCTATATCATCTTCTTTTTTGAACTCAATCCCTTTAAAAAATGTTTTAAGTGCCGAAATCTCTTTTTTAGAGATCTCACCATTATAAAAATCATAAATATTTTGAGCCACGCTTGAGTAAGAACTTATATCCTTAGCTCTTCCTGCGACATTAGCATCTAATGCATAAATCAAAAACTTTTTATCTGCCTCGTAAGATGCCATTTCCTCTTCCTCCAACAATTCTATGGTGTCTAATTTTAGTACATAATGTTTTTTGTCTTCGGAAATCGTATCTCTCACCACTTCATCTAAACCATTAAAACTTTTGAACTTAAATAACAAGTTTGATGGTGCGTATAAATCAAACTCCACGTTTTTTTTGGTATAATCAGATTGCAGCGTGATGCGTTTTCCTTTATAACTAGGATAACGGTTTACAACATACATATACTCTATGAAACTTCCTTTTTCTACACCTTCAAAAGCAAAATACTTGTACGTACGCTCTGTTTCAGAATCTGTAGCAGTCAAAATTTTGGATTCGTCCAGATTAATAACATCGCCTTTAGCAGTAATCACTCTCGCTTTATTGAGTAATAATTTTGACTCAGAGTCATATGGTAAATACACCTTATTATTAGCTTCTATTTTATCATCACTATTGAGATAATAGACTTTATGTTCTAAAAAATATTCTGTCAAGTTGCCTTCATCATCAAAGAAAAACTCTGTTACTGTTTTTTCTTTCATTGAAGCCATATTATCATCTGCAACCCCTTCATTAGAATATTTAGGATTCGCATCCCAATCATAAGTTTCATAAAAAGGTTGTGCATGTAGTGTTGTTACAAATGCAAAACATAAGAGGCAAGTATTTAAAAATAATTTCATAGAATAATGTGTGTTATTGTTTTTTAAGAACGATTGTTTCTTTAAAGCTTTTCTCTACAGCTTTAATCGCATCGCTTAGTATTTTTTGTTGTTCTGTATTTAAAGTTAGAAAATTCATTTCTAGTTGATGTGTGTAAATTATAGTATTACCTTTAGTTTCATACGTTGTCTTGGCATCCATAAACTCGTTAGACACTGCAACATCTTTTGGCAAATAATCTACACCGTAACCTTCAGGGATTTCTAAAGTAGTATGATAATCATAAGCACTTTTGTACGTAACTTCAATATCATTCTCTCTATCCTCTTCAAATTTAAAATCTGTTTCGTCTTGTTTTAAATTGAGGTTGATGTAAATCTCGTCACCTAATACTTTTGCATAATCATTAATATTAAACGTATAGTCAATAATTAAATCATTATCGTAATCAAATTTATTAGTTTCGGTAAGCTCATCAATAAGAAATTTATTATTGCCCTTTTGCATTTTAAAATTATAATACTCCTTAATTTTTGCAGGCGTATTTGCATCTTCTAACTGATTAAAAAAATCAATCTTATAATATCCAGAAATTTCTGCTTTAGTTGTACCAACTAATTCTGTATCATTTAAACGCAACGTTGTCATTTCTTTAAAAGCATTTGTTTTAGCATCAACAACAGGCACATCCTTAATTTCAAACTTTGCCTCACCGTTAGACACCAAAGCTTCTTTGCCTTGTATAAAAGAGGATGGCATTTCTATTGGTAAATAACGACCTGTAGCATCTAAAAAATAGGTTTTATCATCAATTACCATGGACAAAATCATATGATTATCTACAATTGGTGTTGGCACATCATTATAACTGTAAGCAATACTTCTGGTCCCGATCCAAGTTAAATTACCTTCTAAACCTGCAATCTTGAGCATTTCATAAAGAATACTGGAGTTATCTTTACAATCACCATATTTCTTGTTGTAAACGTCGTTAGCTTCTCTCGGAATAAAACCACCCAAAGCATATTCAAAAGCAATGTATTTTATGTTTTTTTGTGTCCAATAGTAAATGGCTCTTGCTTTTTCTAAATCGGTTGTTTTGTCTTTTATCAAGTCATTGACAAGTGTTACTAAATTAGCATCTGGCTCACTAAGATTTATGTCTTTAACCATAGAGTAATACCACTCATATAATCCTGAAACATCATTTAAAAGATTTACATTTTGATCATTTAATGTATATGATGTGATAATAGGTATGATGTGAGGAAGTACCTTAGAATAACTTGGCACATTACTTTCGTATTTATGTTTATCAACATCTAAAATCTCCCAAGTGTAAATAATATCCCCTCGCTTTTCTTCTTTTGTAAAGGCAATATTATAATCTTCGGTATTAAATTCTTGAAATCTAAATTTAATGTTTTTATCAGCAACAATGGTTACCTTTTTTTGTTTTATGGGGTAAAAATCTCCAAAATAAATCGGGCTCAAAAATCTAGGATTCTTGACCACCTCTGTATATTCTAATTTTGTTTTACTACCTGTAGTAAGGTTAGAATAAATGAAATTTAAAGATTTTGAATCGTCATGAAAAGAGCCTTCCATTTCGTCCTTTTCGAGAAATTCTTCTACTTTATAGGTTTTATATTTTCCGTTTTTATACTCATAAGATGATGCTTCAACAGATTCTAATTCAAAAAAGGAAGAAAACTTTAAGTTTCGTTTAGAACCATATGTTGCAGATTCGTCTAGATACATATCCTCCTCTACAAATGACTGCTTCACCTCTAATTCACCGTCTTTAAGTTGTACTGAAATTTTTACATCCTCGAGCAGTCGCACAATTTTAGAATCTGGATACTTATTTTTTATAAGATCAAATTCCTTTGTGTATTGTGCTAAAGCACTTTTTGGTAAAAGCACTAAAACCACAATACTCAATATTGTTAGTAATGATTTATTATTTAGATTCATAGATATCTCCGTTTGTATAATATTCTGTCAATGTGAGTTTCCCGCTGTTGTCATAATACGTGACCTCACCATGTTTTTCGTTATTTAGATAGTTAACACGCTCTTTAATGTTTCCGTTAGGATAGAATTTTTCAGATAGCCCATGTCGATCTCCAAATAACATATTTTCTTTTAACTTTATTTTTCCGTCGTTATAATATTCAATATCCAAACCATTGTATTCATCTTTTTCATACAAGGTAAGGTTCTCTATTGCTCCATCATAATAATAGGCTTTGTATTCTCCATCAATATCTCCATTAACATATGCCATAGTTCTGGACGGTTTACCATTATCAAAAAATCCATCGAGTCTTCCTGTCCCATTTTTAATAGGAATCATTTCTTTTTCTTTCCCGTCTTCACCTAAATATGTGTAACCAATTAATGTGCCATAATCGTAAATTCTAACAATTTGTAATTTGCCAGATGGACTATAAAATTCCTTTCTACCATGATTTACATTTCCAACATATTCTGTAGATGTAAACAGCGTTCCGGTTTCATAATATGACAACCACGTTCCGGTTTTTTCACCTTGATCAAATGTATAGTCATTTTGCAACTGACCAGACTTATAATAGCTTTTTGAGGCACCATGTTGCTTACCATTGACATAAGTATCTTCATCTTTTAAGGTTCCATCTTTGTAATACCATTTCCATGGACCACTCGTTTCGTTGTTGCGATAATCTCCTTTAATCGTTACATTTCCATAGAAATTATAGTAGATATATGGTCCATGTTTTTTACCATTTGTATAGCTCGTTTCTGATTTTTTATTTCCGTTTTGATACATCGTTTTAATGATATATGATTTGGTTGGTTGTTGATACGCATAAGAATTAAAGACGTCTCCTTTGTTGTTATATTTTCTTTCTGAAATTGGCGTATCGTATTCATAATCGATTTCATTATCAAGTGTGCCATCAACATTATAATAATATTGTGTGCCATGCACTTGGCTTTTGTGGAAAAAATTAATAGCCTCAAGCGTACCATCTTTGTAGTAATAATGCCATTCGCCATGTTTTGCACCATCTTTAAACCAACCTTGAGTTTGCAATTGACCATCCATTAAAAAATATTGGTAGTAGCTTTTATTCTCTTCAGAATCGTGAACTTGGATACTTTCTACTCCTCCACTTTTATAGTATGATTTTTCTTCTCCAATAGCTTTGTCTTCATTGTAATCACCGTCGTCTGTTAAGACGCCATTATTATCATAAAATTTCCATTCGCCTACTTTCCCTCCCTTCACATCGTATAAGCCTTCTGCAGATTTAGTTCCGTTAGGATTATAAGCTTCATAGAAAAACTCACCTCCCTTTTTACGATTTTCTGATAGCACATTGCCCGACTTATCAAAAAATGTATAACTTATAATTTGTCCGCGTTTATATTGAAACTCTGATGAGATTTTACCATCTCTATCATACGTTTTATAATCGCCATCTAACTCTCCATCTTTGTAATTGTAATCGTTACTTAACGTCCCATCTATAAAGTAACTTTTCCAAGAACCGTGGTAATAACCTTCACTAGATTGACCTACAGTTTTTTTATTTCCGTTAGAATAGAAAGACGTATAAGCACCTTCTAGTTGGTTGTCTTTATAAGTAGATTGTGAAGATATTTGTTCGTTTCTATAGTATTGAATTTCATCACCATTACGCATTCCGTTTTTAAAATTAATAACGGAATATGTTTTACCATTTGCATAATATTCTAGAGCTTTCCCTTGAACTTCGTCATCTTTATAATCAATATCAAACTCTACAAGATCTTCTCCAACATCAAAATAAGCGAGGTATTTACCGTTTAATTTACCGTCCTTAAATATTTTTTTTTGTTTTAAGGCACCTTGTTTTAAGCAGTATTTATACTCGCCATCAAACTCATCATTTTTTGAAACGGTTATAACATATGGGCTACCATTATCATAATATAATTTAGTATCACCTAAGGCCTTTCCATCTTTATAGAGACCAATTTCTTTGACAACACCATTGTCATGATACCAGGTCCATTTGTTTTCTTTCTCTCCATTTTTATTATAAAATCCTTCACTTACTTTACGACCATTAACATCATAGAATACCCAATCGCCTTGTAACTTGTTATTTTTAAACAATCCTTCTGCTTGAAGCACACCTTCTTCATAACTGTGTGACATCTCACGTTTTTGACTATCGCTGTATATCTCATAAAGTTGACCTACATAAGCAGTAATAAATTCATCAACTTTATCTTTATTTCTGTCGATAATTTTTTTGTAATCTTCATTTTTATTAGCGTAGTTTAGTGTGTATGTGAAATTATTAAACTGACCATTCTCTGCAATCCACTTATAAAACGGAACATAATATACATCCCAAAAACCACCATTGCCTTCAATGCTATTTAATTGCTCTAATAAGGCATGGTTTTGTTTAACTAAAGGAATTTCAATTTTACTTTTGGTATCATAATCTTGATCTAAAACCACTCTATTATTTATAATAAGATCAATATCTTCAAAGACCTCATCATCGTCAGATATTATCAAATCTGCTATAGGTTCATTCTCATTTTTTGAAGACGCAATTTCGTTCATATACTTTAAAAGTGCAAAACCTCTATCTGTATCTGGTTCAATAATTAAAGACATATTGTAACACATTAAAGCTTGAGATATTAATTGTTGACGATAACAAATATTACCTAATTGTAAATGTGCATTTCTATGAATAGGGTTATATACAATGGCTTTTTGATAAGCGTTTACAGCCTGTGAAATATTTTCACTTCTTTCATATGCTAGTGCTTTGTTGTACCATATTCTTGCATTTCTAGGAAAATCCAATGACGCTTCATCATACATCTTAATAGCTTCATCAAAACGTTCTATCTCAACTAAAGAAGCACCTTTGTTGATATAAAAGTACAATTTAGACTCACTATCACAACTTAAAGCCAAACCTTCATCTGCAACAACTATGGCTTCATCATAATTTTTTAAAAGAATATTATAATACGATTTTGAAGTTAAAGTCGTGCAATACGTAGAATCATTTTTATTGATGCGATTAAGCTCCTCAAGTGCTCCTTTATAATCTTCGTTAGAGGCTTTATCTACTGTAATTTCAACAACATCTGCATAATCAACAAATGGCACTTTTTCTTGAGCATTTAGGCTAAGACACAAGCATAAAGAGGTTACAAATAATAAATATTTCATAAGCGTTTATTTCTTTTAGGTAATCGAATATAACGTTGATTACGATAATATCATAGAAAAAATGCATTTATAAGACTAAAAACCTGTTTTCAAACCATATTTAGAGACCACTATCATTTCCTAACTCAGTAATAAAACGTAAATTTGATGCTATACCAACTTAACCATATTACAACATTTTACGTTGTTAGTTTTTTTATTAAAAATGACAACATCATATGTTAACATTAAAACATAAAACCCAAATACAATACTTATGATAGACCAATTACTGTCAAACGTTCAAGATGGTGTTTACCAAATCTTTAATATAAAAGCCTACGATCATATTTTATTTTTAATAGTACTTACCGTTCCTTATCTGTTTAAGGATTGGAAACGTGTGTTTATTCTCATTTCAATATTCACAGCAGCTCATTGCATTTCATTAGCACTAACAACCTATGACTTAATCAATGTGAATCTTAAATTAATAGAGGTTTTAATTCCTACCTCTATTTTAATTGTTGCTTTATTTAACGTATTTACAGCAGGCAAAAAATCTCATGGCTCAACATTTGGTTTGGTATTTTTTGCTACTTTGTTTTTTGGTTTGATTCATGGCCTTGGTTATGTTAACACTTTTGATCGTTTAATTTCTTCTTCGGAAAACAAACTACTCGTACTTTTAGAAATTGGATTAGGTATTGAAGCTGGACAACTATTTGTTGCTTTTATCATCCTATTTTTAAGCTTTCTATGTCAAACTATTTTTAGATTTTCAAAACGAGATTGGGTGATGGTCACCTCTGCAATTGTTGTTGGATTTGTGTTACCTATACTCATCAATAGTAAATTGTTTTCTTAAAAAACACAATCAAGACTATATCTTTTTAGAAAACTTAAACGTTATGAAAGTCTTAAAACGTGAGATACGTTTTTTATAATTATTACATTTGATAGATAGAACATATGTAAACGAGATCTTAACTGTAATGATTTAGTTGATATTTTCCTAGAAAACCTAGCAACGCTAAACCCAAATAATGTCTGATATAAAACAATTACGATACGATAAAGCATACTTAAGAATTGCGAAAGAATGGGGGAAACTTTCTCATTGCGAACGTAAGCAAGTTGGAGCGATAATCGTAAGAGATCGCATGATTATATCAGATGGTTATAATGGTACGCCTACAGGTTTTGAAAACTATTGTGAAGATGATGAAGGCTATACAAAGTGGTATGTATTACATGCTGAAGCCAATGCGATATTAAAAGTCGCTGCATCCACACAATCTTGTAAAGGTGCTACGTTGTATATTACCTTATCCCCTTGCAAAAATTGTAGTAAACTCATTCACCAAGCAGGAATTGTTAGAGTGGTGTATCATCAAGGTTATAAAGATGACTCCGGACTTCAATTTTTAGAAAAAGCAGGCATCGAATTAGAATTAATTGAAGACATAAAAGTATAAATGACGTTCCATAAAAAATACATGCCTCTTATTATTGGTGTTGCTATTGCAGCAGGTGTTTTTATTGGCGGTAAATTAAATTTTAGCGATACTTCAGATCGTTTGTTTACCTCAAACAGCAAAAAGGACAAACTTAACAGGCTCATAGATTATATAGATTATGAGTATGTGGACGATGTTAACACCGATAGTATTGTAGATGTTACTGTTAATGGAATTCTTGATAATCTTGATCCACATTCTACCTATATCCCAAAAAGTGAATTGGAGCGAGTCACCAACAATATGAAAGGCGACTTTGTTGGTTTAGGCGTAAATTTTTACACGTATAATGATACTGTAGCTGTGATTAGAACGGTTAAAGGTGGCCCAAGTGAAAAAGCAGGAATTAAAGCTGGTGATCGTATTTTAATGGCAGATGGTGATTCTATCTTTGGTAAAGAATGGAGCAACACAGATATTATCTCTAAATTAAAGGGAGAAAAAGGGTCT
>Ga0115008_10002588_pt1 | contig 14973 bp, 12 predicted proteins | sample FraStrMetagenome_FD_87164 | JGI IMG/M metagenome (GOLD analysis project Ga0115008, IMG submission 87164) | Marine eukaryotic phytoplankton communities from Arctic Ocean - Fram Strait ARC3M Metagenome | ecosystem: Environmental > Aquatic > Marine > Oceanic | place: Fram Strait | collected...
TGCTTTGTACATGGTATAGTGATTAGCCAGCAGTTTCATCTGAACAAAGGGTACTTATCATCCTACTGCTCTACGACCGGCGGAGTACGCGCGGTACACGTAAGTACAGCAAAGTTTATCCAACAGAACTCGTAAATTTTCAAAGATCTAAATCGAATTAACAGAATATACAACTAAATTCCGATACTTGCGATAACAAAAAAAAATAGGAATACATATGTTTACATAGGTTAACACACATATATATAACGCCTCAAATCTGCCTGAATTAATATTAATACATGTTATTGTAGTTGCTATTGTTTAGATTCAGGACAAAGATAGCATTTTATTGCGGATTGTTGTTAGTAGAGATTTGTGATTGCAGTTTAAGCAAAGATGGTGTGGAGAAGGGGCAAACAAACTTTGACTAAAAGTAATTCACAGCAGCCTCCTGCTCGTAGTAGGACTTTTCCAGAGACTCCTTCTGCGGCTGGCTCTGAGGTGGGTGTTCGGTCTGTAGGTGGGAACACTGCGACGTTTAGAGTGTTGATTCCGCCTGGAGTAGTTCCAGGACAAGAGTTTCAGGTTCGGGTGAGTTTGTTAGTGATATATTTGATGGTTTTCTCGTTATTCGCTAAGTTTGAGTTTTCAATTGTCTTTTTTTTCAAGGTTAATTCGGGCACTCGAATTGTGCGAGTGAGATGTCCTCGGAATTGTAGAGGTGGACAAACTATTCAGATTACAGTTCCAGTAAATGATGTTCCTGAGCCACCATCGGGACCGCAAGATCCAAACTTTGCTTCGGTGACGATTCCTCCTGGTATTCGTCCAGGACAGACTTTTACTGTTCATTTGCGTAAGTAGTCTAGTTATTTAGTAAATTATTAACATGAATTTTAATGATTTCTAACAATTGTTTGCATTGGGTAGAGGGAAGAAACATCAACATCACTTGTCCAGTTAGTTGTGGGCCTGGAATGAGTATTCGTGTTGCTTTACCGCCACCAGAAGTCGTGAACGGTAAGTGAATGTGCTGGAAACTTCATGGTCAATTTTATCAATAGTTAATAACCTCTTCTTCTCTGCCCATTATCTATTAGCTAATAATATTGATCGTCCTCCGGAAGACACTGGTAGATCAATGCACAAGGAGATACAGACTGTAGATACAAGAATTCAGACGTTCGAAGTGCAAGTACCAGGAGGTGTACGCCCTGGCCAGAGTTTTGCTTTAATGGCCGGAGGTCAGCGTGTTTTAATTTCCTGTCCACCGAATGCGCTACCAGGTAAAGTCGTGCTTTGCCTGTATTTACTTTTGTATAGATTCCTTAATTTGTTCCTCGAATAGGACAAAAAATACGCTTTAAACTACAAACTTCAACTGACCAGACCGCACCAACGAAGTTCCTTAAAGGACGCGATGGTTGGACTCGAACTATGCGTGTTTCCGATCAACGCTTACAGTGGATTCGTCTTGATGAAGATGGTAAAATTGTTAATTACAGTGGCATCACTTTTGACGTTGAGAAAAGTGCATACGTTCGACATTTTTCGCCAAATAATTCGTCTGGTGAAACAGACCTCACTCTTATTAGTGCAGACAGAAGTAGCTGCGCCTCAAATGTAGTGAATCATTTAAACAAAGAAATTTGCACATCTGTAGACTTGGCAGAGGCGCAATCGAAAACTTTTGAAGAGAAAGCAGCATGGTTTAGTGGCATGTGTAACAAACTTTGTGTGGACTGGAACGCGGGACACATGAGGATTAACGTACGACGCGATCACTTGTTAGAAGATAGTATGCTTGCAGTCATGAGTTTGGGTCAGGAAGAGCTAAGAAAAATTTGGCGGTTTGAATTTATTGATGAACTAGGCGTCGATGCCGGTGGTCTTGCCCGAGAATGGTTTCAACTTAATTCAGAGAAGCTTGTCAATCCCGACTTTGGTCTTTTTACGTTTTCTGCTGTAAATCAGATGTGTCTTCAAATTAATCCGTCGAGTGGTTTGTTAAATGATGAGCACTTAGATTATTTTCGGTTTTTTGGTCGGATCATGGGCAAAGCTTTATTTGATCGACAGCTTTTACCGACAGCTCACTTGGTCCGACATATGTACAAACATCTTCTTGGATGGCCAATTACTATGAGCGATTTGGAATTTATCGATACGGAGGTTTATAGATCTTTGTTACAAGTAAAGCAATATCAGGAAAGTGGTGGAGACGTAACTGACTTATACCTTGATTTCGCAGTAACAGAGGAGGTGATGGGAGAATCAAAAGTAATAGAATTAGTTCCGGATGGGTCTTCGCTTGAAGTCACAAATGAAAATGTTGGCGAATTTATGGAGAGCAACCTACGGCACAGAGTCCTTGATGTTACCAAAAAGCAGACGATGAGTATTTTACTTGGATTTTACGATATAATCCCGGAGAGTTTGATGACTATTTTCGACTTCAATGAGTTGGAGCTTTTAATGTGTGGGAAGCCAAATATCGATATGGAAGATTGGCAACAAAATACGGAGTATAGTGGCGAGTTTGAAATTTGTCAGTCAAATCACCAAGTAGTTGATTGGTTTTGGCAGATAGTTGAAGACTATGATAGTAGCATGAAAGCGCGATTGCTACAATTTTCTACAGGCACGTCAGGTGTCCCATCACGTGGCTTTTCAGTGTTGCAAGGAAATGACGGAAATGTAAGACCTTTCACCCTTCATGGTGTAATGTTGGATCAATGTTTATATCCTCGTGCACACACGTGCTTCAATCGCATTGATTTGCCTTTGTTTACTTCTCGGGATGATTTAGAAGAGAAGCTTAAATTTTCAGTAATGATGGAAAGCACTTTTGACATGGAATAACAAAATTTCTTGAATACCAATGGGTGAAAGTCGCGGGTAGCTATGCATAACGTTGCTCCTTGCAAGTTGAGCATATTTAAAAAATTTCTTTCGGTAATGTAACAAAACAAGGAATTTCCGTTTTTTGACATTTTTTTTAAATAGTACCTAAGAGTACTCTAACTGATTGCGAGCAACCTATTTGGAAATTTTGGAGATCACTTAGTAAGGATTCTTTACTCTCCATATGATTCTCTTTGGTTTAGTTTGTAGTTGGTTGTGTTAGCTAGTTTGTAGTTGCATCTATCCCATTAGTTGTGTTAACTAGTTTGTAGTTGCATCTATCCCATTGGTTGTGGGAGCGGGAGCGACTCTCACGATTGGCAGGTGTCCGGGATATTTTTAGCTGATATCGAAAATAATGCCAATCCGCACACATTTACTTCACAATTTATTCTCGCACAGAAAGGTATACTCAAATATAGAGGTGTTACAAATTTATGTTGAAAAGATAGGGCATAGTTCGAATTACATGAAATGCAGTGGAAGTTGAAGGAAATGAGAAAGTGATGATTGCTAGATTGAATGGTTGTACTCCTTGTCTAGTAGTAACCTTAATCAAGATAAATAAGCACGATCAATTTCATCAGATGAACGATAAGCGGATATAAAAGAACAAGCAATACTTGAATTATATGAGAGATGTAGGCATTCAACCCGGTTCTTTTTCAGAAACTTTATCACCAGATTCATCTTCAGTAGCAGCAATACTAGTGGATTCGCTTTCATCATCGAATGAAGAAGCATCCATGTCAATACTATCGTTTTTCTCATCACGTTGCTTTTGCTTTTCATCAAGGAGATTTTGAGCTTCCAAAACAGCTTCTGCTTGATACTGGAATCTACGCAAACCAAGATGTTCCTGTGGTAGAGATTGCCGCAGATCGTCACCACAATTAATCGATAGAACAGCCTTATGTGCATCTCTAAAATGCTGAAATGAAAGCGACATACTTTCTTTAGTACTACCTGCCGCTTTTGCCAATGCCTCTTCTTCTCTGCATGCTAGATTCACAAGCCGCTGAGAATGCAACTTGGCCAGCGATCCCACAATAGTTGCAATCTCTCTACTTTTCTTCGGCACCACTAGACACTGCAACACAACATTCCAGTCCTGAACCTCATGCGGCTTTTCCAGCGCGTGACATACCAGGGTCGGCAGTATCGACTTCCGACAGGAACGTACATCTTGCCCCTCCGATAAACGAATCGACTCATACATGGATGCCCGTTTCAATATCGCATTGGCCAAATAACATACAATGGCCTTGCTCACCGCCTCGATGGGCAACACACAGCGCCTATACGCCTCAAAACGAGCCTCCTCCTCACTGCTCATACACTTTAATGCCTGTATAATCGGTGCATATTCCGGTCGGGCGGTGCTCGGCAACAGATGGTTATTCGGATTGCTTTTGGATGCATATTGATGTTTGCCAGAGTGTGCGACTTTTGCCACTTTTGTACCGTTGCCACTGCTGCTGTTATTACTACGACGGCGTTTAGGACGTTTAGGTTTGTTCGTGCCAGTGCTGTCCATGTTCCTTAATTTGGTTTCATTTTATACATTATAATTTAGTAGTATATGTGTTTGGCAAACGGAGGGCATGTTACAGGGGTTGTGATTGTGGGTTGTGTTTTGTGTTCTACAGTTTTCCCCAAATCTCTCTCAAAACATGTTCTCCTCGATCGAAACTAATTGGGCCAAAACCACCCGATGGCAGAAAATCAAATCAAATTTGTCCCAAAAATTTTCGTCACGTCATACGTCATATACCTAGATTCTACACCTCTCTCTGATTTCCAAATTTTCCTTTCCTCACATCTGACATCGTTTCACCCCCTCTCCCCTCCTTTCCCACCCGAGTGTGTCAGAAATAGATAGTTTGGAAACAGTTTTGAACTGCGTACGTTTGGCATACTGTTGTGAATGCGAATACGGATTTTTGTATCCGATAACATAATATATTTTTTCGAAGTATATATTATAACGCTACTGAGTATATACAAGAAATTGCAACTTCGAAAGTTGAGAAAAGATAGAAGAGACGGTATACGGTGTAGATAAGTTAAGTTCAGATAAGTTAAGTTAGGCTCGAGAGCAAATTCGTCGCTGGAAGTATATCTGCTTCGCTCGCTCCTACTAATTGCACGTTGGTGAATAGTATTGGTCGATATTTTACATTGTCTCAGGAATTTATGATGGTGACCGAAATAGAGTATATAAACTTTACCAGAACACTGTCTACCTACTTTGGTTCCTCAGCAGTGCAGGACAAATGCCTGAAGCTTATTTCGTATATGTGCTGGTTTATATCGAGGACAATCAAAAACAGAAATTACGCACAGGACAATCGCTTAGAGGAAATTTGTAAAGATTTGCGTGGAATCTATACACATTTATTCATGGTTCGGTATTCGACACGTTTGTTTGGTACATTTTCTTGTCTAGAAGCAATCAAAAGTGGTAGTTGGGCCGACTGGGGAGACGCCTATGATCAAGCACGTCAAAAAGATGAAGATGTATTTCTTTCTTTGTCATCTAGGCGGAAGTGGTTGGGAAAGTTCATGGCATGGTGTATGCTTCTTTACTATCCATGTGAACACGTAGCCTACGCAAAATGGATATCGCCTAAACTCTTTAAAGGAGTCAATGCGGAATGGTGGAGCGCCTGGAGCTGTCGATTTTGGGGTTTGTACGTCGTAGCAGATACTCTTGGGTCTATTGCAAAAGTGCGTATTGGCTCAAGGAGACGAAAACAAATCGTCAATGAAATGCAAATGCTACAGCCTTTTCCAGAGTGGAATAAAGAGGACGTTCAACACAATGTTCATGATGTCGATGAGCGTCAACTCTGGCTGAAATGTGAGCTTATGCAATGGGACAAAAGGATCTACCTGGAACGCTTACAACTTCTTAGAAACGCCCTTTATTGCCTACCATTGCTATCGTGGTCGAAAAGTGATTGGGAACGCAACCCAATGCTGCCAAAGGGAGTAATAAACAGTTTGTGCTTAGGAGAAAGTATAGTGTGCTTTTGGCAAAGCATCTTTGCATCATTTTTTGCAAACAAATGAAAAGAAATTTTCTTATCTCGGGGCAATAGCTCCAGCATAATGTTTATGATGAGATTATTAAGACGCTAGTCAAGACGTTGGCGAGATGTTTGAGGATTGACAAAATGTTGTGACTTGATCAGTTGAAATTTGAAAAGATAGATGGAGAGATCATTCTTATGATTTCACTTCTTAGTCTGTCTCGAGAACAGATTTGATAATACCTTCACGTGACTTAACAAAATTGGTAGTAAATTTGTGATCGAGAGCAAATTCATCGCTTGAATAAAATGTTTGCTATTTCTCTGCTTTGTCTAAAGAATTTGGTAAGAGTCAATCAGATTCACTGGCTTGAGTTTTCATGTCGCAACGTGGGTCGCTCTACTCTTAGGTAACGTGGAATGATGCGTTTGAAATGCGACTGCAATTATGAGTAAGGTGTAGAAAAGAGCTCTGTGAATATTGCCCAATTTAGGTTACATCCATCGCTATTCCAAAGTGATACTAACGTGTACCTAGTTTTGATTTTGATATGTTCACTATGCAATATACCAAAGTTGAATTTTCTTACTTGAGTATAATTTTCTCTATCTATGTAGAGTGTTCAAATATCTCAATTCCATCAGCCTATCCACACTACATTTATTTCTGGTGCTTCGAACCTGAAACGATATCGTCAATTCTGAGAATCATACATGCGCTCTCAATCGAAGTTTTCATTGTTTGAACTTTGACGCTGTACGGTTCCCAAATTCCGAGCTCAGTCATATCCACGAGCTTACCAGTTATTCCATTGATTCCCCAAAAGCATTTACTATTTTCACCTGCAGCCGCATGCTTGGCTCTAAGTTCTGTAACGGTTCGTATCACGCTAACTCCACAATTCTGTGCCAGCGTTCTTGGAATCACTTCCATTGCGTCACCGACTGCTTTGAATGGATACTGGGCGACTCCGTCAATTTTTAGGGATGCCTTTTGAAGTCCTACACTTACTGCCATTTCAGTAGCACCACCACCCGGCAATAACTTCGGTTCGTAGACAACGTTCCTTACAACTTGCATGGCATCGTGCAAGTTTCGTTCGACTTCATTGAGGACATCTTTTGATCCTCCACGAAGTAATATCGTACATGCTTTTGGATCAGTACATTCATCTAAAAAGCAAAAATATTCATCGCCAAGCTTTCTTACTTCAAAGAGGCCGCACCTAGTTCCAATGTCGTCCTCTACAATTTCATCTGTACGACTCACGATAGTTGCTCCAGTTGCGCGAGCCACGCGATTGTTATCCGTCTTTCGAAGGCGACGAATGGCCGTGATATTAGCTTTTTGCAGATAATGTTGAGCCAAATCACTCACACCTTTCTCCGTAATAACGATATCTGGTTTACTTGCTATAATATCTATGCACATCTTTTCGACGTACTCCTCTTCCATTTTCAAGAGTGTATTCCAATCCTCATCATTTGTAATCTCAATGTTCGTCTGACTCTCCCCCTTTTTGTACTCCAACGGACAGTCAAGCAAAAGAATACGCGGATTTTCTATTCGGCGACGCATTTTCGAGTGCGTTACATCCTTGTTAAACATAACGCCTTTCAAAACCTTGCAATCCTCGATCTCTCCACCGGGAATCTTTTCCACCTTTGCAAAACGTTTGATATCGACCTCGACACGTTTGTAATCGCCACTGCTACTTTCATTGTCGTCGCCACGTTTTACAACCGTAAGAACAGCTTGAAGTGCTAAATTTACCATCAAATCGTTCCAACGACTGCTAAATTTCGTTCCAACTGTCGACTGCACCAACTTCCTCATCAAATCCTTATTGGTCAAATCCACATCAATGGCCTGTTTTTTACATATCTCCAACGCTTCCTGCAGCGCCAGATTATACCCCCGAACAATGACGGTGGGATGTAACAAATTTTGTCTCAAAAGCGGCTCTGAAAGAATCAGCATTTCTCCTGCAAGTATAATGACGCTCGTTGTACCATCCCCTACTTCTTCATCTTGTGCACGACTCAGTTCGATCATGGATTTGGCCGTCGGATGCGATACATCCACCTATTTCCATAAATCATATAAAAATATACATTGAGTCTCGAACATCAAAATCTCCTCCAGCACCCAACACACCAACACATACACACAATACATGCCCGTACCTCACGAAGGATACAATTCCCATCATTTGTCATAACAATGCCACCCATTGGATCCAACAACATTTTAAGCATACTCCTCGGTCCAAGAGTAGTTCGAATAATATCCGCTACAGCACGTGCCGCAGCAATATTACCAAGTTGTGCCTTTCGTCCCGTTTCACGTCTGGTGTTGGTATCTGTCACAATTCAAAATTATATATAAAATTGTCATGAAAATATTATGCATATCCATCAAAACAGTGAGAAAGGCAAGGGCGAGTTCATCACTTACTTAGAACCATTACAGGTCCCATCCCCTGCTGCCCTCCTTGCATCATGATTGTATATGGGTGATAGTGGAATGGAAGCTCTCTCTTCTCCAAAGCGTATTCGAAGGATAGAGTTTAGTTTGTGAGCTGTGAGCTGTGAGCGGTGAGCGGTGAGTTGTGAGGAGGAGGAGTCGTTGATAGGCTGTAGCTGTAGCTAGTAGCTATCTGTGTAGGTGTTGTGTGGAAAGGAGGAGAGCGCGCCGTATCGAAGTTCGGGTTGGATGGAAAGTTCGTGTTTTTGAAATTATGTTTGGAGGCATCGATGTCGGGTGTCGGGTGTCGTTGGTATGGTTGCGCAACCAAAAATCAAACCTACAAACATTTCACAACATACTCGTACGACATGCATGATATGAATGTGCTCAAAACACATACCGGTATCAAACACATACACAATGTAACGAAATGCTCTCAATTAAGAGATCGAAAAACATAGATATAGAAGATGAGCGTAAGTGGGAATGTTCCTAGAAATCATATTTGTAAAGATGCATCTTCGCCCTATACCTTTACATACATGCAATATGGACAATTAAAGTCCATTACTGTGAACCAAACTCCGGATGAAGATACTTGGCCAGGTGGAGCTCTATGGGATATTGGAGCACTTTTAGCGAAGGTTTTGGTGATGGTTAATAGCCCTAGCCCTTCACCTTCTGCTAAAGCGATTACATCTCGAAAGGAATTGTTTGTATCCAGACTGTGTGTACATGGAATTTGGCCAACATCGTGGAAGAACTGTACCATATTGGAGCTTGGTTGTGGAGTGGGTCTTACCGGTTTGGTAGGGGCTCAATTGGGAGCGAAACTTACATTACTGACTGATTTAGATGTTGTAGTGAAGAAGGTAACAAAGCCAAATGTCGAATTAAACAAGGATGCATTTCGTATGGGACAGAAAGTCTTGGCTATTCCGCTTTGTTGGGGAAACGAAGATGACGAATTATCGTGTCGAAAAGTTCTAGAAAGTGCACAAGGCACAGCTAAGAAAAGGTCAACCAGGAAATCTAAAAAGAAAGGAAAAATTAAAATTTTAAACGACGAATGCTTAGACATCGCATCTACGGATCCGTCAATAATTCTTATTGGAGATGTGGCTTACCAACATAAGCCAGGAGCTCCCTCACATTTTGAAATACTTATTTCCACACTTCTTAAGTTCGCTACGTCACGAGAAACTGTGGTGATGTTCGGGACACGAATGAGAATGCCCGCGAGCGCAGATTTACTGGAAATGATTCGCGAGCATTTTGACGAGCTGATTGAACCGGTGGGGGCACATGAGATCGATCATAGATTTCGTAGCAGCTCTCTAGGCAGAAACTCACTCATTACTGTGCACGTTTTCAAAAGGAAAGTAAAGGAATAAGCCGTTGTGAGAGATTATCCATTTATTTTGTTGATCATTGTGCAGAGCTAGTAGACTTAGCTTATATTGAGTTTTTGGCGAAGAATGTACTCTTCAACTCTCTGTCTCCATTTCGTCTGTTAAATGAGATTTTTGTGATTACCTACACTTGGGTAAATATGCTCTATTTGGAGACAGACAAACTCATCATTTCTTCCTTCATTCCTTTGAGTGGTTGAAGCGGTGACGATATATTTCTTCTGCCCGAGGGGGATTCTTGTTGGGCATGAACCTGCGAGAAGCATTTGAGAGGTCAGGAACAGATAACCTCAGGTGGGTGCAGGTGAACGAATACATCCCGATCACTTTAACTTCAAAGGAAAATAGATTTACTTGGGGAACGTAGCTCTAATATTTGCATTCCATTTGCTTTTAATTTGGCTTACAATAATTTTTCCATCTCCGCAAGGTATTTGTAAAAAGTGGATAATTCATATTACCTATAGATAACAAAAACGAAATAAAGCTTCGACCTAGTAATTAAAAATTGTTCACAAAAAGTTATTCATGTGTAATATTTGAAGATGGAATTGTTGGGACACTATCTGTTTCAAGGTCGTCGAATAGTGATACGTTTCTCATTGTCCTGCCTTCTTTGTCTCGCTCGAATACGGAGTCAATCTTGCCTTGAAGTGATTTAAAGATGCCGTCAGACTTCTTATGATTAAGGTCGAATTCATCTGTTGACTGAGATATTTGCGGTTTCCTCCGCTTGGATACAGATGACCTTTTTGGAGTCAGACAAGCCATCACTTGTTCCTTCATTCCTTTGAGTGCTTGAAGGGGTGACGATATGTCACAAAAGTAATAGCTTGTACTCATTGATGGAGATTCTTGATGGGCATGAACCTGCGTGGAACATTTGATAGGTGAAGAACGGACAACCTCTGACGGCTGCAAATGACCGAAAACACTGAGACTCTCCTCCAGAGATTTATTCGACTGTCTTATTTCGGTTCCTTCTTTGTCTTCGTAGATTTCCTTTTCCTCCCACGAGTAATAAAGCTTTGCATTAGTAACAGTCTCGTCATCTTCCATTCTTGTAACATTGAATGAGCGTTGAATCTCTGGAGGAAATGAAGATTGCGGTTGTCGCACGCCTGCAGAAGTAGAGCTTGAAAGTGAATCCTCGTCTTCTGAAATGTCGAGCAATGATTTATTGATTGCATGCTCAGGAATCAAGCTTTTTAAAGAAGTAATTCTCTCTTCAAACTCGTAACCCCTTTCATCTTTTAATTGCCGACGTTTTGAATTGGTTGAAGACGATCTACTTCGTTTATACTTGCGATCACCAGCTTTATTGCGTGATGATGCCGATCCTTTCGAAGATATATCATCCATCAGGTCTGAACAATTGTTTGTTGAATTTACAGTGGAACTTCTTGAGCGATGTCGTTGAATTGGCGACATATTCGCATACAAACGATCATCCTCGCAGTGACTTTCTTCAAAAGTAGACTCTTCTGTAAGTCCACTGCAGCTACTTGCTTTACTTAAAATGAGAGTTGATATATGCTCTTTCGTTTGTTTGCGTTGCTTTAGCGATGACCATCGATTCATATCTGTCTTTTGGCTAGTTCTACCATTAAGGAGGGAATGAGATGATTCATCATCGGCCTGAACGATGATGGCGTTCTTTCGTTGCTTTTGTCTAATGCCAAACATTCTGTCAAATGAAATTGAGAATCGTTCGAATAACACCTGTTTGATACCGACAATCCAATTATCTTGTGATCCTTTACTCTTCCTTATTCATCAACTGATCAATTTTTATTCGGGTGGAAAAGTTGCAACGCATGTTTCTATTCTACGTACACCTTGATGCAGGACATGTTGTGCCTCTCGATTAATGGCGATAATGCCAAAGCGAGAAAGAGCGATGATTCGCAGACACACTTTGAGTATAATAATGTAAGTTCAATCTTGGCAAGATGTTCGTGATATATCGTTATATATTTTAGGCCAATAAGTCTTTCTCCGGAGTAGACATAATTTATGAGAACCCGAATATTTGAGGATACCAAATTTCGAGTTTGTACATGTAGGTGTCGTCAGGTTAGGGATGGTCATGGTGATCGTAACAAAATAATGATCACTCGAAAAGAAAAAGAAAAAAGAGATTAACAACATATTTTGTATATTATATTTTATTGCTAAAAAATATCATGCTACATCAACCAGTTCACGGAAGTAGGGTTTTTTGGGAGAGGGCCAGAAATTGAAATTTGGGGCAAGTGCGTATAGATCAGTTACTTGATCGGAGTCCAAATTGTATCCACCGATTACTGTCTTTCTTGCAAAGTATAATACTCACGGGTAATAGCGATTCAAATAGAAACTTCTACATACAAACAAAGGAAACGTATACATTTTATGTCGTTGATTTGGCGGGAGTACCAGGATATCCTACAAACACGAGGTTGCTCCTATTCGAAAAATCATGTGTATGATGCATCTTAAATGCAACTTAAGGGCATACGATTTCAACGCTTCGATGTATTCATTTTTATCATCAACAATGTTTCTCCAACTGAATAAATCAGCGAGCTTTGCACAAATTTAAAAGAACGGTTTGTGCGCACTACCTTCTTTTGAATACATAAACCTTCCAATATGGTTTGACCTTCATTCTCGCTTAATGTCCATTACATCGCAAATTGGTTCATAATGGATAGAAGATATCATAGCAAGTCAAGGACTATATCGAGAGATGATGCCATCATCGCGTGCAACTCTGAAACGTCAAGGCGTTGTCAGAACTTAGGAGAGCGTCGGTCTTTAATAGGAACGAATGTCAAACGATCTCAACGGTGGAAGACGTCAACTGACGAATTAATCGATACATCTTTCGAAACGATAATATTCAACAAAAATCATAGTTGCGATAAAAAGCTAAGAAGCAGAGATCAACATCTATCGGATCAAAGTGAAAGGTTTCATCCTCCTAGGAGACATGTCCATCAATCGTATCAAAGGAATTTAATAGACGAAGAATATGACGACGTTGATCAAAGAGATTTTCTCGGTCTGTTTGGTAGAAATGATCTATCAGCTGGGTCTAGAAGAGAAAAAATGAATGAAATTTCAAATCGGTTACTCTCAAGACCGAGGACAATTTTAAATAAAATGAGTTCCAAGGTCCTAGAATGTATCAACCCAAGCCAATATCAACAACGTTCTCCACCCGAAGCAATGATGCCCCCAACTTTTTTTCTGTACGATCATGACTTAACTTATTCCTTTCCAAGATCGAAAACAAATGAAAGTTATACGGAAGGAGGTGCGGCCATCGGTCCTCCCACAAAGAAACGAGAACAGGAACAAATGGAAATCTTGAGTGATGTCACTTACCCTTCTACCACTGACGTCGGTTCTGTGTGAATTGGACATTCATTGAATTTTATTATATGCTTATAGTTAGCCTACATATAAATGATTTATACTGCACTATGGACTTTTTCTCTCTCAGAAATGAGTGTTGAATACTATATTACGATAATGCATTATTCTAAAATGTTTGAATGGTTCTCATTGATAGATTGAAAATTCTTTATCCACTAAAATTATCAGTCTGAGATCAGTGGGACGGTCTCAACCTTCAGATCAAAAAGCGCATCTTCTTCTAGACAAAACGCATCCAACTCATCCCCAACTCGTCCTGGCACAGTGCCCCTCTCTACTTCAGCCATTGTGAATCTTCCTTCCATACTACCATGTTCAGATGATAATTCAGTTCCGGACATGTATTCGAAACCCTGCCCTGGGTGCAATACTGGATGGTGACCCACTAGCACAAATATTAGATCAATAATTAAAAAAAATCAAATGGCGACCACTTACCTGCCCCGGCATTAGGAAAATCTACAAAGTTAATTATATTCTTTTCATCGTCATAAATTTTCCATTCACGTCCAAGAAGCTGCACAGTTGTATCAGAGATCGATGGATCGTTTCTGTTCTCAATTCGGACTCGATATGCAAAGAATGGCGAATCGTATTGTCCGTTACTTCTACGACCAATACAACTAAAACCAAAATGAAAAAACTACATGAAAAACATAACTCGTTTCCACCGGTTTCCACTGGAAGACCTACACTCCTTACCTACTCGTCACCATGCATACAATATTACGCGCTTCGTCTACGTGGATCGATGTTCGCTTCCATAATTCCATTTGAACCTGCAACTCACGAATTGCCGTGATTGCCCTTTCATGCGACTTCACAATATTTCTCGATTCACTATCACGAAATCCATTTTTCACTGCAGCCTCCTAGAGAGAGTATCGCGTAAGAAAGGAATATCGTCAAAGCTACAATATGAAAGTTAATTGCATGCCTGGACCTACCAACGATGCCTGACTTATATCCATAACTGATGATTCTGGACCGAGCAGAGCTGACGAATTCTCCTCTTCAACATTATTTGAAACTCTAATTGTAGACGTAAGGAACTTAAGTATATCATTACCCTTCGCTTTCGAACAAACTTCATCTTCGTTTTTCACGATACTGGACTTCACCGGCAAATCAAACGTATAGGCCTGTCCGTATTCACGAGGATCTAACGTCCTCTGCAATATTGGCTTCAAATGATGTTGGCTAGCCCTCACTTCCTGCAACAGGATTCTATACAGTATTGCTGTTGTCGATGATATGTGTTTGGTAGAGATCATCGTCTCAACCTTTTGCCTTTTTATTTCGAATGTGGAAAATACTGTACGATCTATCAATATCTATTCATGTATATTAGCAAATTGATTTTTGCTCTCTCTTCTTAAAAGTAATGTTTGTTCTTTCATGAAAAGGGGGGTGAAATGCCTCTTTCTCCCCCCTTTTTCTTTTCCCCTCTCTCTTGATGATAGATGATATAGATGACACAGACACAACAAGGTCTAATGGCTTGTCCTCGTACCTCGTACCTACTTACATAAGAAAAACCGTACGAAGCTTTACTAGCTTGAGTCTTCGCTCTGAATGAAAGTACATGTTGTGTTGTGCATATGATATTCTCGTACAATGTACATGTACAGTAGATTCTCGGTTAAATTCGGTTTTTGAACCCGCCGAAAAAACCGAATTTAATTGTGTGTACCGAATTTAATTGAACACTTAACGTACGTAGCTAATTTCGTACAAGTACATCACA
>Ga0115008_10002590_pt1 | contig 14971 bp, 18 predicted proteins | sample FraStrMetagenome_FD_87164 | JGI IMG/M metagenome (GOLD analysis project Ga0115008, IMG submission 87164) | Marine eukaryotic phytoplankton communities from Arctic Ocean - Fram Strait ARC3M Metagenome | ecosystem: Environmental > Aquatic > Marine > Oceanic | place: Fram Strait | collected...
AGCCCAGGAACCAGCACTGAAATTCCAAACGTGTTGGCACAACCTGTGTGGAAGAAGCCGGCTGCAGCGAGCAAGAAGCCTGCAGCAACTGCAAAGAAGAAACCTGCAGCAACTGCAAAGAAGAAACCTGCCTCTGCAGTTGCTTCCGAGGAAGAGGAAGAGGAGGAGGGAGAGGAACTGGAAGACGAAGGAGAAGAGGAAGAGCCTGAAGAACAGGAGGAAGGGGTAGTGGAGGAAGATGCTGGAGAGCTCCAGTCACATGGACACGGATGCGGTTTCCTCAAGAAAGTGGTGTCTCCTGTCCTTGGTGTCTGCAAGGCTACGTACTGCGAGCACAAGGCCTACATCCAGCAAAAGAGTGCAGAATGCGCAGGCGGTTGGAAGTCGATCGTCAACTTCAGCGCATCGCTGTCGCTTCACAAAGAAGCTGTGCATGAGATCATGGAGAAGTTGAAGATGCCTGGTTATGGGCAGGTCCAAGTAGATGCTGACAAGATTAGGCTTTTGATTCCAGATGATGTCAACTGAGGGGCGGCTGCTTGAAAAATACGATCAGGGCAAAGCATGATACTTGAGTCTGCTACTGTATATCTACATTCACACAATGTTTGCTATAATGCTGTATCTCTTGCACCATCAGAAGAATTTTGAGGAGGCATGTCCAGCCTCCTACGATGAGTTTTGAGTCTGCTATTGTATTAATTCATCAAGGTCTTTTTGTATTGTTTTCAGTTGTCTGCAGAATGAGGAGGCATGCATAGCCTCCTGCTGAGTACACTTGCAAAGAGCTATATATGCCTACAGCCGTCTTTGCTCATCAGGTTGTGTAGTTGCGCCTTAGCAGTTGACTGAAAGCCATGCAGGCTCACCTTGCTATGAAGACTGAAGACGCCACTGAAGCTATCCTCGACTTGGTTGTCAAGGTGCCGTTCAGAGGCAAGGACTACATTCCACTGAAAGCGTCGAGGGACGATGCCCTCATGAGTGCGATGCGGTGGGAGACGAAATCAGGTGGAAAGGCAGCTTCTGAACCAACCAGCTGGATGGTCCTCACTGTCGAGTACAAGGAGTCGGCTGCACTGCAGATGTATCACGACCAGACCATCGTCAGGGACACTGCCTGCGTCGCTCCAGGATGGCGCATGAAAGAGGCGATCGACTTGAACAGCACCTCTCACAGCTGGGATACATGTACGTCGCCTGTGCTGAATATGGAGGACTTTGTTGCCGTCCACCTGTCGGACTGCAAAGTTTCAGACGCTGCAGAGGAATGCAGTTCATGCAAGGGCAGTGACCAGCTGGTTTATCGCCGCAGGGACAGCAGCAAGCCATACTGCGCGTTCTGCTGGAAAGCTTACTGGGGCAAGAAGTGAGAACAGCTTCACTTGCTGACTTGCAGCACTAGGGGAGGGAGGTGAGTAAGAGCGTATACGGGTCAAGAGTGACTCGCAAACAGGGAGGGGGGCAAAAAAAATGACCTTTTGATCCCTGAGAGATTCCAAGCCCTGCACCCAAGACAGCATTTGCAAGACAGGAGGCCTGCAATCCAGCCTCCTTAGTACATACTGTAGATGCATCTCCCTGTGCAACAACTGCCTTGAGACCATGTTCAACGACATTCCCATTGCACCCAAGGTTTTGAATTAATTTTGAGGACAAGTCATGAAAGAAATCTGAGGAGGCATCCATGACCTCCTACAAGCTAAGCTCCATGCATGAACTTGTGAAGAAAATCATGAGATCGCCGATGGTTCAAGGTTTTGTGCATGTGTAATATATATATATATATACCTAGCTTGCCCGCTTGCTGCAGCAATGAGCGATTCAGAAGATCTGGAACGGCCAGCGAAAATAGCTAGGTCTGCTGCCTACATGGGGCCTAGGCTGGCTGGTCACTGGACCGGCGGTAGAGTTGTTTTTACATTAACGGTTTTGGAGTTTTGGGGGCAAGTGAAGATGGCTGGCTGGCTACTGCCATTCATATGATGCGGAAGGAGGGAGAAGGTGAAGGAGGAGGAGGAGTTGGGATCATTCATGCAAAATATGTCCTTTTTAGAATCCTGAAAAGGTTTTTGTTGCAGGTATTCTGGCTCAATCAACATGTCAAAGTTTAGAAGCTGCCACCACAAGACAAAAAATAGATTCACGCTTCATCCTAGATGGAAAAGAGTGAAATGCTACGAGTGTGGCCGCAGAGGCTACCAGTTAGAAGGTACCAATACTGGCTTCTACTACGAATGCGGCAGCTGCTGGAGACTTGCTGTGATGTTAATGTGTTTTTATTTTATTGAGAAAATGAGAAAATGTTTTGAATACTGTTTTATATGTGTGTGAAGTGCAAGGAAATGGTTCTGCAATGACTGCTGGCGTGAGATATATAGTGACCCTGGCTGCGTATATTGCGATGATGAAAGTTCCAGTGGCTCCAGCAGTTCACATGATGTGCGTGGATGAGTTGATGAGCTGAAAAAAGCGGTCGAAAAAATGCATTAACAAACAAGATTGCAAAATGTAGTGAAGTCACAAGGATGAGGCACCTAGAGGCAATTGACTCTATCAGTCGATCAAGCACTCTGCATCTTCTTGTAGTTCCAACCAGCATGCAAATGAGGAGGCACGCAGTGAAGTCTCCTGCAAGGGCTGCTGCATTTTGTATGTTATGCTGTTAAATATATATATATATATATTGTCAGGGCTAGCATCGAGATATCCCCACTGCAAAATAAACCCATCGATCATATTTGTTTGAGTGCGAAGAGCTTCTTGGCTCAAAGCCTAGGTAAACCATGGCCCCCAAACTCAAATATTATGTTCCCTACGAGAATTGGCAATGGAAACACTGCGATAGCAGAGGACTCACAGATGATCAACTAAATGAGTTGCTGCAACCATCGTTTGATCTACGAAACCGGCCTCCAGTGAAGCCCAACCCTGATAACACATGGTCGGCTCGTGATCGAGTACATATGACAATGGCATGGGCTGACAAGATGGAAGAGGAGAGCTACAAAAATATCTTGGAGACATGGACATATGATGAAAAAGTATTCAGCAAGATCGTTGCTGGGCCCAGACGCTGGTTTCCTAAAGCGAAAGGTCAAAAAAGACAGATCACAGAGGAGATGAGGACCTGGAAGCAATTTACTTTTGGTGAGATCCTCGTGAACGTGGAAGAAAATATATGGGAACCAATTGTTCTCGGATGTCCAGCTGGTTCGTTGTTTAGCTCTACATTCTTTGAGGTGACGAACAATAAGGAGAACAATAAGGAGTCTTGGAAGGCAAAGACAAAAAGTCTTTATGCTACTCTCGAGATTGGCAGCAAAGACTCTGGCAGAAGTGAGGGGGGCTATGCAGCACACAGTATGCAGCCTAGTACAGCTTTTGCAAGTTCTGATGTGCGCAATCCGCAATACACTCCTTAGGCCAATCTGCCAGAAGATAAACCTTTGACACCTGGGCTTGTGCCTAAATAAGGTTTGGCATTTCTTCTAGGCTACCAATGTTTGCGAATAATTGTTTCAAAGGACAGATCGCATGCAGAGAGAGATAGAAAAACATGCGCCTCTAGTTCCAAGCTTTTGAAAGCGAAAATTCGAGGAGGCAAGCTGATAATCCAGCCTCCTGGGATCCTAGGAATCTGCACTTTTGGCATAATGGGTCACACAACACATGCAGTCTTGTGTCAAGTCGTTATGCTCAGAAGGAGGGCTCAAGGTCCTCCTGCAAGATATAAGTATATATTTGCAAGCAATCTCTATAACCTTCACGCACATTTCAAATATAACCATTGCTGTAGCCATTTGTGTTTGATCAAGATCGTCTCTTGTCCTCCTAACTTAGCAAGGTGCTTTGATTTGGACCATGGCCACTGTGGATGGCGCAGGCGGCGGTGGCCTGGGAGGAGGAGGGGGAGGCTGGAGTAATGGTGGAGGTTGGGGAGGAGGCTGGGCTGGTGGAGGAGGCTGGTATGGTGGAAAAGACTGGCATGGCGGAGGAGATGGTGGAGGAGGCGATGACAAGACACTGGCATTCACAGAAAGCTGGTACAAAGACCTCAGAGTGTGCAATAAATGTGGGCGCAAGACTTACCTCACGATGCTGTCAAGCGCTTAGGGTTTGGAGGGGAAGCAATACTATAGTTCACATAAGGCACACATGAACATCTCATAGCTTAAAATGCACAATGATACACGTAAGGAATCATGGCTGCTGCAACGATCAGTGCGAGACTCCGCTTTTACGAACCAGATATTTTATTATGTTTGGGATATGGGAAACATCCTTCTTGAAAATGACCAGTTTGTTTTTTTAGTTCAAGTAAGGAGTTGTACTACAGGAGGCCTGAGTGGAATCCTTACAAGAGGCCAAGACCTTTTCCACAGACATATGGTCAGGACCCTTCACACGAGGAAGACGGTCATGAGCACAGGAGGAAGAAGTGGAACAAAGGCACTCAAAGAAAAGAATGGTGGAAAAACCACCAGAAGAGGCAGCAGCAGCAGTCTACCCATGAGCCACAAGAGGCTGTACCTCCAGTGCCTGGACCACCACCAATGCCTCCTCCACCAGTGCCTCCACCAGCTCCACCATACACCGGTGTGTCGATGCCTGAAGGATCATGGTATGGCTTACAGTATCTGCTTACAGGATATTTGATTTTTAGGGAGGACTGCTACTTATATGATGGGTGTGAACATGAATGAGAGTGAACCTGATCCTAAGTTTTCTCAGGTCCTACTGGTGGAGGTCCTCCAGATTCTGCAGATGTTGCAGTTGCAGTTGAAGAGGACGATGAGGTCGTCGTGGTTGCAGCCAACTCACCAGCTGCAACAGTTGAAGAGGACGATGACCCTTATGCACATGATGGTGTCGATTTGCCCAGGCACGTCGTTGTGAGGATCAATGGGGCACCATGCATTACAAGTGCTATTGTTTTCATTTTTAAGTTTATTGGTGTTCATTGTTGATTGGTTTTTCATTGGGCGTGCACATTGGAGGTAAGCTACATCATGGTTCAGGGACAGCATGATGGTCCCAAGGCCAGCAGTGCCTCATCCTCCAGCGAGGCACCAGTGCCTCCTCCACCAGTACCTCCTCCACCAGTGCTGGCCATCATGGATGCTCCAGGCTGGGAGGTGCGCTCAAAAGCTTACACGGCGGCAATGACAAGAAGAGCAACTGGTCAAGCCTGCAGCACTCCAAAGTCAGCACCTCCAAAGCCTCCCCCAATGGCTGCATCGCCTACAGTTCCTCCTAAAGCGAAATCGAAGGCGCCGCAGCCACATGTATTCATTATCAGTCATTTGTAGTTATAAAAGATTGTTTCGAAGTTTGGATTGAAAGAAGATTAAAACTAACTTGAACCACGATGATATTGAGCAGGTTCGTCTGCAACGTGCTACCTCCAGGACCGCCCATGCTTGTCTTGCCAAGTGGAGCTTCAGTTGCTACTACTTTATTCTGTGAGTTTGCAATGTGTTGGTCATCAAAAAAATATCAAGAAACATAAGTTATATTATATCTGACCCCTGACTTACAAAGCAAGGTTCCGTTGGTCAATCCCGGCCAATCGCTGACACCTGCTGTCTTGCCATTTAAGCAGCCTCCACCGGTGCCTCCAAAGTTGCAAGGACAACCAGTGGAGGCGCCATATGCTTTTAAACCTATGCCTCATCCACCAAAAGATGGAAGTGGAGCGTGATGAAAGGAGGTTATCAGAGGAGGCGAACAGAGCCTCCTTTTTTCCACAGCACTCATAGAATTCTCAAACAATGCAATAAGTGCATCCTTACAATCATTCACAGTATAACCAGAGGAGGAAATTAACGTAATATATGTGGATCTTGTTAGTGCATTGTTGGAACATTTTTATCAGTTGTCACATGGGCTGGTCAAAGAACACAACCATGTGGAATATTGTGTGTAGAAGTGACACATACAGTTACATTCTTTGTATGCGTGCTGTGCTTGGAATACAATACAAATGATGTGAAATTCACAGGATACATGATATCGCTGGAAAAAAGAGAGTAGCATCTTTTCCTCGCTCGCACATGTCAGGCGTAAAGCAATGTTGCTAATGCCAAACCATATGTGCTTGAGATTGACATCTTAATTATGAAGTGGACAGTTCCACGTCTAATTTGTACAATCATTTCGATTGACATGTTTCAAATGGTGTTTGAGAACAATCCGTAGGTGACCTTTCCAAGTGATGTCCTGGTCTTGAGAGCAATTGTAGTCGCACATAGTCTCATCGTGATCTCCACTGCAGTAATCACACACCAATTTCTTGATGTACGTGGTTCCAGATTGACCAGATTTATGTGCGAGTGCATCCATGGCTAAGGCAGTGACGGTCATCTGCAACTTTTGGGTTTGAGCCAACATTAAAGATAGTATCATTGATTATTTGAGGGGATTGTAGTTCCAAAAAAAACAACAACAATAAGAGGGATCAGTTTGAAGAACTGTTGAGGAACTTTTGGGGCACTTTTGAGGAACTTTTTGATGAACTTTTCTGTTTGATAATGCTCCTGATTCTGAAAAAGTTCCTCACACTTTTCCTCAAAGTTCCTCAACCGTTCTTCAACTTTTCAGGGCTAGTTTTTTGAATGATTTTGGTCCTTTTTTTATGATTTTAATATTATAGGGTGATCTCCAAATGGTTTTGATTTCCTCTACTGGCTTGGGAATTTAATGATTACATGCATATATGCAGTTATACAGTCCCTTAGGAGGCTGACATAGCCTCCTACATGATGATTTTCGTGAACCCAAGGAAGCTGATAGCCTCCTTTTTTGTAGCATTACCCCACAAGTGCAGCTCATCACAACATTTCAGCATCAATCACCGTGCCCACCTGTGCTCCTACCTTAGCAAGTTGCTTTGTATCCGAGCAATGGTTATCCATGGTCAAATTGGAGGTAAAAAGGGAAAGGCGAATGTCCAGCCCAAGAAGGCGCCAATGAAAGCAATGAAAGCCCCTGCCTCCAAGGCAAGTGCAAGTGCCAAGGCAAAAGCTGCTCTCAATCCAAAGAATGATGCTGCTCCCAAGACGCAGAATGCAACTGCTGCCCAAGCAGCTCAGAAGAAATTATCACAAAATGTTAAGCGTGCCAAAGAAAAGGCTGCCAAACCAAATGCATCAGATGAGGACAAACGAAAAGCCAAGGCAGCAGAAGAGGCTGAATCTAAATACAAAAGCCTTTCAACAGGAGATAAGGCAAGCTTTGCCCTTGAGCTGGCAACCTATGGCATCCAGCCAGGCAAGATGAAGTGGATGGCGTCCTATGGCAAGGAGAGCACCAAAGGTGAGCATAACGCCGACAAAATCCAAGATGGATTTATGACAAGGTACCTATATTCAAAACATTCAGGGAATTAATTTCATGCGGAAATTGTATCATCTTGTGTGTTTGTTTATTCAATGTGACTTGCAATGTACATATGGATATTTTTTAACTCACAAGACTCATGTAAGGCATGAGATCCTGAAGCTCAATGGCTTCACTGCTGACTCCATGCCATACCATGAAGTGAAGGAGATGGCTGCCGCAATGGTGGATGATGCAATCGAAATACACGGCTTCGAGAAGCAGGAGCAGCTACACGACAAGAACGAGAAGTTGGACACGTTCTGGTACGCCAAGAGCATGAGAGAGAAAACTAGGTACTCAGACGACAGAGAAAACATCACGCAAAACGCAGACATGAGTGCGAAAGAACGCAGGGCCCTGGTAAACGAGTTCGATGCCGATGCCGATGCCACCATCAAGATTCAGAACCCTAGCTTCGTCAGCTTCAAGGCCAAGCTCAAGGTTGTTGTAAGTGGCAAAACAAAGCTCGCTGGCACTCTGGATAAGTGCCAAGATGTCTTGCATTCCTTCAAAAAGAAAGAAGAGGAAAAAGCAGCAGAGTATGAGGTGACATGCAAGCAGATCCACACAGAGTTTGCAGATAAGGTCACTCTTGCAACTACGTACTTGGATACTTTGAGGAGTCATGCATGCATTATTTATGCTTGATCCTTTTTGAAACATCTCCTATAATTTCCTGCTGTGACAAAACATATAGTTTTGTGCCTTGATGTTGCACTAAGGAGCGACATCCTGGAGAAGGAAAACTCAGTCTCGGTTGATTCTGAGGAGGCTGCCTGTGAGACAGTTGAGAAGTGGTGTGATCATAAGATAGTGGAGATCCAAAGCCACAATGCTGGTCTCACGGCCATGAGAGCTTCTGTTAAGGAGTATGTCTGATTCATACTCCTGCCATGGTCTTACAACAGACATTGAACAGCCTACTGCGCATGGGCATTTGCAGAACACAAGTTTGTGGCATACAAGGCACCTGATAACCACACGCATCTTTCAATGTTCTCTCTTACATTAATCTTGAACATTCAAACATAAATCATATCGTGATTAGTCTGGAAGGGTTCAGGGAGGATCGCGCACGCGCACTGTTTGCAGCTCGATGCAAAAAGGAGCCTGCCACAATGCTTCTTCCTACTGAGTGGTGTCCAACTTAGATCCAAAGCCCAGTGATTATGAACTTCCTTGTGATGCCTCTGATCTTTGATGCCGCATTGTGAGTGGTGTCGAACCTCGCCATGTCCACTGCAGTGAGATAGTCAGTAAGGATCTCAATGATATTCCATCCAGCTGTCTGAGGACCCATGATCGTGTTAGGACCAACTTCCATCTCGAGGCTGTAAAGGCTTGAACAAGGAAACTAGGCTCGTGCCAAAAGTTTAGACTATGTGTTGAACTTGAGGGCTTACACATGTAAGGAGGCTCGCCTCGGCGCCTCCTCCAAACCTTGTTATTATATAGAAGATGAACCACGAACACTTACAATGCCTGCAGCTGTTGCTCAAGTGAAATGATGGCTTGTAGATTTGATTTTGATGAACCACTGCTTGTTGACATCCAACTTGCCCTGCATTACGAAGACCTGACTTTTGAGAAGACGGTCGAGAAAGTGCTTCATCGTGTGAGAATGCATCGACATGGCTTACAGACCCTGGCATCCAATGGCGAACTGGATTATTACCTTCAGCTATCCAGAGGCATAATATCTCTGCAGCAATTTAGTGGACGGCGTGAATACAAGTGGTGGCATAATTTGCCTGCTGTCATCATGAAGTTTTCGAGATGGTGCAATGATTGGTCACAGCTCATGCAGGAATGCCATTGTGTGGCAGGCATTAAACAAGATATGGAACACCATGGATTGCAGTGGGACCATGGTATATGTTTTGTTTTCCTGCCAGCTGAGATGCACCAGTCAGTCATGCAAGAACTTCCTCAAGGGCTTCCAGCAGGGTGTGCTAGAGTATTTCCTCAAATGAGCACGGTGATAACAACTGGTGCTATGATAGACAGAATTGTTGACGCAGTTAGGCAAGATAAGCGTATGAAAAAAAACCAAGTTTACTTGCAGAAGCTAATTGCAGTTTGTCGCTGAAAAATATGCCTTTATGCTTCACTCACCTGTATCACTGCTTGCTGTAGACTCGCTCTCTGTAGCATCATCACAGAAGATGCATGTAACGTCACTGTCTGCCACTGGGCAGTATCTGCAATAGACTTTCCTTCGCAATGCTGCAGCAACATTGTTAAACATTCTATGTTCCATACAACCTCATGCACATATTTTGTGTGATAAGATGCATGCAAACATAAGCCCAAACAGATTTCGCACAAGTAGCGCATTCTACGTGAGGTGCACACTCCCTGCGCTTTGCTCGAATGTAACTCCATATAGGCCTCCTGCAACAAAAACACCGCAATGATTCCCACCAGCTGTGGATCTTGGCCCACTTCCTCCTTTTAGTCCAAAGTCGATGTGTTCTGAATTTCACCATCTGGCCTACTGCTGAACTATAAATGTTTGAAATGATAGAACCAAAAAGGCTTCAGAGATTGAAGGCAGCATGTGAGGTGCACTCTTTCATTCGTGACGAAAAGGATGTATCAATTTGTTCGGGCCTCCTCACATGCACAGCCATATAGGAGGCCTTTAATCATGTAGAGTAATTTCATTCGTGACTAACACTATATGCACAATGCACGCATGCCTCCTCATGACACGTACAGGAGGCAATTTCACTCGTGACTATATAATATAGCGCATGCAATATTTTCCGTGGCTCGGTCCATCAGTCACTTCAAAGCTCCGACTACCCTTCAAAGCTCCGCATCACGGTCAGCAGCAGGCCCATCACGCTCAGGACGGTTTCTTGGAGATCTGGATCTAGATGAAGTGGTTTCATGGAAAGACACCATCGCTCTGCCAGGTCCTCTGTCGAGGGATAGCAACGTTCTGTCAAGATCTCTGGTTGATACTGCGGTTGTCGTATCAGTGGTTGTCGCATCCACTATATACTGCGTTGTATCGGCCTCCTCCCTCTGAACGTAATACTTTACCTCGTGCTCCATGCATGCTTCCCAAAATATTTACCTCGTGCAAAATGCAAACAGTTAACAACTCCAAGCATCATAACTTCCAATGACCAGACCATCCAGTTCTATCCTGTTGTGATCAATTGCTATGTGGGCGTCCCAAATGTGCTCGTCTGTCCTGGCCAAGCCCATCTTCCTTTAATTCATTGAAGTCTCACTGTGTGCAAATGTGATTGAAAATGGATCAAAAGATGATCAAACCACCAAAGCATCATGTAAGTTTCCTGAGCCAAACGGTTTTCGGATAATAGTACGTCTCCTTCACGCTGCGGACACTTTGGAAAACTGCCGGCATTATATTCTTTGGCTTGTAACGGGTATAAGTTTGAGCCTTAGTGGCAAGAGCCTGCAGGCGGCAATGAACAATGCGAAAGTTATGTGCGTATCCCTAACAGGAGGATCGACCTCCTCATATCCTTTTTGTGTACCGGAGCTGTTGCCCACCTGCTCAAGTATGCAAAAACAATTAGTTGTCTTCTTTACAATGTCTCCTTCCAGATGGCTGCTCTTCGCTTTGGCACTCCATGCTGCTGTGTGTGGTGCAATGTATTCCAAGCGGAATCGAGTCAACGATTTTGAAAACAATGACGGCAGCCGAACGAGAAGAAGGATTGAGGACATGTTCTTGAGGAATGCTATGTCAGGAGAGGACGCCCAAGGCTTCCTAAGGGATGGTGTTCGTGATGGCCTACCTAGACCTCAAGAACTCGAGCATCTTGCAAGTGGCAACAAAAAAAATATTTCTCGTAACTTGAGAAGAAGGATCCTGAAACCGCACAAAAAGACATGGCCAGCGCCATATGTTGCATCCATCAGAGTCTGGGACAGAAAGAAAGGAATCGAAGTGAGGAAACGACTTCCTATACTGCTTCCCCATGAGATTGTTGGAACCATGTTGCGGGAAAACTCGCTTGATACTCTAACACAGCAAACCTGGATGGACACCACAACTAGCAGTCACCTTGAAAAATCTAAGTCTGAGCTCGGCCTGGCCACTGCACAGCCTATTCTAGGTTTGGGTCTCTGGATGGATGGGGTTCCTTGCAACTGGGATCGCACGGATTCTCTTGAAGTTTTCAGTTTGAACTTGCCAGGCATTAGTCGCTCACATTGTTGATCTGCAGTTTTTTACTTTTGTTACTCCTTAAAGGCATTTATTTCTTTTTCAAGCAGCACCTTCAGCCTTCATGAGGAGATTTGCGGATCCCCTTGACGTGCATTTCCAAGAAGCATATGATAAAACACCACACTGTGGATGACATCATGGAAGTGCTGGCTTGGTCATTTGAGCAATTGGCTGCCCAAAGGACACCGTCTTGTCGCCACGATGGCCAGCCTTGGAACAAGTCGGACTCGAGGTTGAGGAAGAAAAATGCAGACAAAGATGTTGGGCTAGCAGCAGTCTTGGCAGAGCTGCGGGGTGACTGGAAAATGTTGAAAGACAGCTTGCGCTTCCCAGCCTGGAACGAACTCGGGGGCATCTGTTGGATGTGCATGTGTACGAAAGAGAATATGCATGATGTTTCTGCCACTGCCACATGGAGACATCAGAGGTGCAGCCACTGGCAGCTGATACAAAGGATCCTAGCTAAGGGTGACTCCACCAGTCCTATTTTCAGTGCCCCTTGCTTCAGGACCACCTGCATTAAGGTGGATTGGTTACACTGTATGGACTTGGGGGTTGCAGCTGACTTCCTCGGGTCTCTTCTCTACACAGTGATGAAAAAGATGCCAGGCCGCAGTGACGATGAGAAGGTCAGGGGCATGTTCCAAGAGATGCAGGTTTACTACAAGGGACGCGAGGGCGACTCGCAGTTAGATAACCTCACGAAGTTAATGCTCAAGCAGCCAAAAAAAACACCAAAACTTCGAGGCAGAGCTGGCGAAGTCAGAGGGCTTGTAGGTTTTGGCGTGGAAGCTGCCCAGACATACTTGGACGCTTCGGACCAATTTGAAAGCACTGCAATCCAAGCTTCCCTGCGCATGCAAAGCATGTACAACAACCTCTCCAAAGGATCCTTCGACCCTGGATCGCTGCGTACCCAGTGCAGACAATTCTGCCTTCTGTTCGGCGCTCTGGCAGAAACACGGCCAGACACGTGGAGGCTGAAACCTAAAGTGCACTTGCTGCAGGAGTTATGCGAAATGCAGGAGCAGCCTTCCAACCCTAGCCTCTTCTGGACTTACAGAGATGAAGACTTTGGTGGCACAGTGGCCCACATTAGCAGGAGGCGCGGTGGGTACAATAGCCCTTTCAGCACAGCAACTCAAGTGCTCCAGCGATTTATGGCTCAGAATACACTTGTCCTGTGACCCTCATGCTAGCAGAAAAATGCGCTTACAAGGGACTCACACAAGGAGGGAACATGCCCTCCTTCACTTGATCATGCCACGTTGGATCCCTTGAGATCTTCCTTGGAACCCTGTGAAGTTATTTTTTCCTTTTGCGCGCGTTCGTGTCTGAAGCTATCTATTCTGCCACATCAGCAAGTCAAAGTGCTCTTTCACCCAATGTTCAGGGATGTGAACCCTGTCGATCTTTTGGATATTCTCATCACGAGCTTGCTCATGTAGAAAACGAAAAGTATCCACGTATCTGTCCCACATACAAGGCAAGCACGCCACATAGCAGCTGTTTTGCACAAGACCGGCATCCACCATCATGTCTGCCCACCAACTGTAGATTTCAGCTTTGAGGTTGGGATTGCAGTTCGCAATAATACTAATCCAAGCCAGGGCGTCTTCTACTGTCATGTCTGCAATGCATGCAATCATGCGGTTGATAGGGTCGCAACGTCCATATGATGTTCTATCCTTGGCCGCTTTCTTGTTCCATCCTCCCCTTCGCTCCTCCTCGTCCTCGTCCATGAAGCAAGTGTCGCTAAGTTTTGCTTGAGCCTGGATATATATGCACAATGCAGTCCAGGCCATTGTGAAAGGGCTCGAATTCAGAAGTTGCACAACCATCATGGCACTATACCTCTGATAAGGCAACCTCCAATGCCAGAGATGTCGGAAGCTGAAAGACAAAGTTTGCCTCCTTATGGGATTCCTCACATGAAGAATGAAGAGATTATCATTGCAAGACGACTGCACGCTGACTCCCCAAGAACTGAAAGAGGCTGGGTGTGCAAGGGCACCAAGGAGGGCAAAGTCTCTTCCTGCATTCTGATGGTCTACCTATAGCAGGTGTGCGTTGCATTGTGCTTCTGAGGGTAAAAGATGTGCTTCACGTGCCAGATAAAATATTAAAAGGAGGGAATGCGCCCTCCTTCATGCACTCGGTCACGCTGATTCTCTTGAGATTGCGCACGTTCGTGCAGGAGGCTCCTTGCCTCCTTCTGCTGTGTGCGAGCGCGCGCTGCAAAAGCCGTTTTCAACACACGCATATAAAAAAAAGGAGGCGCATGCATAGCTCTACAGCATGCTCCTATTAAGTTGCATCTGTCTCTTGATTTCACAACTTGGTTGAAAAGATAACATTCAATACAATTAAGAAATTTGGTTCCACAAGCAAGTTTCTAAAACATGACAGTGGTAATTTTCTAAAAAAGCGGCTGCAATATATTGTTTTTTAAAAAAGCTGTTATTATCAAAAGTTTTTGTTGACCATGACATTCCAATCGTCAACACAACCCACCTTAATTAAGGCACCCACCTTAATTAATGAAACCCACCTTAATTAAGGAAACCCACCTTAAAATTTAAGGTGGTTTTGCTTTAATTAAGGTGTTCCCACTCTAATTAAGGACTAAAAGGCTTTAATTAAGGAAACCCACCTTAATTAAGGTTGAAAATTAAGGTGGGTTTCCTTAATTAAAGTGGGTTTCACTAATTAGGGTGGATTGGATGTTCTGGGTGGGGCCGTCGCGAACTTGTTTATAAGCGCAGCTTGTGGGACAATATTGTGTTTCAATCCCTGTCAATACCCTTTTTGGTCCCTTGGGATCCTGGGGAGTTCATTCAGTCACTGCTGCTTCTGGACCGATTTGGAGACAGTAACCCAGCCAATCAGAGCATGCACAGAACGTGTACTATCGCTAATTCTAAAAAACGAGTCGATCAAACTGACAACAACTATGTTCGAATCATTGCGGGCTTCCATACATTAAATAAAGGAGGCCCATTTAACCTGGGATATTTTTCCCCTAATCTTGGGAATTGTTTTCTCACCTGTTTGTTTCGTTTGTTTCGTTTGTTTTGTTTCTTACGCTTCTTTTCTGAAGGGGCGTTTGTTTCGTTTGTTTCGTTTCCTACGCTCCTTTTCCCAAGGGGTGTTTGTTTTGTTTGTTTCGTTTGTTTCCTTTCCTACGCTTCTTTTCTGAATGGGTGTTTGTTTCGTTTGTTTCGTACGTTTCGTTTGTTTCCTTTCCTACGCTCCTTTCCTTTCCTACGGTTTTCATTGCTTGTCCTCTGGTTTTCATTGCTTCTCCTATGGTTTTCATTGCTTGTCCTCTGGTTTTCATTGCTTTTCCTATGGTTTTCATTGCTTTTCCTCTGG
>Ga0115008_10002592_pt1 | contig 14969 bp, 20 predicted proteins | sample FraStrMetagenome_FD_87164 | JGI IMG/M metagenome (GOLD analysis project Ga0115008, IMG submission 87164) | Marine eukaryotic phytoplankton communities from Arctic Ocean - Fram Strait ARC3M Metagenome | ecosystem: Environmental > Aquatic > Marine > Oceanic | place: Fram Strait | collected...
CCGGTAAGGAGGGCTGCTCGTCGGTGGCGGCGACCGTCATCAGGTCGGACAGCTGATGCAGCGCGCCTGCAGGCCGGCTCGGGGGAGGGGGGAGGGTGAGGGAGGTCCTCCAAGTCGGAGGGCTGCTGCAGCGCGCCGAGCACGCGGCGGAGGGACGTTGTCCCCGCCGCAGACACGATGATGCGAGCGAAGACCTGCGTGAGCGGCCGGTTCTCCTGCAGGAGGCTCGAGGAGGGCTCAGGGCAACGCTCAGGGGAGGTTGAGGAGCGCCCTGCGTGAGCGGCTGGCTCTCCTGCACGAGCGCGGCGAGGCACGACCGCATCGACTCTGGCCACAAGTGGACCGGCCGCTGCCGCATCTCGAGCAGGAAGGCCTTGATGAGCACCGCGTGGCCCGGCACGACGCGCCAGTTGGTTGACTCGTCCGGCTGCGTGCCCATCGCCGCGGGCGCGTGTCTCGTCCAATGCTCGAGCAGCAGGAAGAAGCAGTGGCCGCGCTTGCGCAGCCGCTCGCGCCAGTACCGCCCCCCGAGCGCGCGCTCGACCACCGCGGGCGGCACCGCGTTGGCCATGCCTTGGGAGAGCCACAGCGCGGCCCACGCGTCGAGCGGCGGGTCCGCCTCGCGCACCGCGCCGCCGCGCTCCCTCCTCCCGCGGGGGGTGCCCCCCGACGCGAACACGGCGCGCGTGTCTCTCGCCGAGGAGCGGGACGACGACCAGCTGGAGCGGCCCCGCCCGCCGGGGGGGGAGGCGTCGCCGGGCTCGGGCGCGGCGTTCCCCTCCCGCAGCGCCGCCCGCTGCAGCGACCAGGGCAGGTTCCACTCGCGCACGTGCTTGAAGCGGTTCTCGCCCGGAGGCAGGATGGCGCCGAGAAGCACCTGACGGGGTCACCCGTCCCTCCTCAGTGGCTAGTCCTGCCGCCTTGCGGGCGGGAGTGCGCCCGAGCGGCACCGGCCGCAGCAGCGGCAGCCGGAAGAAGGCGATCGAGAGCGCGTGCGAGCAGAAGACGCGCACCTCGGACGGCGCCGCCTTCCGGTTGAGCTTTGAGACGACGTAGCCGACCGTCTGCCACAGCACGTGCGCGTACTTCTCGAGCAGCAAGGCGGGGGCGCCGAGCAGCGCCGACGGCCCCAGCTCGCCGCGCTCCATCAGCGGCGTGAGGGTGGCGAAGAGGGCGGGCTGGTGCCGGTAGGGAAGGTGCTCGGCCTGCGAGAGGAGGTACGACCACAGCCGCAGCAGCAGCAGCTGCGTCCACGCCAGCCCCTCCGGCGACGGGTAGAAGAAGGAGAGCACCGACTCCTTGTGCGAGGAGCAGAGCAGCAGCTGCAGCCGAGAGCAGAGGATCGCCAGCCGACGGGCGCACATCTCGCCGCTGCCCGGCGGCCACCCGCCTCCCTCGCCGCCGATGCCGCCGCCGCCGCCGCCGCCGCCGCCGCCGCCGCCGCCGCCGCCGCCGCCCGCGCCGGAGGTCGGATCGGCGACGTCTCGGGAATGCCTCGGTAGTGTCTCGGAAGTGTCGCCGGCCGACACGGCGCAAAGGGAGGAGGCGGCCACCGCCGCGGCCGGCGGGAGGAGGGGTGCCGCGTGCTCGAGCTCCTAAGGGCTGATTGCTCCTCATGAGTGACTCGATTGAGTCGAGGAGGGGGAGGCAAGCGCTCGGGCTCCCTCCCCACAGCGAGCGGGCCGAGGGGCGACCGCTGCGCGCTGTACGCGTCGGTGGCGGGGCCGACCTAGGATGAGTACGAGCTACGCACTGCTACTCATGCTCACTGCTACTTCATTCACAGTCGGCTGGCGGGCCCGCACCCCGTACGCGTCCGTCGCGCGGCCGGCGGCGGCGGAAGTGTGCAGCTCGAGGATCACCTGCGGGTGCGTACGCTTCACAATGCGGGGCTGGTCCTCAAGAGGCGGTGCGTGCGGCTTCGAGGACCTGCTTGAGCCCGTGCGTCAGCGCGAGCAGCGCCTCCACCTGCCGAGGGGCGGGGGGGGAGGACGGAGGAGCCAGTCAGCGAACGCAGCGGCACTGGTGAGCGGGTTGGTGAGCTGCCGGACACTCGCCATCCCCTAGCTGCCGGAGGGAGGCCGTGCATCTCCTCACTCGGCCACATCTCGCCCATACTCTTCACCTGCCGAGGGAGGTCGGTCCCGCGCGGCGGCGGCCGGAACTGATCCCCGCCGCCGTCCCTCCCGTCCGCGCCGCCGCCTCCCTCGGCGTCGAGGGACTCGCCGCCGTTCAACTCGAGGGAACGCTCGACCTTGGCGGCGCCGTTCCCCCGCGCGGCGCTCGCCGCAGTCGAGTCGAAAGCGACCGGCCCGACTGGCAAGATGCCTGGGACCAACATCGACTGCTCTCACTAGCTCGTACTCGAGGGCGGCGGGCCCGGCGGGCAAGGTGCCATGCTCCGTGTAGAAGCCACCCGCCAGCTGCACGACTCGCGGCCCGTTGAGCACAACCACGCAGCCGGCGAGGCGGCCCACCTGAGGAGACAGTTCCGAGAAGGTTCCGGGCAACCTCCGAGCCGCGACCACACCCGCCGGCGAGCTTTCCCACCCGCTGCCCGTTCTTCCACAGGACTTCGTCAAACTCGGCGGTCGCGCGCCTGTTCACAGGAGCGGCTGGTCGGCCGGAGGAGAGAAGGAAGCCCCCCCCTCCCGCCCCCACTCGCGCGCCGCTCGTCGCCCGGCGTGTACACCTTTGTGATCGGCAGCCACACCTCGCCTCGCAGCCTCTCCTCCCTCTCCCCGCCCCCGCCCCCGCCGCCGCCTTCGCCGCTCAGGGCGGAGGAGGCGGAGGAGGACGAGGCGCCCACCGAAGCCGCGTACGAGCCCGGAGAGCGGAGGTGGGACGACGGGTCGCCTACTCCGTCGTCGACTCAGCGGTCAGTGACCCAACATCGAGCCGAGCAATCCGACGCGGGAGGGTCGGTCGCCGCGAGGGGCGAGGCTCGGCGAGAGCGGCGCGGCGGCGGCGGCGCCACTGGCGGCTTGGCGGCGGCCGGCGACGCGCACGACGAGATGGAGCGACTCCTAGTCATTAGTAGGTCGTCGCAGTGAATGATTGAGTGGCGTCCGGCGACGCGCACCGTCGAGACGGCGCGGCTCCTGGGCGAAGGCGGCGGCGGACGCCTCCGCCTCGATGGCGGGCCGGTGCGGCAGCGGCGACGTGTCGTACGAGATCTGGACCTGGGCGCCGTCGAGGAGCCGCAGCGAGCCTGAGAGGGGGCAGCAGAGAGGTGTAGCACAGGACGGCAGCGAGGCGCCCGGCGAGGAGCCGCAGCGAGCCTGCGTCGAAGTCGATTCGCATCGGCTCGCACTCGTCGCTCTCCATGGTGAGGGCCGCCTGTTCATGACTGACTGCTGATGAGCCCTGAGGCTCGCACGCGTCGCTCTCCATGGCGAGGGCCGCCGAGAGCGAGAAGGCCCGCTCGCGGTGCGCGGCCTCCTGAGACGCGACCGAGGTGTGCCGCTGCAGCGAGCGCATCGTCGCTTTCGCCCACGGCACCGTCACGGCGAGCATGCACTTTTGGATCATCCGAACCGTGAAGACGAGCCGGCCACGCGGCGCGCCGGCAGCGTCGAGGACGGGCAAGTCGTACCTAGTTCATGATTTCGTTCGCTCGTGCGCCAGGAGTCGGGAGCAAGTGCGGCGTCGAGGACGGGCAGATCGTACTTGATCGGCCCCGACGCGACCTCGCTCAGCCGCACCTCGCACGCGCCCAAGTCGGAGTCGGGCAGCACGCCCAGCCTACCACCAATGAGCCCGTCGCTGCTGGCAGCAGCCACTCGCTGTCAGCGGCAGGCAGCAGCCCCCGCCTCGGGTGGCGCAGCGAGAGCCGCACCACTCTCGTGGCGAGCTGCGCCGCAGAAGCAGAGTACGAGAAGTGCGCCCCGGACCCCCACCGCGGGGACGCCGCCTCGCCATGCCCCGACGCCGTCTCAAACGAGACCGGCCGCTGCGTCAGCCTCGTGCCGGACGGCCCCTCCTCGCCCCAATGCCTGCCCGCCCCCTCCTCCGCCCGCCCACTCTCCCCGCCGAGCAAGCCGCCGCTCACGCCGCCGCCGCCCTCGCGCCCTCCTGACCCGAGGGGGCGCCGATCGCAACCAGTGCTTCGCGAGGGCCCACCTCCCCCTCCACCACCACCTCCTCCTCCGCCCCCCCCTCCTCCTCCGCCTCCTCTGCCGCTGTGCCCGTTGTCTCCTCCGCCCTCCGGCTGGTCGAGCGCGAGGGGGGGCAGCGCCTGCACGTCGGACGGGCGCGGAGCGAGCGGCGGCACGCCTATTGCGAACAGGACTCGACCGCTTCGATGCCCTCGCCGTGGTCTGCAGGAAGGCGTCGGGCGGCGGCTCGCCCCAGGCGACGGACACGCGCGGCGCGGCGGCGAGGGCGGGCGGCGGCGGCAAGTTGCGCGCTTTCTGGACCGAGACGAGCACCTCGAAGTGGAGCTCGACCTATGCGGGCAGCTCCTCCCTCTTCACCCACCCGTCCTCAACGAGGAGAGCACCTCGAGGGGGATCGCGACGTCGGCATCCGAGTCGGCCGGCGGGGCGTGCGAGCCGCTGTCGGAGCCGATCGAGTGGCTGTCCGAGGCGCCAGAGGCGGAAGCGCCATCTGGCTGGCGCGAGGCTTCGCCCGGCCTCTCGCCCTGCCCAACGCCCATCCCCTCCCGCTCACTCGCTCTCCACGCCGCTGCCGACGAGGTGACCGCCCGCTCGCCATCCGGCCCACTGGGGGGGGCAGCGCTGAAGGCGGGGGAGGAGGACGCCCGCACCTGGGGCAGGCTCCGAGCAGGGTCAGGGCAGGCTCCGAGCAGGGTCAGGGCAGGCTCCGTGTCGAGAGCGTGCGAGCCAAGCGCAGCGACTGTCGAGCGTCCTGTGGCACGTCTGGTGATATCCGCGTGTCTCTGTGCCAGCGTGTCTGTGGGCCTTGTCTCTCTTCTCTGTCGGTCTCTAGTCGCGCCTTTGGCACCATCACCGCCGAGGCGGCCGAGGGCGGCAGGCGGGCGGAGGACGAGCCGGCGGCGGCATGCGCGACAGAGGAGGGCGGCAGCGGCGCAAGTGGCGGCACCGCCGGCGGAAGCGGCACGACCGGCGCCAGCGGCGTGCGGTTTGCAGCCGCTCGCGGTATCAGCGGAGTGCCGGGTGCGGAGGCAGAGATGGAGTGGGTGCGTGTCCGAGGCAGCTGGCAGGGGCGCGCGTCGAGGACAGAGCCCGAGAGCTCGCTCGCTGCCGCCGCCGCAGGCTCCGCCGGCAGCTGCCGCGTGACGTGCTGCGACAGCGCCGCCGCCAGCGACTCGGCTGCGGCCGCCGACGGCGCGACCACGGTGAGGAGCCGGACCCAGCCGGCGGCGCCACACGGGCCGGCGAGGCGGAGGGCGACGTCCGCGGCGCCGCGCCGTTCGACGCCAAGCACGTCGGCCAGCGGCCACGTATTTGTCGTCCGGCCCGACGCAGGCTCGAGGGTGAGCAGCCAGCCGTCGACCACCACAAGCGCCCGCTCATAGCAGCCGCGCCACGAGCGCTTGAGGATGCGCCAGCCGACGGGAAGCGGTCCGGGCCGTGCCATGGACGCCGGCGTCCATGGCAGAGCCTGCTCGTCAGCACAGCTCATTGGGAGCAGCTCAGCGCCACGAGGCCGTCGCGGCGGTCGCGAGTGCCATCGTGTCGTCAAGTGTCGCAGCGGTGCTACGAATGTCTGCACAGCTTCCTGTCTTCGCATCGCCGCCGCATTTTCTTTTTTCAGTGTATGTGGCTCTTCTGCATTCTTTTACCTAAAAGAAAGAAAATCCAAGGTTCGCCGGGCAAACATTCTCCGACTGCTATCACGCTGTCTCGTCTTCGGCACTAGCGACGAAACATGGCCAGCTCCACGCTGGCTTGCGCGAGGGTGACGGAGCTCGAGCTCAAGCGCGAGCGGCGCTCGTTCCTGTGCTTCCTCCGCCGCCTGCTTCCACGGGGCCCGCGCGCTCGTCCCCGTTTTCAACGCTCCTGGACGCCCGACTACACTGCAAAGGCGGGTGGCGAGGCCATCCCGTACGTCCAAGGCCAATCGAGCAGTGCTGGTACATCGAAAGCCAATCGAGCGGCGCTGGTACGAAACGGGTGGGTGCGCTTTGAGAACGCCCCGCCCTTCGCTGGCCGAGTTCTCAGTGTCCACGGAGCGATGGTGTATCGCGAGCTGGCTTGCGCCTAGAATCGACCTTAAGCCTGGACGTCGATGTCTGCCTCGTTGTGTGCCCTTGTCTATTGCCGGTACGCCGTCTCGGGCTCCCTCCTCCCCAGGTCCTCCGTGTGTGTCTGCATGTATTGACGTGCCAGTACTCCTCGCGCGCCCTTTTTTTGCCTCTACCGGAATGTACAAAGTGTGAAAGATGTATTGCGTTCCCGCTCTCTACAAAAGTGTAATCGTGCAAGTAGCAACACACCGCTACACAGCAGCGGCCAGCGCGCAGGGGTGAGGGAGGGAAGGAGCAGGAGGATGGAGGTGGGTGAGACCTCAGCAGATCTGCTCGCACGCCCGGAGGATGGCCGCCTCGTCGATCTCGTACCTCTCGTACAGCTCGAGCACATCGCCTGTCTGCCCAAACTCCGTCACGCCCAGTGGGGTCACCGGGTGGCCGTGGACGCCTCCGAGCCAGGAGAGGGCGGACCTATACACGCGCACACGCATCACGGTTTTCGCACAGGGCCGTTTCGCGCTGCGCGGTGGGGGTAGGGGTGCGGACGGGTGTCCGTCGAGGACCGTCACCAGCCGAGCGCCGCGGGGGATGCCGCCCAGCAGCTCCGTGACGTAGCTGCCGCCTCTTCGCTCCTTCCACTCGTTGGTGAGGCGGTCGTAGGAGGTGACCTGCAGCAGCGCCGCCGACGCGCCGAGCGAGCGCTGTGCGGCGATCGCCTCCGGCGCGACGACGCCGCTGAAGGCGATGACCACCTTCGTCGCTGCGTGCGGCGGCACGTGCCAGTAGCCTCCGCGGACGATGGCGTCGTGGAGGGCCGAGTCCGCGGCAAGGTCTCGCGGCATCTGCTCGACGGCGCGCGTGGAGAGGCGCAGGTAGACCGCGCCGCCGTCCTCCGCCTGCATATGCTCAAAGCCCGCGCGCATCACTGCCTTGACCTCGTCGGCAAAGGCCGGCTCGTACGTGAGCAGGTTGGGCACCGAGGTGCCGAAGAGCGGAGTGCCGATCGACTGGTGGGCACCGCCCTCGGGCGCGAGGGTGAGGCCCGACGGCGTTCCCACGAGCATGAAACGCGACCGCATGTAAGTGCCATAAATCAGAGAGTCAAGCGCCCTCGCGACAAAGGGGTCGTAGAGCGTGCCGACGGGGAAGAGGCGGTGGCCAAAGAGCTCCGCCGACAGCCCGGCAGCGGCCATGCACAGCAGCAGGTTGTTCTCGGCGATGCCCAGCTCGATGTGCTGCCCGCGGGCTGACTTCCCCCAGTTGTTCAGGGACGCAACGCCCGGCGCACGCGCCGCGCGGAAGTTGTCCGGCTCCGAGTCTCCCGAAGTGAAGATGCCACGCTTGTTGACAAAGCCGGAGAGCGAGGTGGTGGTGGTCACGTCCGGTGCCATGGTGAGCAGCCGGCCGGCAAAGGCGCTGTCCCCGCGTGCAAGCTCGAGCATGACTGCGCCAAAGGCGGTCTGTGAAGAGACGGGCTTGGCATTCGCCCCGCCGACCGACGGTGCAAGATCTGCCGGGATGCACACGGGTCCGGGCGAGTGCCGCCGCGTCGGCACCGAGTTGATCGGCGCCGCGGCGACGAGCGCGCGCGCCTCGTCGGGAAGCCCATCGAATGGCTCCCACTGGTTGGCTTCGCTCCGACCGTGCGAGGCACGAAACGCCTCAAACTGCTGCGACGTGAGGTAAAGGCCGTGGTTGTCGCGGTGGCCGGCGAGGGGGAGGCCGAAGCCCTTGATGGTGTAGGCGAGGAAGCATACGCGGCCGTCTGACTGGGCGGCGCGGTCAAACGCCTCGATCAGCGTCTCGTAGCAGTGGCCGCCCAAGTTCGTCATTAGGCGTTGCAACTCGTCGTCGTTGTACGAGTCGACCAGAGTTCTAAACGCACCACTGCCGAGCGAGTCCGCATCCGCCAGCAGCGCCGCCCGCCACGCCGCCCCCCCGGCGAAAGTGAGGGCGGAGTAGCGCGCATTCTCGCAGTGGTTGATCCACTGGCGCAGGCCCTGGCCGCCGGGGCGCTCGAAGGCGTCGCGGAGGCGCCTGGGGGAAGGAGGGGGCATTCGCGAGGTGCCTGAATGCGGGCAGGCAGCATATGGGGGGTCCTCTAGGCTCACCTCCCGAACTTGAGCGTGAGGACCTCCCATCCGTTGAGACGGAACATGCGGTCAATCACGCGAGAGGACTGGGGGCAAGGCAGGGCAGGTGAGCTGCACGATCTCGCCCCTCCCCGTCCGGCTGGCTATTTCTCGGCTACGTCTCGGCCTGGTCCTCCACAATCTTGTCAAGCGACTGGCGGTTGTAGTCGACAATCATCCACGTGTGCTTGGTGCCGAGCTTCCAGGTCTCCAAGAGCGCCTCGAAGACGTTGCCCTCATCGAGCTCCGCATCCCCTGTGGTCGCGGGTCGCGAAAGCTCCTTGGAAGCTCATCGGGATCGCTCCCGCTTGTATCGCGCGCCCACAAGGACTATGGTCTGGATGTCACTCTCATCTCAGCTACAACTTGACCGACAAGGGCTATATGCCTGCCCGGCCGGTCGGGAACGACGCCCGTGCCGGGCCAAGCGGGCGGCACAAGCGACTTGTTGCGCAGGTACCCCTCGACCAGGCTAGTGGGCGGGAGGGAGGCAACGTCAGCGGGCGCTTCTCGTCAGTTCCTCGGACCGTAGTGGGCGGGAGGGAGGCAACGTCAGCGGGCGCTTCTCGTCAGTTCCTCGGACCGTAGAATCTCATAAGATGTGCCTTGTGAAGCAGGTGAGCGCTGCGCCGAGGCCGACGGAGCCGGTGGAGAGGTCGACCTCCGGGAGGTCCTTGGTGCGAGAAGGGTACGGCTGCACTCCGCCCAGCGCGCGAAAGCGCTGCAGATTGTCGCGCGACTGACGCCCCATGAGGTACATGAGCGCGTGGAAGACAGGACCGGCGTGCGGCTTCACCGCGACGCGGTCTTGTGGCTCCAGCACCTTGGTGTAGAGCGCAGTGAGGATCGAGACGGATGACGCACACGACGCCTGATGACCTCCAACTTTGAGGCCGTCGCGCTTTGGCCTATAGACCAACACCGCAGACGCACTCACTGAGTGGATTCTGCTGCGGGGGCAGGCGGGTGTGGAGATTGCTGTCCTCTCGTTGTTGGCGTGGTGAATCATGAGCGAGGAGAGCCAGTTCACCCTTGACTCAAGCGCCTTCAATCGGGAGTGGGGACGCGGAAGGTCGGAAGCCGATACGAGACGATTGCCAGAGATATACTATTTGAGCGCCTGAAGCGCCCGCAGCTCCGAATGCGAGATGGATGGTGCAGCTGCTACCGCGGGTGGAGCAGCCGCCGCCGTGGCTGTGCTCACTCTGCGCGCGAGTTGCGAGGCAGGAGGTCTCGTGGCTCGCAGCAGCCTCGCCACCATGTGGATCTAGGCGATCGCCAACCAGCCTTTCCGACTTCCATCGAGTTACGTGCGTCCCTTGATTTGAGAGGTGTGAACTAGGCCCGCGGGTAGTCTCCCAAAATCCCCAGGGCCTCCAGGGCTCGCACCTCAACCTCTCACAGACCAGCGCACAGCGCCATAGGACGTATTTTCTTCTCAATAACAAGGCTGTGAAATTCGGAGCGTCAACTTGATCACATCAGTGATCAGAGAGAGTGTGTGATTTGTTGAAAATACGTCCTATGGCGCTGTGCGCTGGTCTGTGAGAGGTTGAGGTGTTCACATCAGCAGAGACGGTGAGTTCCAGATGCTCATGCCGGAGACGCGGCAGCCACCGCCGGCACCGGCTTGACGCCGAGGTGGTCCATGATTAGCCGAACGTCGCTCTTCAGCTGCGCGACCTGAGATTCGACGAGGATGGCGGCTTGAAGTCGCACCGCCCGCGAGTGAGGATTTCAGTCCTTCCCCGCACCTCTGTCCGCAGCCCGACGACCGCGTCCAAGGTCGCCTCCGCGCGCTGTATATTGCCCGTGTCTCCCCGCTGCTTCATGCGCATCTTGAGCTCCGCCACAATCTCGTCCACCTGCTCACAGCTAGGTTTGTGAAGATGCGCCGGCCACGCAACAGTACTCGTCCCTGCAGTCGCATTGACCAGGGCTTGGTTGCAGCCCCAGCCCGGGCAGATGGGGGCGTCCTGCGTACAAGTGCGCGTTGAGCAAGGGGTAGGCTTAGGATTTCACTCGCTAGGTGCGTGGGATGAGCCGACAGTCTCCGCAAATCTTAGTCAGACGGGAGCCTCAACTAGGCCGGGTTGTGCGGGTGAGCAGCGGCTTCCTTGGTCAGGCCCGATGTTACCCCGACGCAGCAGAGGCAGCTCGATTTATCGACGGAGCCGAGCTCACCGTACGGCCGGCGCGTGTTGACGTCACATGAGGAGCATTTGGTCTCGAATACGGCCTCCTCCCCTACGGACCGTTCTCGGAGGCTGATGCCTGGCCATGAGAACACGCACTACAAAGCGCAGCAGACCTTCAAGGATGAACCTCTTTTCACCAAGTACTCCAGGAACAAAAACCATGCAGTGCAGCGGGAACCTACCAGGCAAATCAGATGGTGGTTCCTGTTCCGGTCAGTCGTGGGTCGCATGTCCCACTATCTATCTCGTCAGAGTTTGACCGTTTTCATTCATTCCGGTCAGTCTGCGGCGCAGTGAATTGCACATCTAAAAGTGGGCACGTCAGCCAGCAGAAGAGCTGCGCGCAGTGATCGGTCACGTCGTACTCCTTGTGTTCAAAGGTGGTCGCCTCGCCGACAGCGATCGCTGCGCCACCCGTCTCCATGCTCGGGCGTCGAATTTCGCCAAAATACATCTCACGAGTTGCAGGCCGGGAATTTCACCCGCTTCCGAACTGCGTGGCGACTGAGAGGTGATAGCGAGGCGTACGCAGCAATGAAGGGCAGACACTCGAATGCGCCGACGGACGCAAGTCTGCTAATAATTGGGACTGGATCTCATTAGCTTCGACGCCTCATGGTATGAAGTAGATGATGTGGTACAGAGGCCTAAGACCTGGCAGGGCGAGCGACGCACGAAGCCCGGCACCACCCCTCACCTAAAACCCCTCAGCAGAACTGGCGAGAATCCTGGCGGATTCGCGCTACCCAAGAACCGCTTGGGACGTACGGAAGGCTTGCGCAGCTGGGCTTGCGCTCCCCAATGCATGTTCGACCGAGCTACGTGATGGCCGTGTCGCCGAGACACGGAGGCTGCGAGCAAGTGGCCCCGGAGATCAGTCTATGCGGCGTGCGTAAGGATTTGCCCTCCTCCTCGCGCCGTCTTATTCTATCGAGGGATCTCTCGGGCATGGAGGTGATCGCTCGAGTGAGCGGCCCGCATCCACAGACGGCACGCTTTGTGGGCACTCCACCGGTTGCAACATTCAAGGTGTGCAAGGGAGGCACGTACACACTGCACGTGCGGGCCGTTATGTTTGATCCCAGCGGGACTGCCTCCAACTGCTCTATCGCCCATCGACCCAACGAGAGCGTCCTGTTGCCTCACTATGAATGGCATGAAGGCGCGCAGGCTCATTTGCAATCCTGCATGTCAGACCTGTGGTCGTGGAGGAATGGTATTGTGTCGGCACCACTTGCAGCGCTCTTGGCCGAGCCTCATGTTCCTCTTCCTGGCACAAAACTTGGGCCCCATCCGCACTTCAACGAGCTCGCAAACAAGCTGGTATTTGGGTCGTTTGCAGAAGAAGCCCAGGTTCCACGCCACATGAAGTTATGCTACTCCGGCGACTCTCACGCGAGGAATCTGGCCAACCATCTCACACCTTCGTGCAATCAGATTGCAGCGCAGCGGAATAAAGCCACGTGCTCCGGCGGCACCATTGTTCTTCTGGCGAGCGCTGGCGATTGTTGTGCTGGTGAAAATTGTTCGCTCCACCCACTGGCAACTCCACCCCGTTGCCCATCGGTCCCAGAGTTGCTGAGTATGGCAAAAGCGCGCCAGTGCACTCACTTTGGCATGAATTACGGCCACTGGCCCGCGTCAAACCGTCTTCGTGTACCGCTTACCGCCGCAGCCTACGGGCGCAATGTTGCCCGCTCAATGGCCCACCTGCGTGGCGCGCCCATTCCAACATTTTGGGTGTCGACGCACTCCTCGCCGTTTCGTGGCGACATGGCAAGGTGTCCCCACACTGATCATCGCTTCCTGCAGCTCCTCCGAAGCTACAACGACGTCGCCGAAGCCGCTGCTCGGCGGTATGAGGTGCCTTTTGTGGACACATGGAAAGCAACCTCGGACCTCTTCGACCTCACCTTCGACGGTGCACACTATGCAGGGTGCGTCATTAACACCGTGGCATCCATGATCATCGACCAGATGCGCAGTAGTTGGGGCGAACACCTCAAAAGGACCTCACGAAGGACCTCAAAAGAACGCACAAGAAGGACGGCGGATTGAAACTATGTCAGCACATGCAAATGAACAAATTATATCAAAAAGCACTTAATTGAGATATTATCTCAAAAAATAAATATGAAACAAACGAAAAGGAATTATTTTTGTGTACAATGTAGTACGGAACGGCTACGAGCCTCTGGTCTGCGGCAGGGCTAACACGCTCACTAGCTAGAACTCAGTTGTCAGCTGCCATGTCTAACCTCGGGACGGAAGGGTGATAAGAGGCTGAGGCTCTCTCTCTCTCTCTCTCTCTCTCTCTCTCTCTCTCTCTCTCTCTCTCTCTCTCTCTTTCCAGTCTCTCTCAGAGGTGCGTCTCTCTCTCTCTCTCGCTCGCTCTCTCTCGCTCGCTCGCTCGCTCGCTCGCGGGCGCTCGTCTTTGTATTGACGGCCAGCGCTAGCGCCGCTAACGTGACCATCTCGGAATCCAATCGCCCGCCCGCGCATTTTTCAGATTGCTACCGCCGATCTGCACCGTACCACCGCGCTATCGCATTCGCCACTACGGATGTGACCCCGCGACACTCTCTGGCCTCGCCGCGTCAAGCCGCCTCGGCCACCCGTTCCTGTCTACATTTTGCACGTCGGCCGGTCTGCCATACTGCTTCTCAGAGGGATACTATCGAATAAAACAAGTGCCAGCGAACGGTCAAGCTCTCGACGGTCAGTAGCATGATCCTATCTTAGCTGTAGCTATACGAGCTGGGGAGGATGTGGCCATTCCGCTGTCGCGCTGCACGCACTGAAGCGCGCCACCGCCAGCTCGTAGGCTATGCAGGATTATCGACGCGCGACCGGGATTCGGGGCGTGAGCCACAGACCGCCTGCGATAAATACGGCCACCGGCCACAGGGACCACTCGTGCCCAATCACCCAGAGCGACGCCGCGCCGGCCGCCGCGCCGGCCAGATACCCCAGGAAGACGACAAAACTCTCGGCCGCCTCGTTCAGCTCCTCGGAGTTTGCCGTTCCGATGAGCCACCGGTAGGTGACGAAGGCGAGCTGCTGCATGCTCCCGCCAAGAAGTGACGTGTTTTGGTGCAGGGCGCCCTTGAGCGTGCAGACGTTTTGGACGCCCATGGCGAAGGCAGCGAATGCTCCGGCGAATCTCTGGTCAAAGCTGATCGGCGTGAGCACAGCCTGCAGCGCGTCGCAGCTGACGAGGCCGACACAAATGAGCACCGCGGCCCAAAAGCGCACGGCGGCCGGCAGCGCACGGCGATCGAGCCCCGCACCTTCCCTGCTGCCGTGCGGTTTGGGGCTGACGAGGCTCTCCCTGCTGCTATCGCGGGTGGCCAAGTGGATTATATGCGACGTGACCATCAAGCCGACGTCGAACGCCACGAATGTCGACGCACAGAGAGCGGCCTCGTGCCAGTCACCGCCGGCGGCGGCGGTTCCAAGCTGGACGGCATTACCCGTCATGAGGGAGCCGAAAGTGGCAAAGCGGCGCTTCGTGTTGGCATCCACGTACCCAGCGGAGAAGCCAAACGTCACTGCCAGTGTGAAGGCCCAGAACCGGTCCTCTCTGACTGTCATCGTCTCACGGCTGTCCTCGCGATAGCTTGCGTACGGCACGTCGACCACGACCTCGATCTCCACCTTCGTCATTCGCGTGTCGGGTTGCGGCCTCGGCTTACTCGCCGTCGCCGCCCTCGTCGAGCGCGGCCTCTACAGGGCTGAAGGCGCGGGCGGGCAAGTCGTCCTCGGATGTTCCGGCCCGGAAACCAAAAGAAATGCGCGCCGGCTCGCTTGTCTGCTTTCTTTCTATCGAACGGGAGACGGCTAGCACCACACTCCTATCCGCAATCCCTGGGGCGGAAGGTACGTGCGTTGGTGTGACATGATCTCACAGAATCAGCGGCGCCTCCTCATCCTCCTTCGCGTCGCGCTGCGACGACCACCGCTGCGATCCTCTCCGGAGAGGGAAGGCCGCCTCCCGCCGGTGCTCGGGCGCCCTGGCGCCGAACCCGTCCACCACCAGCACCCTCCCGCCGCTCAATATCAGCTCCTTGAGGCCCTTGCCGCCCTCGCCCTTTCCCCAGCCCTTCCCACCCTTGCCACCCTTGCCGCCCTTGCCCTTGCCGCCGGCGCCACCGCCCCTGCCGCCGCCGCGGCCACCGGCCGCGCCTCCAGCTCGCCCGCCACCCATCCCGCCACCGCCACCGCCCCCCTTGCCGCCCGTCATCATCCCCCCAGCGGCGGCACCGCCAGCCATGCCGCCAGCAGCCGCGGCCCCGTCATCGTGCAGGTCTGCCGCGGCGACGTCGTCGCTCCTCAGACCTCTCGGCATGATGCCGCCGCGCCCGCCTCCCCAGCCGCCGGCGCCGCCCCCCCCCCCTCCCCCGCCCCCCCACGCTCCCGCCCCCGCGGCCCCCCCCGCCCCCCCCGCACAGCCCCCGGTGGCCG
>Ga0115008_10002595_pt1 | contig 14963 bp, 9 predicted proteins | sample FraStrMetagenome_FD_87164 | JGI IMG/M metagenome (GOLD analysis project Ga0115008, IMG submission 87164) | Marine eukaryotic phytoplankton communities from Arctic Ocean - Fram Strait ARC3M Metagenome | ecosystem: Environmental > Aquatic > Marine > Oceanic | place: Fram Strait | collected 2012-06-18
GAATGTTCATCTGTTGCGAACGCTGCTGATGCACTCAAGGCGCAGCAGGAGGTGATAAGAAATGCCGAACAAAATGAAGACGCTCAAAAGGTATCTTTAATAGCTCTTTAGTAATTTAATAAGCTTTAAGAATCGTCCCGAACGCCCGAAATCAGTTGAATCAACAAATTCAATTTCTTCCACAAATTCAATACCTTCCCTACCACCTCTTCCGAATTCATCATCGTCACGAATACCTCAGGTACTCAGCTTGACAGCAAAAAATATTTTCAATTCATTTTCAGAAGTCTCCTGTCAATAATTTCATCTCAGAAGGAAAGACAAATTTTTCCGCGTCCTTTTTGTCGAAGCCCGAAGTCGCGAAAAAACCGTTGCTGAAGCGAACATTGTGTAAATCCTACTCCGATGGTATCTTTAATAATGTGGCGACCTCTTTGCAGCAGCAAGACAACGATTCTCAATTGATTGGCGTCACAAATGAGCATCCAATCGGGCCTTTATGCGTTATTCGAAGAAATGTTAGTCTCTTAAAAAGTCTAAACAGTCTAATATATTATAAATTAAGGTCCAATTCGATAGCGATGAATCATTTATCAAAACATTCCAACTTTATTGGTACGTCGACGCACAGAAAGGCTGTCTTGAGAGTCCGATTTTGAGTAACCGGCGTTTTCATGGGCAGAGTATAGAGACTCCATACTTTGTTATCACAAAAAACCAGAGACGCCATCAAGCATACAGCTGTACATTTTGCAAAGGGAAGACGACCTTCACGACGATTCTTCAAGCTATACGCCACCTTAAAGCAAACCATCGTCATAATGTCAAGTGAGTAGCACACTTTGATAGGAGTTAACTATCTATAAAACTCCTGACGTTTCTTTAATAATGCCGTTTCAGGATTTTAGTGCAGGATCCGAAAGGAGTGTTTCAAAACAATCAAGCTCCTACACCTTCCGTCCCGCAGATGGTTGCCTCTGTTCAGATGCCTTGGTCCCTCGCTACACGAACATTCCCGATGATGCCCTCAGTTCAGAACATGCTGCCAGTTTCAGCGGCCCAATCCATACCCAGCACTCTTGCTCATTACATCCCCCAAGTAATTTTACAGCTTAATTATATGCTAAATTAATCTATTTTAAAATATATCAAATATAAATAAAATCAAAGTTGTTATCTTATCGAGAATAATTTGTGTTATTTCTACATATTTAATCGGTTGCACATTGTCAATTATATCAATAACATAAGATCAAAAACATGTTCTATATTTGATCGTTTCTCTTCTGTCTTGTAAAACACGAACATATTCTTATATTTGTAGATATCGAATCCTGTCCGCCGCAGTGCAACAATCGATATCCCATCACCTGAATCATTAGAAAACACGAAATTGCTGACAAATGAAAATTTAATTTATCTGAAGGGCATTCTTTCTACGAAACTCAACAAGAAGGTCGTCGCTATTGAAAGAAAAGGCGGATGCTCCGGTATTTTTTTTGCGAATTAATTAATTCTAACTATGAATTTAGTAAGCGTTAGTTTTGAAGACGGTAAGAGCCGAATTGTTCGGCTGGCAAACGAAAGCTCTCCTCCAAGCCCGTCTCCTTCCGCTGCTGAAAAGCAAAAAGTGCTGCGAACTGTCTCTGCGACAACTTCAGCAAACTCACGCCCTGGCCTCTACGGCCTCTATGTCGGTGATCCTGGCTCAGCTATGAAAATTCCTCCGGTTAGTCAACTATAAGCATGCTCTTTTTACTGTATTCGTTGTTATGATTTTGGTGGTGGGATCTGCATAGAAATTCTATTAGAATTGGATGATTGAAATTGTATCAAAGCACGTTTTTTATGTTTGAATCAGAATTCTGGAATTATAGAGATCTTAACACGCAATTTGTGTTATAATTTGAATTATAGATTCCTTAAAACGCAATTTTTGTTAAATTTATACACGAGAAGGAAAATATATGTCTCAAAATCAAATTCAGTTTGGAATCCCACCACCAGGAAATCAATTTTACAACGACTTTTATAGCCAGGTCTGTTTTTTTACTCGAACACGAGTTAGAGAACAACAAAACCGCAATAACTACTTTTTAATCTCTTTTTTTATAGAGCAACTTACCTTCAAAGAGCAAATACGCCGCAAAGACGTTTTACATCCAGAAAAAGAATGAGATCGACTCGGCGAACACTAATCTTTACAAAAGTTGGGGATCTTCTACACTTTCCAAATCTCCGAGGTTTGTGTTAAAAATGACATTTTAACGGGTTCATTAATTTTTAAATAGTGAAGTTTCGTCCGCAGAAAACCAACAGGTGGAATGCTCATCGAACGGACAGCAATCGGAAAGTCCGAGAATAACCGAAATTGCTTCTCGAGGAGGTTCGCTAAAATTTGCTAAGATTGCATTCAAAATTTGAATTTCAAATTCTATGATCGTCTTATTAAAATTCTTTATATCGCGCTAAAGAAAAGACGTTTGATCTTCAAACAATTGTTCAGAGGCGCAGCAAGCACTTCACGGTAACTCGATTCTGACAGAAGATGCGGATTCTCCAACCTTCAAAGTATGCGACTACAAAGGGAAAATAAGCGAGCAACAGACCTTCAAAATGCGGCTCGAGAAGACGAAATCGAAATCCTCGAATGGAATTGGTTTCGAAAATGGTGCTTATAAAATGGATAATTTGGGACAGTACTTCAATACTTTCATCAAGGTGCAAGTTTTGGCTCTTAATCACCAGTGCAACGTACGTATGCTCAATACTCGCTAAATTTAATTTTTTTGATTAGATATGCAGTCACGCAACGGAAACCGAAGTCGAAATGGCTGATCATGTTCAAGAGCACTCGCTGAAAGAGCTCAATTCATTCGGGAAAACTCTCTGAAGTTCAACTCTTGATTTGCCAATCCTCGTCCATGATTCAAACAATCACTGGCTTCCTGTATAAATTTAAAGCTGCCACTCCCTCGTTTTTTTCTCTCGAAGAAACGTCTTTCAAGTTCACCAAAACTGTCTTTCAGCTTGATTACTTTTTGTGCACGAGATTGCAATTGCGCTACTGAATTCAAGCTCTGACGAACTTCCTTTCTTTTTCTTCTGTAGATATCTAAAAAAACAGCTCTTTCAAAGTTCCAATCCCTTCCTGCTACGATCAAAGTTCAAATCTTCCTGAAATGTTTAATACATATTTCTTTGAAAATTAACACTAATGTGTTGCTTATTGCAGAAAACGCAGCCATGCATTATTTTATTTCCATTGAAAAATACATTTGCAAGTTTCAATTTAGTGCCACGCGGTTTAAATTATGTACATATTGTGTGAAAAATAATTTCGTTCTAAAAGTAAGGATTGTTGAAGTTTGCTTGGTTCTTTGGCAGAAAGCAGGGTCCCAGTCGAGCTGGGCTGAATAAGTTTAGATGCTGTAACTCGGATTGGTGGTGGTCGAGAAAGAAGAATAGGTGGAGGTGTTTTTAAATCGAGATACAATTAGTTAAGAAGGCTAGCATTGGGATAAAATAGCAGTTTCCGTTGAGCAGAGCTCACGGAACGTTCACATGGAAGGGCGAGCCAGGAATATGCTCGTCGCCCCATTTCACGACAAGAACATAGTCTCCCGCCTCAAGAACGGTGTAAGTGACGTTGTACTCGCGCTGGCCGAGATGCTTGATCATCACTTCTTCGCAAGGGCTGTTAGGGCCAATGATGCCGACCATTAAGACGTTCTTGCCTGAAAATTTGGTCAGCAAATGAATAATTCTAGGCTTTCTAAATCTTACCAGCGCTGTCTGCATTGACGTGAAACTCGTTTTCTGGTCCCATTTTCGGCGCAACGAGACCTTTGCCAGATGCTCGTACTTTTGAAGCATCTGATTTAGGTGGGCCGCCGTCTGAGATTGTGACAGGGAATGGCGAGCCGGTAATATGGTCTTCGTTAAATTTCACGCAAACCTCGTAGTCACCTGAAATTAGTTTTTCTTACCAAGATTCGACATTTGATCTTACCTGGCTGGGACACCAAGTAGTGAACACCGCAAGAGCCGTCCTTGCGGTCTTCGAAGTTGATCTCGGCCTTTGAAGGACCTTCAACGGCGATCGAGAGTCCGCCAGCTCCAGCTTCATGAGTCCAGATGGAGAATTCCGCAGGGATGTTAATTAGAGCTCGCTCGAGACCGGGCCCGGTAGCGGTGACTTTGTTTGCTCCACCGGATGTCAATTCGCCAACGGTGAAGTTGAATGGTGATCCTGGAACATGATTTCCGCGATAAAGAACATTTACTGTGTGGATTCCGGTTTCCTAAGAATATAAAAAAAAGCTCATATCACAAATATTTACCCGTGGAACAAATCTGATCGAATAATTGGACTCTTCAGTCTCGATGATCTGGGCTTCTTCTGTTTTTTTCGATGGTGATAATACTGATGCCGTCAAATCAGCGACACTCATGTCTTGATCATTGTTAGTTTTGTTAAATTTTTAGAATAACTCTTACTTGGAATTTTCAAATTCAAATCGCAAGTGTTGCCGACTTGAGCAGCTTGAGCTGCCTTTCGATGACGCACGACTGACTCTTTCAGCTTGCCCTGGCCGTCGGCGCGTACGGTGAATGGACTACCGGTCACGTGTCGATCTGCAAATTTGACATTGATCTGGTAGACGCCTGGCTCCTGAGGCATATAGGTGACTCGGCACTCATTGTCTTCGCGGTCTTCGCAGTTGATGTCGACTTTTGAAGGGCCTTCGACCGAAAGAGCGAGTCCACCGTATCCAGCATTTTTTGTATCAACGAAGAACTCTGTCATTTCCATGGTTCCAACAGTCTTTCCGACACCAGGTCCGTAGACCTTCACTTTGCCGGCGTCACCAACTTCCGACTGGCTGACGAAAACTCGGAAAGGCGAGTTTTGAACATTTTTTCCTCGCTTTTTGACGAAGATTAAATGTTCACCAACTTGTTTTGGAGTAAAACAAATACCAACACCACCGTTTGATAGATATCGAAGCTTGACGGGTTCCTCTTTTCCATTCGGAGCTTGGAGAGTGCACTCTAGCTGATTTAGGTCACTTTCATTCAGGAGTAGAGGTATTTCTGATAGACTTCCGTAGCTAGCTTTGGCATTTGCACCGGCTGTCACGTGAGCCATAAACGGCGAGCCGGCAATGTGCTCATCGGCGAACTTTACATGGATTTTGTATTCACCTGGAGCAGTCGGCAAGTATTCAACCGAGCACGTGCCATCCTTGTTGTCAACGCAGGAGAACTCAGCTTTAGAAGGTCCCTCGCAGGAGAGCGCAAGGTTTCCAGCGCCAGCTCGCTCGGTAACGATGGTAAATGAACAAGGTTCATTGCATCGACCAAAACTGAGGCCAGGACCGTAAGCGGTCACATGTCCTGACTCGTACGCATCAACGTAGAAATTCAATGGAGAACCATTGATGTGAACTCCATTTTGGTAGATAGCCATTTCGTGAAGCCCTGCTTCAGTGGGCTGGTACTTGACTGTACAGGTTCCATCGCCGTTATCGATGATCTGTGGAGGGCAGGTGGCTCCAGATGGCATAGTTACAAGACCGGTGACTTGAGATTCGTAATGAACTGGAAGGCGCATGTCGAATTGACGGAAGTCATTAGCTGGGTAAAGCGAGCCAGTGACACCGAGCTGTTCAGCGGAAACATAAAAAGGAGATCCTTTAATGTGCTGGCCGCCGTAGCGCAAGTTGACTTGGTGCTCGCCAACCTCAGTTGCAGTGTAAAACACGTCAAATGTGCTGTCGCCGTTTTCGAAGACATCGCATTCGACAAATTGACCCGATGGAGCAATAACCGAGCCTGTGACTTTAGCAGTTCCAGCCTGAGCTGTGTTGACACTGCAGGAGACTTCTTTATTCACTTGAATTCGTTCTTGCACTCCTAACCCGCTAACAGTGCATCTGTTCGCATCACCAAATTTGACAGCTCTGACTGGGAACGGGGTGTTGGGAATTCCGTCTCCACCGTAGCAAATATCAATCGTGTATCGGCCAACCATGTCAGGTACATATCTAAAATAAAATTTAGCTAAAATTCCCAATATCAAATAAAATTACGTACTTTACGGTAAACGTGCCATCCTGGTTGTCATTTATTGACGCTTTCTTGTCGTTGCCTTCTGGGTCGGTGATTCTGACTGACAAGTGACCTTCTCCAGCATCAGTTGCGTCAATTGTGAATTCGACTGGGATCGAAGCTGGAACGCCCTTATTTTGAGATTAATTTACAGTCTCGTCCAGATAAATTTTACCTGATTGTTGAGTCCAGCGCCAGAAGCCTTCACCTTGTTTGCTTCGAATTGTGGGAGAACATTGACGCGTCGAGGAGTTTCAGGAACAGTCTCGCCAGCATACTTGACAGTGACCTCGTGAATGCCAATTTCTTGCGCTGTGTAGCAAGCCTGGTAAATTTGGCTGCTCTTCTCGATCATTTCAACTCGGGTATGTCCAGATGGCCCTCGAACAGTAGTTTCTAGAGGGGCGACTCCAGCCTGAGTGCAGTCGATGGTGAAATCAGACTTGATATTAGCGCGGACGTTGTTTTCAATTCCATTTCCACTAACACGGACAGCAGAAGGGTCAACTTTATCAGAAACGAGGACAGAGTACGGGCTGCCAGGAATAGCTTCGCCGCCATAGGTTATAAAGATTTCGTACTCGCCGGGCTGTTCCGGGAAATACTCGACAGTGCAAGTACCGTCCTTGTTATCCACGCATCGGATTTTGGCATCAGAAGGACCCTCAATAGCTAGTCCCATACCACCGGTGCCTGCACCTCGCGTGTCGACAGTAAACAGTGCTGCTTGCCGCGTTGTTCCTCGTTCCAATCCAGGACCATAGGCCTTGACTCTTTGTGCATCGCAGCCGTCAGTGACATTAACGCTGAAGGGCTGGTGAGGTACAGGAACTTCCTGGAACAAGACAGACAAGTTGTGTTCTCCACGCTCGTAAGCGATGTATCGTGCGCTGTAAGTACCATCGTGATTGTCAGTCAATCTCACAGCACTTGGAATTCCACTTGGGCCGGTAATAGACGCGTCAATAAAATCGCCACCTTGAGGAGCAACTCTGCGACAGTCAATAGTAAATTCTGCCTCGACATCGACAAAAACGGGGCTTACTCCGTCAACACCTGGTCCAAATACTCTGATCGAGGATGTGTCAATTTTGGGTTTGACGTTGACAGCTCTTGGGAAGTTGTCAACCATTTCACCGCCCATAGACAAGTTGACGACAGCCTGACCAGGCTTGGTGGGCACGTAGGACGCAGTGTAGATACCATCGCGCGAGGTCAAGTCAACCTTGAGCTGCGAGCCATCGGATTGAATGACCTCCACGAAGATCTCGCCCTTTCCAGCTTTGGTTGTGTTAATCTGGAAAGTACTGACTTCGCTGACTTTGGCTTCTTCAAGGCCGTCACCTGAGGCAATGACCTTTGAGGCGTCAAAAGAAGGCTTGACAAATGCCGAGAATGGACTTCCGGGAATGTGCTCTTCAGCAAACAAGATATTGATCTGGTAAGTTCCGGGCTCGGTGGGCAAATAAGTGACAGAACAGCTTCCGTCGCCGTTATCAATACAGTCAATCTTGGCTTCGCATGGTCCCTCAACAGTCAATCCCAATGAGCCGTTTCCAGCTCCCTGAGTATTGATGGAGAAGGCAGCTGGCTCGCCGACTTCACCTCGAGTCAGGCCTGATCCATGAGCTTTGACCTTGGTTGGATCTGGTGGAAGCTGAGCTTCAATGTGGAATGGAGATCCATTAATAGGAATTCGGTCGTATTCGATGTCAATACGGTACGTTCCTTCCTCACTAGGAGTGAAAGAAATTTCATATCCGTTTTCAGTCTCGTGCATTTGACAGTAAATCTGTTTTCGAGAAGGTGAAGTGATCTTGCAGGTGAGCTGGCCTTGTCCGCCAGCGCCAGTTGTGTAGACCTCGAATGTTTGTTCTTCGCGAACGAAACAAGACTCAAGCATTGAGTGAACTTGGACCATTGAGATGTTCAGAGCAGGTGCGACGTTAATGTTAAACGGACTGTTTGGCACTGTATCACCTCCATAAGAGACATGAACTTGAGCGGGGCCATCAGCAGTTGGACAGTACTGAACAGTGAAGCTGCCATCACCATTTGGAGTGACGACTGCTTCGGCGATAGGTTGACCCTGTGCGTTAACAATAGCAACTTCTGGATTTCCTTTACCAGCTCCTCGAGCATAGATAGTAAAGTTCGTTGGTTTCTCAGCTTCAACACCTTTTGGTAAGAGACCAGGTCCGTCAGCGACAACTTTTGACGCATCGTGGTTGGGGCTGACAGACACGTCAATTGGGGCGCCCGGGATTTCCTGGTCAGCAAAAAGAACCTGAATTGTGTAAACACCCGCACTTGGTGGATGCCATCGAACGGTAAAAGTGTCATTGTCATTTTTAATGATGTCAAAATCCATATCTTCGTCAGTAGCTCCAGTAACACCTGGCGCTGACTTGATACCAATGCTGACATCACCAAGACCAGCGTCAGTACAGTCAACGGTAAAATATGTTGGTTCATCAGCCTTGAGCCCGTTTGGCTCAACACCAGGGCCGTACACACGGACATTTTCCGGCCTGCTGTCTTCCTGCACAAGCACTCGCCATGGCGACTTTGGGATATTTATTCCGCCGATTGAAACGATGATTGTGTGCTTGGCAGACTTTTCTGGAATGTAGATGCAGGTATATGTTCCGTCGTTATTATCGACAATTTGGACTGGAATATCGTTTCCTTCGCTATCTTTCGCGTAGATTTTCAAAGGTGCATCCATACCAGCGCCTCGAGCATCTACAGTAAATTCAGCTGGTTGACCAACAACAGGAACACCAGTTTCCAAGCCGGGCCCGTATGCAGTGCACTGAGCAGCTTTCAGTCTTGGATCATTTTGCTGGATCAGCGCCATAAATGGCGAGTCTTTGATGTCCTCGTCATCACAGATAACGTGAACTGCGTATTCACCAGCCTCTGTTGGAAAGTATCTGACGTCACAGCTGCCATCTTGTTTATCTTCGCATTCAATCTGAGCGTGCGACGGGCCCTCGATTGAGAAACTTAGTTGGCCGACGTGATCGCCGATAGACTCGACAACAAAGTCAGCAGTATGTCCGACCATACCGCCATGAAGACCAGGGCCAAATGCTCTTACTTGTTGTATGCCTGCTTCAGCTCCAACGAAAACAACAAATGGGGATTTTGCAATATCCTGCCCACCAAAAGTAATTGAGATCTGGTACTTTCCTTCTCGTCGAGGGTAATAAGCGCAAGAATACTCGCTTCCATTGGGGTCCTGATGCATTTCGACGGGCTCCGGGTTACCCTTGGGACCGATGATGTTGACCTTGAGGTCAGCTTCACCAGCTCCGGTGGTATTGATGTAAAAGTCGGCTTTCTCACTTACTCGCACGCCTCGGGGCTGGAGACCGCGCCCGTATGCTCGACAGCTACTAGCATCAAAAGCAGGAAGAATATCAACAACAAGAGGACATCCAGGGCAAAGAACATCGGCGAAAGTTGCATTTACTTGGTAAATGCCCTTCTCTTGTGGCTCGTAGCTGACTCGAAGTTTTCCATTTTCAAGTTCTTCAACTTGAATTGGAACTTCTTGTCCGTTCGGGCCGATGACTTCAACAAACGGCTCACCTTTTCCAGCGTTAGCAAAGTCGAGCTCAAACCAAGCCTGATTGCCAGCGATGTTTCCAGGCTGGAGACCCGGTCCGGAGAGCCGGACCGCGCCAGCATCAGGAGCTGGATCCACAATGACGACGTAAGGGCTTCCGTTTATTGCTTTGCCACCGAATGAGATAGTAACGTTGTATTGGCCTGCTTTGAGTGGGACGTAGTCGCAGGTGTAGGTTCCGTCGCCGTTGTCGACGATGTTAACTGGCTCAGAGATTCCTCGTGGGCCAATTATTCGAATATCAAGCTGCCCGCTTCCAGCTTCTTCAGTATGAACAACGAAAGCAGCTTGATCGCGGACAATAAGTCCTTCTGGAGCAAGACCAGGGCCTTCTGCCCAGGCAGCGAGAGGATTGAAAGGGAGGTTGATTTGGACGTTGAATGGAGAATTGCGGATGTGCCCGCCGCCGAAGAGAATGTGCACTTGATGAGGTCCTTGTTGCTGGGGAATGTACTTTACAGAGAAATTTCCTGGGCCTGTTGCGAAGACATCTGGAACAACACTTGGCGCGCCATTTGGATCGACAATAACAACTTCGAGCTCACCGATTCCACAGCCAGCAGTGAAGACTTCAAAGTGGGTTTCTCTACTGACAGTGTTTCCGGAAGCCTCAAGACCGGGACCTTTCGCGATGACTTGGTCGGGACAAGGTGGAGAGTCGTCGACGTCGACAACAAATGGACTTTTGTTGATGTCTTTTCCAGAAAACAGAACCGTGACTTGATGCTTTCCGGGAAGTTGAGGATGGTATACAACAGAAAATGTCTTGTTCTTGTCGTTGTTTGCCACTGCAGCGACTTCCTCGGTATGCCCAGCAGGGTCTTGGACGTAGACAAGAACGTCGCCGCTTCCAGCGGAGGCGGTGTCGACGGTGAAGGGAGCTGGTTCTCCAACCTTAAAAGTGCTGGTGAAGAAATTTTCTCTCTTGAGTAAATAAAAATAATTTTTAGGGGTTATGCAAAAAGAAGCATGGAATGCTTGTTTATCGTCAAAACCCCGCCGAACACGGCCCGAGGCAGAGCCAGCCTTCCTCTGCAGAGGGTGGAGAACTTATAACCTCCACTATGTAACCTCCACTCACCTTGTTGCCAGTAGCGGTAACACCTTTGCCGTATGCTCTTGCTTTCTTTGGATCCGTTTTGTTGCGAAGAGGAGCGTTTTTAACAAGCTTGGCGTTAGGGAACTGCGAAAGGTAGGTCATAACCGACTGATCGTCCACATGAGGGTTGGTAATTTCTTCCGGTGCGATGACCTATGGGAAAATATAAAATTAAAAGCTCAGGAAGTCCAAGCAATCAAAAGTTAAACCACACACACGATGAAGTCAAAACGATCAAAAAGGTGCGTCAAAGAATATATATTTTTGGTTGTGCCTAAAAGTAGGCTCACCTTTGCCACGCCAAGATATTTCTCGGCCAAGGCCATAGCTTCGTCGGCATTGCGTTGGCCATCCGGGCCCCACTCTTCCCAGTCAGGGCACAAACCTGTAAAGCACACATGTTTCAGATGGATAATTATCACACGGAAAAGAAAGAGGATGGAAATCACCAAGAGGGTGAAAAAGCAATGGAGAAAAAGAAAAAAAATATACCTGAGCAACGCCTAAATGCTCCTCAGCGAGGCCCATCGCTGTTGTGGCATTTTCAACGCGATTTTGAGGGTCCCATTCAACCCACTCGGGGCAAAGGCCTTAGAGAAATTAGAGTGAAGAGAGGAAGAAATAAAGAATTGTGCTTGTTAGAGAAAATAGAGAAAGGTTTATACCTGGAGCACAATTATCAACAAGAGCGCCGAGAGCACGGCCATCCTGCCAGTCTCGGGAGAAGTTTGTAATGGGGATTTGGGGAATTTTGTTTTGGATCCAGCCGAGCAGCCGTTGTTTTGGTGTAAGGTCCTGGGCGCCTTCTTCTTCTCCTTCCCACATCGGCATGGATATGGAATAGTGAAGAATAAGTGTCCAGATGAGACCCAATATCAGCTTTAGATTTCCATCGACTATAGCTTGTGCATCTATCGATACTAATCTGATTCGCTCGCACTCTAAGAACTCCAAGGCGAGGGCTACATTTTCCATTTTCATTTGTCTAAAAAAGCAATTTGCTTTGAAAGAAATTTTGGAAAGCTCACCTAAATGTCGGCCGTTTGTTAAATTTGCCGACGTGTTTCTGCGAGAGGACCTCGACGAGCGCAATGAGCCGAAGCCCGTCAGAAAGATCGGTGCCAAGATCGTTGAGCCTCATGTTGGCGACTTTGAGATGCTCGTTGCACCATCGCGTGAAGGTGTTTTTCTGAATCTTCTTCCAGGGTGCGTCGTCGGCAAGGTCGCGTTCCGTTGCTGGAATTTCGTCACTGTCCCACTGTTGTGATTCATATTCATAACCTAAATATCTGGTTAGTTTCAGGCTCATATACGGATATCCGATGATTCCTAGTAGCCCGGACAGATCTTGTGACCGTTTATCTTGTCACCAACGAGCTCAGCACTCTCTTGGTTTTCACGAATTGCGATAATTGCTGATCTGAGAGCTCGGGTTTTCAAATTACAGCTAGTAATTAGATGTCGGATTTCACGCTTGATCCAGTTTTACTTTTACGTGGCTGCTAGTCAAATTGTGGAATTTTACAGTGGAAACCGTGAAAAATTATATTTCTGAGATGAAAACAAGAAGGTCAAGTTCAATCATACCCGTCACACCCCGTAAAAGATAAAAAGTGTCTATCATTCCGCGCTGAATTACTCGGTAAATCAAGGATTTATTGAGCGAATCTTCAAAGGATCGGTCATCTCATGACTTTTCTTTGTAAAAAGTTGTTTTTCAAAACCTTTAGTGATGTTTTTCTTGCTCTTGTTTTGACTTGTCAGATCACGGTAAGCCTTTTTGTTGGAATCTCGGTGGATTTCTTTGCTATCCGTAAAAACGCTGGCCGCTGGATCAGCCATTTGTTCTCAATATGCGTCTTGCTTCTTGAACTCGATGCAAATGATGCTCAATATTGCCGGCTCTATTCTATCAATCGCTGGGTGGTGAGCTATTCTCTTCCAACTATCAGTTCTCAGGCCGTGGAAAATGAAAAAGCTAATGGTTTATTTGAGATCTTCTAATTTGAGATTTAAAAGTCAGAATAAGGGAAGTGCGCGCCTCACTTCGCTGCGAAGTGGGGGTCGTAAACCCAGCGTTGAATATATGGGCCATTAAATTATACACACAATCAGACATGGAAAACCCGCAATGGTTTGATTATTCGGCGTGAATCAGATTTGTGGCTCTTTAAACTGCTTAGAAGTATGCTTAATAATATTGCTGTTACACGAATATCAAGAGAATTTTATATATTATGGGCCATAATTTATGGCCATCTGACAATTTTATGACGCGGATTAGAATTTTTTCAAACAAGCGACATTTTTTTTTCTAATACGTTATAAGTTATAACTAGAGAAATTTGTCAAAAGGTGTGACAATTATCACCTGGCCGTATGAAGAACTGTAGTAAGAACTGTCTATGTGAGCGAAAAAAGCCGCATGTGCACCTGAATGACGACTACTGACGCCTTGCTCGCAAATTTGCAAAGATTTACGGGAGGCAATAAACATTTAGCGAGACACTAGGTTTCTGCATAATCTTGCACCATTTGCATCCGTTACTGACTATTTCCGCAAATGGCCATTTTTAAACTAAATCAACCTAAATTTTGTTTTCGAAAAATTGCTTTAATTCATTTAAGGCGACTTATTTATAATTAAGTGCCTGATAAAATTAAAAAAAGGAAGTAAGATGAATTCTTGACATGTAAATTTGCTTTTATGCCCCTGGTGGACCCTATTTGATGCCACTGAATTTTAATAAAGGTCTATTGACGTCGAAGAAATTAAAATATTTAGTCAAAGTTAGCTCTAGAATAAAAAGACGTCCTATAGAACATGAAAACAACAGAAAAACGAACCGCTTGAAGATTCTTTAACTTTGTCCGCCTTGGTTTTAGGACGGGCTCGTTTCGGCGAGCTGAGGGAAGCTGATCGTCGGACCTGGACAAAACATCCCTCATCAGTTCGATTAACGCTTACGCCGATAAAGTGCTCTGACGCCCTGATGCGTGTGCATGAATTTGCCCGCTGGGAGTTAGCTACTCAAATTCGGATGTGGCTTGAAGAATCAAATTGCCAATCCGCAAGGTAATTATACCTGTAATTGGATAAACTGGCAATCAATGAAGAGAGCTAACGCCTTCCTGAACATGCCTTGCGGCGTGAACCGCTTTACTTCCAAGTTCGGCAATAAAATTAGAATGAGATTCCTCTTTCGGGCGGCTCATTCACTTCAACATTCACATTTTTATCATTGTTGCGTTTTAACTTTCTGTTTTATCTCTGTCGCGGAAAACCTCTGCGTCGCATTTTGTCTTTCTTGTCAAGAACGACGAAAAAATCAATTGATTCGATAAATCTAAGTCCATGTACCGCTCGACGGCAAATTAAGAAAAACTATATACTGGCGATTTATAGATAAAAATCATTTATATTTCATCTGCCGAATTTGTTGATTCTCAACGAAAAAATGTCGATGAGCAAATCTGTGAAAAAATAAAGGGTAGAGGTCGCCACACAGGCCCCAGGGGATTCCACAGGCTTTTGTTGAACGTTTGAAAAGTTAACACTCTTGTCAATTTTCAAACGATTAAACTTACTATCTTCCACTGGCATTCCATTTATCATTTTCGCGTGTTTCTGTTTCCTTCTCTCTCTTACAATTTAAAAAATAGACAAAATAAAAAAAAATGGCCCTTTGTGCTGGCTGGGTTTTGAAAGGTTGGTCTTAGGGTTTGTGCCTTATCGCAATGGCAGGCCGCGACTTTATCGCAACAAGTGACTCAGTAACAATTGCCTTGGGTGATTTGGACACAACCCCTGCGGCGCTACAGTGTCTCTTGCTATCTCTCGACTTAGCAACACTTTTATGAGAACAGTCACTGACATAATCCCTTTTGCACATGACGTACTGCAATTGCTACGTGCTCACAAGAGTACGTACAGTCAGTCATACTTATTCCGCCTACGCATTATAATATGACCGGTTAATTTTTTTTTGCGTAGGCTGAAAAAGGGCACATGAATTTAACCGGTCATTTTATAACGCGTAGGCGTGAAAGATTTTCTTGTCTTCGCTTCGCTGCGCTACGCTCAGAACTGAGCCGGAGCGAAGCGAGGCGAAGCGA
>Ga0115008_10002598_pt1 | contig 14958 bp, 16 predicted proteins | sample FraStrMetagenome_FD_87164 | JGI IMG/M metagenome (GOLD analysis project Ga0115008, IMG submission 87164) | Marine eukaryotic phytoplankton communities from Arctic Ocean - Fram Strait ARC3M Metagenome | ecosystem: Environmental > Aquatic > Marine > Oceanic | place: Fram Strait | collected...
ATTGCCGTACGCGCAACCGGCCAGATTGCCCGCGGTGGGAACCTTTTAGGTTATCGGCTATGGCGGCGTGCTATGTCACACATGTAACAGCTGCTAGAGCCCGCAGAACAACGGCTCAGCGCATCTTCTGAAAACACCGTTGACAGGCAACAAAAAAGGCCCTTAAGGGCCTTTTTTGTTGCCTGTCTGAGCGCGCGCCTAGAGCGCTGCCTCGAGCTCGGGTAGCGCCACAAATAAATCTGCCACCAACCCGTAATCGGCTACCGAAAATATCGGTGCCTCTTCGTCTTTATTGATCGCAACGATCACTTTGCTGTCCTTCATGCCGGCGAGGTGCTGAATCGCACCCGAGATGCCAATCGCCATATACAGGTCTGGCGCGACGATCTTGCCGGTTTGTCCGACTTGCATATCATTCGGCGCATACCCGGCGTCAACCGCCGCACGCGATGCGCCGACCGCCGCACCCATGTGATCGGCGAGCTGATAGATCATCGAAAATTGCTCTTCGCTACCCAGCGCTCGACCACCAGAGACCACGGTTTTTGCGGCGGTTAACTCTGGTCGATCCGACGCTGCCACCTCTTCACCGACAAACGAAGAACTACCCGCATCATGAGCCGAACCAATGGCTTCAATGGCTGCTGAACCGCCATCGCTGGCGGCGGCATCAAACGCCGTTCCACGCACCGTAATCACCTTGACGGCGTCGCTGCTCTGCACCGTGGCGATCATGCTGCCGGCGTACACTGGTCGCTCAAAGGTATCGCCGCTGATCACCGCGCTAATATCCGAAATTGCCTGCACGTCGAGCAGCGCTGCAACGCGCGGCAAAATATTCTTTGCCGTGGTGGTTGCGGTGCCGAGTATGTGCGAGTAATCGCCGGCTATCTCAACAATCAACGGTGCGACGTTTTCGGCCAGAGCATTGGCGTAAGCAGCATTGTCGGCCACCCGTACCCGCGCGATGCCGGCAATCTGTGCGGCCTGTTCGGCAGCCGCTTGACAATCGCTGCCAGCCACCAAAATGTCGATATCGCCACCGATGGCTTGCGCTGCAGCCACCGAATTGAGCGTTGCTGCCTTGAGTGAGGCATTGTCGTGTTCTGCAATAATCAATGTGCTCATGAGATCACCTTCGCTTCGTTCTTCAGTTTATCGACCAGCGCGCTAACGTCTTCTACCACGATCCCTGCCTGGCGCTCGGCGGGCAATCTAACGTTCAGCAAACTGGTGCGGGGTGTAGCATCGACGCCGAGTTCTTCGGGCGTGGTGCTGTCGAGTGGCTTGCGCTTGGCCTTCATAATATTGGGCAGCGACGCATAGCGCGGTTCGTTAAGGCGTAAATCAGTGGTCACGATCGCCGGCAGCGTCAACGACAAGGTCTGCAGGCCGCCATCGACTTCGCGTTTAACGGTGGCGCCATCTGCGCTCAGGGTCAGCTCTGAGGCAAAGGTCGCTTGTGGGAACCCGGTGAGCGCACCCAGCATCTGGCCGGTCTGGTTATTGTCACCGTCGATCGCCTGCTTGCCGAGCAAAACGATATCGGGTTTCTCATTGTCACACACAGCCTTAAGGCACTTGGCGATCGCCAGTGGCTCGATGGCGACATCGGTGGCAATCAAGATGGCGCGGTCTGCACCCAGCGCGAGTGCCGTTCGCAACTGCTCCTGCGCTTGTTGAACGCCGATAGAGACGGCGACAATCTCGCTGACAATGCCCTGCTCTTTGAGCCGGACTGCCTCTTCAACGGCAATCTCGCAAAAGGGGTTAATGGACATCTTTAAATTGGCTAAATCGGCGTCGCTTCCGTCCGACTTGGGCCTTACCTTGACGTTATAATCGACAACTCGCTTAACTGGTACCAGTACTTTCATGGTGATCCTTCTTTGGTTGATTGTGTTGAGTGATCGCTGGCGGCGCCGAGGCTGACAGAGGCCAGTAGTAGCGCTTAAATCGGAGCGGTATGATGCCAATGTATGGCGCCAAAATCAATCCCCAGCCGCCTAGCTACGCTGACAAAACACAACCACAACGCCACTCCTTGCGTATAATTGATGGCGTTAATAGTGGCTATAGCTTTGATAACACCTCTGCTGCGTGTCTAATTCTTAGGGCGGCCAGTGGAAAAATGCCCTTCGCTGCAACAACCCTTGGAGGTACGGGGATTGTAGCTATGCCGATCTATTGCGCGTAAAATAATGTTTGAGTCAACCGTGGAGAAGACAATTGCAAAGAGAATCGATGGAGTACGACGTGGTCATCGTCGGCGCGGGCCCAGCTGGGCTGTCGTCGGCTGTTCGGCTTAAACAAATAAACCCGGAGATCAGCGTCTGCGTCGTCGAAAAAGGCTCCGAAGTCGGCGCGCACATCCTTTCAGGTGCGGTGTTTGAACCGCGAGCCATGGATGAACTCTTTCCCGACTGGAAAGAGCGCGGTGCGCCACTCAATACCCCGGTGAAAAAAGATCACTTTCTTTTTTATCTGTCTAATAAATGGTCGGTCAGACTGCCCAACTTTTTCATTCCAAAGCCAACCCACAACCACGGCAACTATATCGTCTCGATGGCCAACGTCTGCCGCTGGCTAGCAGAACAAGCGGAGGCGATGGAAGTCGATATCTACCCCGGTTTTGCCGCGTCTGAGGTGGTGTTCCATGAAAATGGTTCGGTTAAGGGCATCGCCACTGGCGATATGGGCGTCGGCCTCGATGGTGAGCACAAGTCTGGCTACGCTCAAGGCATGGAATTACACGCCAAATACACCTTGTTTGCCGAGGGTTGCCGCGGTCATCTGGGCAAGCAATTAATCGCTAAATTCGAATTAGATAAAGATTCGGACCCACAGCATTATGGTATTGGAATCAAAGAAATATGGGATATACCTAAAGACAAACATGAGGAAGGATTGGTGGTTCATGGGCTCGGCTGGCCACTCCAAGAGAGCAGTTCGGGTGGTGGAGCTTTTCTCTATCACGCCGAGAATAGCCAAGTTTACATCGGGCTGATTGCCGATCTGAACTACAGCAATCCGCACATGAGCCCCTACGAAGAATTTCAACGCTGGAAACAGCATCCCGACACCTTGAAGTACCTCGAAGGCGGGTCGCGCATTACCTATGGTGCTAGGGCGATCATCAAGGGCGGCCTTAATTCGTTGCCGAAAATGCACTTTCCTGGTGGCTTGTTGATCGGTTGTGACGCCGGCACCCTCAACAGCGTCAAGATCAAGGGCAACCACACCGCCATGAAAAGCGGCATGCTGGCCGCCGAGTGCGTTGCTGCTGCGATCGCCCATGGCGAGTCAGCACCCGCTGATCTAGCCTCCTACGTAGATGCGTTTAAAGCCTCATGGCTTTTTGAAGAGTTGCACAAATCGCGCAATTTCTCCGGTTGGATGCACAGCTTTCCGTTAATGATTGGTTTGGCCGGTGTGTGGCTCGAGCAAAATATCTTTGGCGGTCGATTACCGTTCACGTTGCGCGATAAAAAACCGGATCATGCCACCATGAAACCCGCCGCCGAATGCGCCAAAATTGACTACCCAAAACCGGACAATGTCATCAGTTTTGACAAGGCATCATCGGTGTTCTTGTCCAGCACCAACCACGAAGAAGACCAGCCGTGCCATTTGCAACTAACCGATCCGCAGTTACCGATTAGCTTCACCCTTGGCGAGTTCGACGAACCGGCGCAGCGCTACTGCCCTGCGGGTGTCTACGAAGTGATTGCCGACAACCAAGGCAATCGGCGATTCCAGATCAACGCGCAAAACTGCGTGCACTGCAAGACATGCGATATCAAGGAGCCCAGCCAGAATATTAACTGGGTCACCCCTGAGGGCGCCGGCGGGCCAAACTACCCGAACATGTAGGTCAGCGGCGAGGCATAACCCCCTAAACAAGGCGCTATGCCTCGCCGACGTCGATGCCGATGCCGATATCAATGCCAACGCCAATGCAAAGACTACTAGGGGCCCATGGCACGTGATTCTGCTGAGTCTCGCCTATCCAAGCGCGGTAATGATCGCCGCTCGGGTATGTGGCCTAGGGTTTTGAATTGAGGCTTACGACTTCGGCGCTTTTATTGTCATGCTGAGCGTTTTATGCCTTTTGCCTTTAGATCTTTTTTGCTTCCGAGCTTTTTACTTCCGAGCTTTTGATTTAAGAGCCTTTTACTTAGGAGCCTTTTAATTTAACAGCTTTTTACTTAGCAGCTTTTTACTTAGCAGCTTTGACTCCTGTTTTTAGAGTTTTGGCTCGGGCGGTCTGCCCCGACTAGATTCAAACTGATTTATTTGCTCTGCACTTTTTATACCGCCCGCTTTACGCCGCTCGCTTTTTAGCACTAAGCGCTCTAAGCCAACCTCTCTTTGAGCCAACCTCTCTTTGAACCAGCCTCTCTTTGAACCAACCTCTCTTTAAGATGAGCGCTTAAAAAAACGACCGATTTAATCCCATCGGGGGAGACTTGCTATGCGATGGTTGAGCCGGTCTATTTTTGACTGGCTAAGCGGCGCTTATTCGTCGACGCTGCCGAGCGAGAATTGTTGGCCGAGACTCTCGATTTCAAGGCAGTGAGTCGCTGGGTTAACCGACCCCCACGACACCAATTGATAAAATACATCGCGGCTGATCAGGCCGGGCATACCATTGCGCACGGTCACCAAGGGCACAGTCACTAGGGGTGCGCTGTCTGCCCTGCCCTGCTGCGGTTCAACCCATAGAGGGTTGTTCTCGCCAATCACGATCACTTCGCCAGTGCGGGCGGTAAGACTGATGGCCTGGTCCGCCGCACGCTTTTGGCGCTGCGCTGAAATTATAAAAAACGGCGCAATCGCTACCTTGATGCGCCATTTCTCTTCGGGCGTAATCAAAAAGTAATCGCCGTCCTCGCGCTTGAGCAGTGAACTAAATAATTTGACCATGGCCGCGCGTTTGATTTCGCCGCCCTCGTGAATCCAGCGCCCTTCGCGGTCGATAACAATGTCGATATCACCGCACAGAGTGGTGTCCCACAGATGCACTGGTGGCAGTCCACCCACAGAGTCGCGCTGGCGGCCTAATTCGGTATTAAATAGTTGATCGAGTTGTTTAATCATCGCTGGGATCTCCGCGATCGGCCCGATACTGTCCGGTATTACCCATGGTCATGCCGATGCCAGTAATGAACTCCATCAATTTTTCGGTATCCAGACGGTAGTTCCAGCTCTTGTTAAAGCACAGCTCTACAGCCCCTTGAGCCAGCGCCCAGCATGCGAGGTAGTGATAGTGCGTCGGCACATCCTCGAGGACACCGCGCTCTATTTGTTTGGTGAGCATCTGACTCAATGACGCCTCGTTGGAGCGGCGTGTGCGGTGTAGCTCCTCCAATTGCACAGCTACGTCTTGGGCATCGGCTAAACGAACCTCGAGTTGCTGCACCAGTCGATCGAGTTCTGGTCGCGCCAATCGGGACTCAAAGTAGGCCCGCGCAGCAGCGCCCGGCGCGCCCGCCTCGGCTTTTCTGATACCAGCGGCGAGATTGGTGCTCAATTGTTTTTCGTAATCGAGCATAATCCGCATCAGAATCTCATTCTTGGTGAGAAAATGTTTATACACGGTGCCCTTGCCGATACCGGCGCGGCTGGCGATTTTAGACACCGTGACGCTGTCGATACGTTGATCGACAAACAACTCTAGCGCGGCATCGATGATGCGCTGCTCTCTGGCGAGAAACACCCTTTTCTTTTCGCGAATGCGCTCAGTACTGCTGCTGTTGGCTTCAGTCATATCGACAGTGTAGCTCACCTATTCTGTTCGGGTCGCTCTATCCGCCGCCGCTGGCGTGCAAACAGTCCACCTCAATTCGCTTAAAGCGTCAATTCACGCTCGCTCGCCAGCACAAATTGTTGCTTGAGATCGGCATAGTTGTGCACCGCGGGAAACTGCGGAAACTCCTCGATGACTCGCGCCGGCGCGTGAAACAAAATACCCGCATCGGCCTCGATCAACATCGACGTGTCGTTGTACGAATCCCCAGCGGCAATGGTTCGACAATACATACTCTTAAAGGCGACGATCGCCTGACGCTTGGGGTTAGCCTGCCTCAGACAATAGTTTTGCACTGCTCCCGAGGCATCGACCTCCAATTGATGGCAGAGCAGCGCCGGATAATCGAGGTAGCGCATCAACGGTTGGGCAAATTCGTAAAAGGTGTCAGACAAGATCACCACTTGAAAGCGCTGCCGCAACCACTGCACAAACTCGACCGCGCCATCGAGTGGTTGTAGCGTGGCTATTACTTCCTGAATTTCGCCCAGGCCCAAGCCCTGGCGCTTGAGAATGTCGAGCCGATAACGCATTAACACGTCGTAGTCTGGTTCATCTCGAGTGGTTTTTTTTAACTCATCAATACCGGTTTTTTCTGCGAAGGCGATCCATATCTCGGGAATCAATACTCCCTCGAGATCTAAGCAAGCAATTTCCATTTTAACAACCTAAATAGTAATAACAGCGCCACTCTACGCAAGTTCTACGGCCGCCGCAAACTTGCGTGCGCGCTACCCAGCAAACCCGGCTAGCAGAACCTAGCGGTCGCTAATTGATTACAAATAAGGCAGCTCCATATCTTCAAAATAGGCGCGTTGCGCGTCTTTGTTCGGTAGCGCCATGACCTCGTCGATGACCGACCTTGTCAGGTGGGGCGCAAAAGCGTGGATAAAATCGTACATATACCCTCTAAGATAGGTGCCTTTGCGAAATCCAATGTAGGTCACGCTTGGCTCGATCAAGTGCTCAGCGCTGATCGATACCAGATCGCTATCTTGATCGTCGCACGCCATGCGTGCAACGATACCCACGCCGAGCCCAAGTTTGACGTAGGTTTTGATGACATCGGCATCGGTCGCGGTAAACACCACATTAGGGGTTAATTTGTGACGACTAAAGGCCTGGTCAAGGCGCGAGCGCCCAGTAAATCCAAACACGTAGGTGACCAGTGGGTAACTGGCAATATCCTCTAAACTCACGCGCTCAAGGGCCGCTAGTGGGTGATCTCTGGGCACCAAAATACAACGATTCCAGCGGTAGCAGGGCATCATGACTAGGTCTTTAAACAGCTCGATCGCCTCGGTGGCAATAGCAAAATCAGCGCTGCCGTCGTCCGCTTTCTCGGCGATTTGGGTCGGCGTTCCCTGATGCATGTGCAGGGCGACTTTGGGGTACTTGCGAATAAACCCATTGATCACGTCAGGCAGAGCGTAGCGCGCCTGGGTATGGGTGGTGGCGATCGATAAACTCCCAAGTTCTGGGCTATTGTGCTCATCGGTTAACTGTTTGATGCTTTGAACTTGGCGCAAGATATTGCCGGCAATCTTGAGTATCTGCTCGCCTGCCGGCGTCACCCGAGTCAGGTGTTTGCCGCTGCGTGAAAATATTTCAACGCCCAGTTCGTCTTCGAGCAATCTAATTTGCTTACTAATACCTGGCTGCGAGGTATATAGACTCTGCGCCGTCGCAGAAACGTTTAAATCGTGGTGTGCAACTTCCCAGATGTAGCGCAGTTGTTGAAGCTTCATATGCATCGCCTCTGTTGACGGATAACGCCGGTGGACTGCGCGATCAATCATTCAAAAACGACCGCGATAATCCAAGAATACCCTATTCTTATTCTAAATAGCTATAAAAGTATGATGAACAATTACTTCTTAGTATACAACGAAGTTGCTAAGCTAGCGCCTTGTGAGAGACCCTGAGTTTGGATCCGATGGATTTTATCTATTACATAATGGCGGGCGGGTTGGTCGGTTTGACCATCGGCCTGACCGGCGTTGGCGGCGGATCATTAATGACCCCGCTGTTAATCCTGCTGGGCTTTCCATACAACGTCGCTATCGGCACCGATTTGCTCTACGCCGCGATCACCAAGTCCAGCGCCATGCTCGGGCATGCGCGTAAAAAGACCGTCGAATGGCACGCGGTACGCTGGTTGGCGGCCGGTAGCATACCAGCGTCACTGATCACCCTGTTACTGCTTCAGCAAACCTACCAAGACGCGACTGAGTACCATGTCATACTGACTCGCAGTCTCGGTGTTATGTTGGTGTTAACCAGTCTGGTGCTGCTGTTCAATCGACCAGCGCCCGCGGTGGATCTTGCGCAAGCCGCGGCGGACGACGCGCGCAGCCATTCAACCAGCAAGCCGATCCTGTTCGCAAGCGGTGCGTTTTTAGGGGTGTTTGTAACCCTATCATCGGTCGGCGCGGGCGCGCTGTGCGCGGCCATATTGATGTGGATTTATCCGCGCCTGCCGGCTTTGCGGATACTTGGCACCGACATCTCTCACGCCGTACCACTGACGCTGGTCGCCGGGATTGGCCACCTGCTACTGCTCGGTAATGTCGATTTAACCCTGCTCGCCTGTCTGTTGCTGGGCTCGCTGCCGGCGATCCATTTCAGCACCCAGTTGGCCGCCAAAATGCCCGCTGATCTGCTAAAAAAATGCATTGCGTCGATGCTGCTCTTGATGGGTCTTAAATTCGTTTTATTCTAAGCCATGATCGGCTGCCCTGCCCCAAGCTCACACCGGTGTAATTGACCTAACCGACAGCGTATTCGGTTTAATAGACCGATCATTAGTGATTTTTCAGGCGTCTTTGCTCGGCGCTCTTTTGATAGCAGCATCATTCCCTACGTCATTAGCCACCTCATTAGCGACGCCGTGCGGCACGTGGCCTGCGGCGACGTATTCGCGCGCCGAGGTGCAGTGGATTTGTTGATCGTCGAAAAACACATCGGCGCCAAAGGAATGCAAAAAATCGCCCTTACTCAGGCCGCCAAGAAATAAACTTTCATCGATGCGGATGTTCCACTGCCGCAAGGTGCGCACCACCCGCTCGTGTGCTGGGGCTGCACGCGCGGTGACCAGCGCGGTGCGGATGGGACACTCGCCGATCGGAAATTCCGCTTGCAAGCCGTGCAAGGCCTGTAAAAAGTTCTTGAATGGGCCGGGATCAAGTGGCTCACGCGCTGCCCGTTGTTCGTTTTCGGTAAAGGCACTCAAGCCGCGCTCTTTAAAAATACGCTCCGATGCGTCTGAAAAAAGCACCGCATCACCGTCGAAGGCAAAGCGCAACTCGTCAGAATCGACCGGCTCATTATGCGATGGCAGTAGCGTAGCAGCGGCCATGCCGCTGTCCAGTGCGCAGCGAACATCGTCCGCATGGGTAGATAAAAACAGGTGGCAAGCAAAGGCCGAAACGTAACGGTAGGGCGAGTGCCCACCGGAGAACGCCGCGCGCGAGATCTTTAAACCATGGTGGGCGATGGAGTTAAACACACGCAGTCCGGTATCGGCTGAATTGCGCGATAAAAGTATCACTTCAACGCGCGGTTCACCGCCGAGTTTTTCGTTAATCCGCAACAGCTTGGTCACCAGAGGAAACGCCTCGCCAGGTTCCAGCACATCATCTTCATGGGCCCGCTGGTAATCGGCATAGGCTTCGACGCCCTCGGATTCAAAAATGGTGTGGCTCTCGCTCATATCGAACAGCGCAGTCGAGGATATCGCGATGACTAATTTAGGGCGACTGTCGTTGGCCATAGAATAACCTCGGCTCAGGATTGCTCGGGGGTAATTTCAGATGCGGCAGATTTAGCCGCATCGGCGTGGTACTCGCGGGTGAGTTTGAACACAACTGGCGCGAGTAATACCACGGCAATTAAGTTCGGAAACGCCATCAGGCCGTTTAGGGCATCGGATATCTTCCATACCAACCCCAAGCTTAATTGGGTGCCGGCAAAAACTCCAAAAATCCACAAAACTCGAAACGGTACAATCACGTTTGGCCCGCAGAGGAATTCGGCGCAGCGTTCGCCGTAATAGCTCCACCCGAGCATGGTAGTAAAAGCAAACAACACGATGCACAGCGTCAAAATATCACCACCAAACGGCAAGTTGGCGTCAAAGGCACTCAGCGTCATCGCTGCGCCGGCTTGATCGCCATTCCATACGCCGCTCACGATCAGCACCAAACCGGTCATACTGCAGACCACCAAGGTATCGATAAAGGTCCCCAGCATAGCAATGGTCCCTTGGCGCACCGGGCTATTGGTCTCGGCGGCAGCGTGCGCAATCGGTGCCGAACCGAGGCCCGCCTCGTTGGAAAATATACCCCGAGCAACCCCCATACGCAACGCCAGTGCAATGGTCGCCCCACTAAAGCCGCCGGCAGCAGCGGCGCCATTAAAGGCGCTATCGACGATCAATACAAAGGCTGCCGGAATCGCCGCGTAGTTGAGACATAAAATCGCCGCGCTCGAGAGCAGATAAATCATCGCCATCAACGGCACTAATTTACCGGCAACGTCGGCGATTCTCTTGATCCCGCCGAGCAATACCACGGCCACCAACAACGCCATGACAAGACCACTTGACAGCGTTGGCACACCATAGCTCTCCAACAAAACCTGCGACACTGCGTTTGACTGCACGGTGTTGGCTAGCCCAAAACCCGCAAGCGCACCAAACAGCGCAAACAGCGCTCCCAGCCAACGCCAGCGCGGGCCAAGACCATTTTTAATGTAGTACATCGGCCCGCCGACCTTCTTGCCGGCGCTGTCGGTCTCGCGATAGTTTACCGCCAGCACCGCCTCGGCGTATTTTGTCGCTATGCCGACCAGCGCTGCGCACCACATCCAAAAAAGTGCGCCCGGCCCACCAATCCCTATGGCGGTTGCCACGCCGGCAATATTACCGGTGCCGATGGTCGATGACAGCGCCGTCATCAAGGCATTAAACGGGCTGATATCGCCGTCGCCACTGCCCTTTCGCCCGCGAAACAACAACCCAAACGCGTGCGGTATCTGGGTCAGCGTCAGTCCCTTTAGACCGATGGTTAGATACAGGCCGGTGCCGAGAATAAGGCACAGCATCACCGGCCCCCAGATAAAACCATTGGCGGCATCAACCACTGCCTCGAGCGAGTCGGTAAAAGCTTGCATCGTATTAAAACCCCAGTTATCAATGACTAAATTGTGTTGCAGCAACGCTTACCTGTGACCACGATTAGCAATCACAGCAACAGCAACCGACCCGCGTCACAACAACAATTGATCGCGTTGCGCGAACAGGCCAAACAAGCCACCGGTGTGAATAAAGACGATGTCCGAAACACCATCAAAGCGACCACGCTGTAGTTCTTGTAACATGCCATAAAAGGCTTTCGCCGAATACACCGGATCGAGAATAATGCCCTCTAATTTAGCCAATTCGCCAATCAGTTCGAATACCTCGGGGTCGCAGCGCCCATAACGGGGGCCAATGTAGCGATCAATGGTGCAGATGGATGACGATTCGATGGTCATTTGTGCGCCGCTCAGTCGTTGCCACTCGGTGAAGTCGGCAGCGATTTTTTCGGCGAAGTAGGCGGCATCATCGCACACCGCAAAGCCGATTACCGGCGCGTCTATAGCGTGTAATTTGCAGCCCACTATCAATCCAGCCTGAGTGCCGCCGGATCCGGTCGCATGGAGGATGGCGCCCGGCTTAATCGCGTGCTGCGCAAAGTCGCGCGCCAACTCAGCGGCGGCCTCTATATAACCCCAAAGACCCAAGCCATTACTGCCGCCAATCGGAATATAGTAGGGTTTGCGCTGCACTTGGGTCTGTTGCTCGAGCCAGCGGTCGACATGCTGGTGTAAGTGGCGAAACTCCAGCGCGCTGTAGTGGCTGATATCGGCGCCGGTTAACTCACCGAGAAAAAGATTGCCGGCGGATACCGCGGGCTCATCGGCGCGCAGTAAAAGCTTTACCTGCAGCCCCATCTGCGCGCCCAAAATCGCCGTCGCTCGGCAGTGATTAGATTGCACTCCGCCGCAGGTAATCACGCTATCGCAACCCTGCCGAATGGCCTCAGCGAGTAAAAATTCTAGCTTGCGCACCTTGTTGCCGGACGTTGCGCAACCGGTCATATCGTCGCGCTTGATCCAGATTCTCGGCCCGTTGTAAAGTTCAGACAACCTGTCCAGCGGTTGCAGCGGGGTATTCAACTGACCGAGTTTAAGCCGGTGGGGTGGCGTGATCATCACGGTGTCTTTGCGGCGTTAGATCGCCTTGATGGTGCCCTTGGGTAAGATCGCATGCACGGCGGTTTTTTGAAACTTTAACTCCAGACTTTTGGCGACATCCAAAATCAGATAATCGCCTTCTAAACTGACGACTTTGCCGAGCATACCGCTGGTGAGTATTACTTCATCGCCCTTGGCCAGAGCTGTTACCAGATCGTTGTGCTCTTTTTGGCGTTTGCGCTGTGGTCGAATAATCATCACGTACATAAGTACGAATAAACCCACAAACAGCACCAGTTGGAACATCATGTTGGGTTCTGAAGATGAGCCTGCGGCCTGGGCCTGAGCGCTTTCTATAAATAGCATGAATCTGTCCTTTTAAGTGGGTGGCGCAGCGCCCCCCGATAGATGGTTAAACCAACGTATAAATCGTCCTTACGCCAGCCTAGAGGTTTTCTTGGATCCAGCGCAAACTGTCGTCATGGTGCGTCTTAGTTTTTACTTTGTCCATGATCTGTACGATATCACCGTGCTTGTCGATGATAAACGTGTAGCGGAACACGCCCATGTACTCGCGGCCCATAAATTTTTTCAAGCCCCAAGCACCATAGGCTTCGGTGACCGCATGATCTTCGTCCGATAACAGGGTAAAGTTTAGCGCCTCTTTATCTTGAAACTTGGCGAGCCGAGCCGGCGCATCTGGGCTGACCGCGAGAACCACTGTATCGAGCGCCGCAAAGGCCTCTTCAGAGTCGCGAATACCGCACGCCTGCACCGTACAGCCAGGCGTCATGGCCTTCGGGTAAAAATACAGCAAGACATTTTTTTTACCTTTAAAGTCTGCCAGTGAGATCTTTTCATCGGCCTGATTTAACAGCGAAAATGCCGGCGCACTGCTTCCTAATGTGGGTAATTCCAAAACTGTCCCCTTATGATACTGGTGATTTATGGGTGGGTCGACCCGGCCACTAACGCCGCCAGAGTCGACCGCAATCGGCTGGTACTAGCCCGGTAATAGATGCGCTACAGCATCCCGCTCCTCGACCAACTCGGTCTGCGTAGCGGTCATTTTGGCGCGCGAAAACTCGTTGATCTCAAGCCCCTGAACGATCTGCCAATCACCGTCTTTGCAGATGCATGGGAACGAATAGATAAGCCCAGCGGTAATGCCGTAGCTGCCATCGCTGTAGACGCCCATGCTGACCCAATCAGCGGCGTCTGAACCGAGCGCCCAAGAACGCATATGGGCAATCGCAGCGTTCGCCGCAGAGGCGGCACTGGAGGCACCACGCGCCTTGATAATCGCCGCACCGCGCTGCTGAACCACCGGAATAAAGTCGTTTTCGTACCACGCCTGGTCGACCAAATCCATCGCCGCCACGCCGTCGATTAGGCTGTGGTGTAAGTCTGGGTACTGGGTGGCCGAATGGTTACCCCAAATAGTCATGCGCTTGACGTCGTTGATACTCTTGTTGGTTTTTTGCGCTATTTGCGTCATCGAGCGGTTGTGATCGAGCCGCGTCATGGCGGTGAATTGCCGTGGATCGATGCTCGGCGCGTTGCGCTGTGCTATCAGTGCATTGGTGTTCGCCGGATTACCCACCACCAGCACTTTAATGCTCTTGGCAGCGACCTTGTCGATCGCCTGGCCCTGGGCGGAGAAAATCGCCGCGTTGGCCTCGAGAAGATCCTTGCGCTCCATGCCGGGGCCGCGGGGTCGAGCGCCCACCAACAGCGCGTAATCGGTGTCCTTAAATGCATCGTCGGCATTGTCGGTGCAGATCATGCCCGCCAACAGAGGAAAGGCACAGTCGTCCAGTTCCATCGCCACACCGCGCAGTGCTTCAAGCGCTGGGGTTATTTCAAGCATTTGTAAAATAACTGGTTGATTGGGCCCCAACATTTCGCCAGCGGCAATTCTAAACAGAAGGGAATAACTAATTTGGCCGGCTGCGCCAGTTACGGTTACGCGTACAGGTGATTGCAATGTCTCTCTCCATCGATTGTTAAAGGCTTACATTATAGGCGTGAATGCGCACCTTGCACACCGGCCCTTGAGCAAATAGTTTGTCGTTCGATACGACTCGCCGATAGCGCTGATCAACGCCGTTAACTGGCGCGCTGGCATCCGCTATCGGCGCGCTTAGCGCTGCCCGCTCTACCCACCAGAGTGGCGATACACCGTCTGCATACGCTGGTACAAATCGTCTTTAAAGCTGTCGGATTCGATGTCCAGTTGAGCGACGATTTCAACCAGGTGCTCGTTGTCTTCTTTACCGGCCCATTGCTTGCTGTAAGTGCCATCTTTATAGCCGTGGTCTTGGCGAAAAAAGTTCAACACATTTTTGCCCACATAACCGGCGTACAACTGCGCAAAGCTCATCTCGATGCCTTGCATTAACCGCACAAAGCGCACGCTGTCAAAATCCTTGGTCGCCAAGGTGTGATGGGTAAAATCTTCCAGATCAAGGCTAAAGTCGCCGCAGGTAATCGGCTGCGAAAGGTCCGCCGCCAAGCCCTCGGCTATGCGTTCGATAGAGTCCTCTTTTAAAAGCAACAGGCTGAGCCCAAAGTGCCAAATATCGACCAGCTCAAGGGCAATTTGATCGGTGTCGGGGCGCTGTTGCTTCCACCATTTCCAGCCATGATGATCGAGCAACTCGGCGCACTCTACCCAAATCGCTCGGTACCAAGCAAAGTTTTGCTGCCGCCAATTTGGATGAACTTTGGTGTTCATCTCATTTTGCAGTTGTAGCATAATCAACAGTTGTTGCTGCATTTTAAAGCCTCAGTTGTACGTCTGCCGTCACCGTATTGAACCCTAACTAAACGGTTAAACCTCAGGCGCGGACAAAGTTATTGTTAGATTTTTCACTGCCAATACTGGTGTTAGGGCCATGCCCAGTGACCAC
>Ga0115008_10002603_pt1 | contig 14935 bp, 13 predicted proteins | sample FraStrMetagenome_FD_87164 | JGI IMG/M metagenome (GOLD analysis project Ga0115008, IMG submission 87164) | Marine eukaryotic phytoplankton communities from Arctic Ocean - Fram Strait ARC3M Metagenome | ecosystem: Environmental > Aquatic > Marine > Oceanic | place: Fram Strait | collected...
TTTGCTTTTGCTTTTGCTTTTGTTTTTGCTTTTTCGAACCAAGTTCTTTGCCCCTATCTGCCAACTTATTGTAAAACAGACTTTTGTCAAAATATGCGTGTTCTACACTCCGGAATTTCCTTGTAAGTTAGACCTGGTTTTACTTTGATGCTGGTACTGCTTTACTTTTTCTGCTCTCTGTTACAAAGACTCTTCCTCCTCGTTGGATAAATTTGGGATTGGGGGATCGGAAAAAATGTAAGAAAAAAGAGAAATTATGTAGCTTGACGTACAGTAGAATTGGATATGTCCACACCAGAATTATTATGTCGACATGTCCATTGATAAATATTCATTTAAGGCTGAGAAACCTTTTATATATCCATCTCCACATACCGGTAGGTATTGCGTTGAATTATTTGTTAGACTACACGATACACGAAGACTTACATGTACATTTATTGAATTATTACACCATGGTATATAAATAGATAAAGAAAGACGACCTTTTCTACGTGCCTTATGAAAGCACTCTCTCTGTCTCTCTATCAAATACATTGTACTAGAGGTAAGAGAAAGAGGGAGAGCCAGTCGATAAGTATGTGACAGTATGACAGTACCAGTGTACCCTCTTCCTCCAGCTACGCCTATGCGTACCTGCTCCGACCATCCACATTTCATCTCATCTCATCTCATCACATCACAGCGCACAGGATACAGTGACTGGATAACCTTAATCATCATGTACAATGGAATCGGTCTACGGACAGTAAGAGGCACGGCGACGTCAGGACATGTACAAGCAAACAGGAGTTACGTCCGACCATCTTCCGAACGATGGACAACGGGTAAGAATGTACGGGGTCCTGGTGGAAATAGCAACACCAAGAATGATCGGATACCCAAACGAAGCAACCATGAAAAGGGCAACACGAAACTGTTAGAGCATCAAAAGAAGAGAAAAATTGCAAATTCTGTGTTGGAATATCGCTTGTCGCTGGAGAGAAATACTAGCAATAACTATGCGCCGGAGGAGATTGAGAGGTTAGTGAAAATTCGACATGATCGACTTCAAAGTGAATTTAATAGGGAGCAGGCAGCAGAGAGGGAACGAAGGAAGGCTGAGCGTAGGGCTGCCATTGAGATGGCGAAGCCCAAGGCTGAGGAAGAAAAAGTTGGTTTGATCCAAGAAGGGACAGCACAAGGATCATCTACTGCTCTTGTACCTCATAAAGCAGGTGGTGATGGTGATGGTGATGGTGATGGTAAAAGTGATCGACACTATCGCAACCAATATCGGCGTGGTAGATGGGATAATCGTAATGGAGTAGAAAAACGTCGGAGTGAACGAAATGAAGCCAAGGTGACTACCGATACGCATCGCCGTGCAGAATTAAAGGACGAGGAAAACAGAAGGATGAGAGATGCCTTTGGAATTGTGGAGGGAAAGTTTGTTTCTGGAATGTCATTTGATCAAGAATTACAGAAAAAGAAAAGAGACGCACGCAAAGCAGAGTATGAAAAGAGACGCAAGGCTGAAGAAATGGAGGAGAGCCGAAAAAAGAGAGAAAGCATGAAAGAGAACAAATCATCTTCGAAGAGGCGTAGAAGGGAAAGAAGTAAGAATCTTTCTAGTTCTGAAGCATCTATGAGCAATAGTGCATCAAGTAGCGGATCAAGTAGTAGAAGTTCTTCGAGAAGCAGCAGTAGGAGTAGAAGTTCTTCGAGAAGTGGAAGCATATCAAGCAAAACCACAATTTCTTCACTGTCAACGAGGGACAGGCACAGGCGAAGGCGATCTCGCTCTGTTTCTTCGACGTCGCGAAGTTATCGCCGTAGACGTCGATACAGGTCAAGTTCTTCTGGCTCATCGTCAATTTCGTTAAGTAGCTCTTCGTCTTACTCCAGTGAAAGTGACTCACGTGGAAGATATCGCAGGGGGAGGTCTCGTAGCTCTTCCTACTCGAGTCGTGGAAGCAGCATAGCATCTACATCTTCGAATTCGATTGGCCGAAAGGAAAAGAGAAGCAAATTGACAAAGCGAAGGAGTCGATCTTATTCAAACAGTTCCTCTCTACCCCGTAAAAAGTCGTAATCCATTGTGATTGTACGCATAGTCCATATGAAAATTTGTAACTTTCATGAATTCTCGAAATAAAGATATCTATTTTCTTTTTCTTAGAATCGCAACATGAATTCACTTGTGATGTCGGTTAGTCTTGCCGCCATGATCAGCAACATAAAAAAACATCTCATAGTTATTTCGCCCACGTTTTCTTGAAAAACCTATTTCTTAGTTTAGTACCTCTAAAATAACGAACATTCAACATAGATCCTGCATCCAGGTCATTAGCATTAATTCAATGTTATTTTGTCCTAGAATTATGGTTAATCCTTTAGTCTTTTCTCGATCAAAACGTTTCTACACCAGTCGGCATCACTTCACAATTCCTCATCTTAACACCCAACACGCAACAAGGACGTACAGATTCTCCCTCGCAAGTGAACGAAATCGTTATTTTCCACTCGTATTTCGAATATACGTGGACTAGCCAAGGTCCCTTGTTACTCCAAGTACTCACACCTCATACCCTCTTGACTTGATTGGAACATGAAACATACTTAAATACATATTCGTACGTCTCATGAAAAATGATACTTCGAATAAAAAAGTGATAAACCAAACCGATACCCTGTAAACATGTCGTAAACTTAGAATTCCTTTCTCAGCTATTTTAGAAACAATTCTTCTTGTTAGTCTTATAATAAAAAATCCCGTTACATTTGTGTACATATATATATAGTGCACAAGTATCATTAATACATGTAGATTGTACATGACATGTGATACATATTCAAATTTTATCCCAATGGGCTTACTGGTAACCATATATGAAGATACAAGACCCCGTCTGGCCTGTCTCTCCAAAATGTCATAGAGTATACCCGTGTCGTCTAAAACAAAAACAACATACCGGTATCCCAAACACAGCCACAAACAAACAATGGACGCCTACTAGAGAGAGGTACAACTGCCCCACGACTTATTACCAACTACAACTAAGCTCGTGCCTCATAAAAAATTGCACACTGAGGTATCACACAACATATTTATGAAGGGCTGAATGAACATTTTTGGACTTGAACAATACAAAATCAGACAAGAGTGAATCAACGAATTATTTCATTACGGGCGAACCATCATTAAATTAGCAAAAGTTCTATTGATTGGACTGAACTAAGGGAGGACTCTTCATAAAATGGGCGATATGATAAGCTCATTACTGTTCCAACCGCCATTCCCGACTTATTTGCATCCTTCACGGCACTTTTGGTTGAATACATACATGGGTAGTCGAATTCCAGCGTTCTTTATAGAAAGACCAGGGGCTACAACGACGATTCTATTCTCGCATGGAAATGCGGAGGATTTAGGAATGATATATGATTGGTTCCTTGATCTGGCAAAAGTCTTGAAGGTCAACATCATGGCCTATGATTATACGGGATATGGGAAGAGCAACGGGGTGCCCTGCGAAGAAGGTTGTTACGCTGATATAGAAGCTGCATTTCGTTATTTAACTGAGGTACGAAAATTGCAACCTGAACAAATCGTTTTATATGGCCGATCACTGGGTTCGGGCCCGAGCTGTTATTTAGCTAGCCGTGCGGCTAGAGATGGTCGAACAGTTGGGGGTGTTATTCTACAGTCACCTCTCTTGAGTGCCTACCGAGTGGCTTTCAATTTTCGATTTACTATGCTCGGAGATAAATTTCCTAATGTAGATTATGCTCCTGGAATAAAGTGTCCAGTCTTTATAATTCATGGAACGCAAGATGAAGTCGTTCCATTTTGGCACGGACAAGATTTATTTTTGGCACTACCTCAACCGTGGAGAGCTAAACCCTTTTGGGTCGAAGGAGCAGGGCACAATAATATTGAAGCATTGTTGCGACCTTCGGGTGCATTTATTGACAAATTAATAGAATATCTTGATGTTCATATTCCTGCGAGACGGGGGAGAATTATAGCACCATCAATGGTGCCTGAATGCTCCACGTACGCAATGATGGAATACAATCCATTGTCATAATGGCACTTAGCAGCTGTTATGTTGTGCCAAGTAATTTTCGGAATTTTAAAACATAGCTATTCATTTTTTCGTGAACCTTTACCGTTGCTCCATTGTAAGTATAACTTCCCTTCGGGTTCTGACCATATGGATGATTAAAGTCAATTCAAACGTTGTTATGTTTTTGCAGTCGCGGAAATTGGGAGGAGAAGAAATACGTTGGCGAATTTTCCTTCCTCTTAACTTCCTCACTGGAAATTCTCTATACTTTTGTTCGCATTAACCTCAGTGATGACGCTGATTCTCAATGAATTATTTTGTTGCTACAAATTCTTTTTAATGAAAAATATAAATTGTGCAATTTTTATATGTAATTTGTGTAGATGTAAGAAAATTCAGGTTTTCCATATCACTTTCTAAATATGAGACTAATGCGACTTTTTTGACAACCCTAAGACGAGCGAGTATCATGTTCACCAATCACTTGACGGTATGAGGACAAAGCTTCATAATATCTAGATTCGTATGAATGCAAAGACTTGACTCATGAGATCGTAGCGATAATAACGAGTTTTTACTATATAGCGGAACAATCTACAAAACCAACGTTTCTTAAATTCTGGCTGAGTACGTTAAATGGAAGACAATCTCCCGAATTGAAATAGGCGGTGTAAGTATTACAAAGCAATTTGAAACAGACGCTGTACAACCCTCCTCAAGTTCTTCATCTTGCGGCATACAAAAGAACAGAATCAGAATCTCCGTAGTCAATGTCCAAAAAGTCTCATATTTGGTAAGTTGTATGGAAAGACTTTGACAGATTTCGAAGCCAAACCATTTCTCAAGAGGCTTGCAAAGTTGCTTGCAGAAGAATGTGACAAGTCCTATTCAACAGCAAGGTGTTTCATCAATACTCGAATAAGTATCGCTTTAGCTAGAGCAACGAATCGATGCATTAGAGGTTCTAAGAGCCCCGCAAGTCATATTAAGCCCAATAAATTTCGTTGGGAAGGTAATGCAGGTCTTGGACTTCTAGACTGAGGATTTCAGAGACTATGATGACAGAAAATAATGTGTAAGATTTGAATATTAGAGCATAAATAGGAATTCGGCTAAATTCGAATGACCCCCGGAAAACTTTAACCGTATCCAGGCTATTCTTTTTTCTGACACCATCTTCATTTTCTTGCTTCATTCACCAACCAAAAATCGCATTCGTTGCCTAAAACTCTGACGAATATATAAACTCTCTCATAAATGAATCAACTCAACAGTAAGGCCATCATCTCACCTTGTGTTGAATGAACCAACGCACCACACTACAATGACACGTTTTAACGCCATTCTATTACTCTTATTAACATGCCGGGAAGGCACTGGCTTCATCGGCAACCAGAAAATCGTGTTTCCCAATAAACTTCACTGGCCGTTTAAAGAAATAATTGTTCAAAGAACAAATAACAATTCGAATGTCTACCATCCATCGTCATCGTTTCATACATTTCTCCAATCTGCAAACCAGGCTGTGTCCGATTATAGCAGAACTAGTGAGTTTGAGGATGTACCGAAGATATCGTGCGAGCATTTCGGGACGTGCCCTGGATGTGTTACGGACGAAGATGTTCGTCGGATACCCGTAATTTCATCGGCTAAAAGGTACTTCAACTCGCCGTCTCTTCGCTTGCAAAGGGCGGATAAGGGTGAAGACGATGATTTCTTTAAAGTAATTGTTCCGTCAAATGTCGGGGGTTGGCGTACCCAGGCGAAGCTTGCAGTGGCGAAAAAAAGTGCGTGGGGTCGGGATGGTTGTATTTTTGGATTGTATGAGCGAGGGACTCATAATGTACTCACCATACCATCGTGTGAAGTTCATCACCCACAAATCAATAGGGCGATTGAGATTCTTACGAAAGCTACAATGAACGTCCGAACAAGTGCGTACGATGAGCTCACTGGAAGTGGATTATTGAGATATGTACAGTGTCAGGTGGAGCGATTCACTGGAAAAGTTTGTCTCACGCTTGTAATGAACGCCGAAAAGTACAAGGACACACAACCTGAACTCTCACGTCTTACCTCTGAACTTAAGAAGCTTGACTCTAATCTTTGGCATTCAATTTGGCTTCACTGCAATAACAGCAATGGAAATGTAATATTCGCTAGAGGTACTGAGCGGTGGTCGAGATTAGACGGACCAGAGTTTGTTCGAGAGGCACTTTGTACAACTGACTTTTCGTCAGATAAAAAGGATGGTTTACTGTATTTTACTCCCGCCACCTTCCGACAAGGAAATTTAGATGGATTCGATATTATAGCAAGAGATGTAGCAGAAGCGATTCCTACAAATGCTGCAGTTTGTGAACTATATGGTGGGGTAGGAACCCTTGGATTAACAGCCTTATCTTATGCTCATTACAACCACCCTTTATTTCAGGGTAATGAAGAAGAAAATTTCAAATATGATGGGCTAAGATGGCTTAGATGTTCGGATGAAAATCCAGCAAATTTAAATTGTTTCAATAGATCTGCAAATAGCATGCCGTCAGAGGTAACCGGTCGTCCAACTTACCGTCCGACGAAAGAGAAGCTGAAAGAACGGAAAGCTAGTGGAAAAAGGAGGAAAAAGATAAAATCTTCGCAGTTTCAAAAAACTCGAAATGAAGGAAAAGTTTCGTATACCGTTGCTTCTGCAACCAAAGCGTTACTCGAAGGACAAGCCCTCGGTGCAGAATGTTTGATCGTTGATCCTCCACGAAAAGGACTTGACGATGAAGTAATGTCTCAGCTTTGCAAGCCCTTCAATCCGAAGCAGCCTTTGGTTGAGAGCCTTGACTATCTTTACGAACCGACCTGGAACACTAACTTCGCAAATGATGTCAAAACATTGATTTACGTTAGTTGTGGGTTCGACGCTCTTGCCCGGGATTGTGACAAGCTTTTGTCAGGTAATGCAGGTTGGACCTTAGAGAGGTAAGCGTACTCCCGTTTTTGTTCAACACTGTGATTCGGCATGTTCTTTACTTTTAAACTCTTTCGAGATTAGTGCAAATGGATATGTTCTATTTCCAGGTAGTGATCACGTGGAAACTTTGGCAGTATTTCGCAGACGAGGCAGGAGATAAGGGGAAACTATCGATTGAAGTCATAAATTTAAATTTTCGCGAAAATATCTTTAAAGACACCTGTGATAGGAGTTCAGAATTCATGTGATCTTCAATGAAACATCTCGTATGATATTTTTCTACTAAACTTACATCCAAAACTTGCTGCAAGTTAAAATTATATGTTAATTGTAACTTGCATCAATTATAATATCAATTGTAATACACACAAAAACTATGCCTCCGCAATTGATTACGTATTTGGGCAAATTTTGCATGAGAGGCAGGACTTATTTAAGATTTGCTGTTTACTGCCATCTTTCAATTGCTCGTTGTAGTCACCTAGTCCAAATTTTGTATCAGACGATCTTTCCAAATCCTTTGATGGATACGCAAGAACACCTTCAATTGGCAAACATTCGATGTAGGCTCTTCCAGAATTTAAGCACTTTAAATAATATATCTTCACTGCGGTGGCTATGGTGTCATTTAAAATTGAACAACTTGCCTTTGGATCGAAGTAAACCTTCAAAAGGTGGTTTAAAACCTTTACGTAAGAAGAGAATGATATTTGACCATTAACTGATGGAACTCCTATACGATGAAGTCTCTTTATTTTTACGCTTCTTGTGGGTGCAAACGATTTTACGTTTACACTGTCATTTTGCTGAGTCAACTTATTAATTCGTTCCCATAATCGACCATAAAATTTTGATTGCGATCTTTGTTCAAGAGGATCAAGAAAGCTCGAATGAATGAAACACGAGGAAGGTATATGCAAAGATTTATACCGATGCACTTACCCACGTTTAAGCAACTTCCTTTTCATTGCATGTTCCTTTTTCAATGATTCTAACGTGTTTTTCACTGCACTCGGTACTGATTTACATTGCTGCATATGCACAAACAATACGCTTCGAAAAAAGTTGACAAATAAGGATATGACAAGAAAACTGGAGAGGAAATGTTGTTTTGAATTCATACCTTGGAACAGCTGCCAAGGAGTCGACATTTACACTGAGGAAAACAGCAAAGGTCGTAAGTAAAGAACATATAACTATGACCCCATAAAAAACGGAACTAACCTAAAGAACTTATTGGTAATGATAGGATTATCCTCATCTCCGCACCACCTACATTGGACCCCTGCCGAACCGATTCTTATTCCACGTCGTTTTCCAGCAATATCTGTTTTGACAGCAATACATGCTCGCACTTGATGCATAATAGTAAAGGTGTAGTCTGTTAGCAAATCCTTATCTGCTTCACAAACGAGAGCCTCGTTCGAACCATGATTAACCAATAAACCTGATTCCTCCATTTGATATTGCCGTGGTGAATAGGCGTCGTGGATTGGGAAAACAGTGTCGATGTTGGCACATAAAAAAGCCAGGATTGGTCGACAACTGCACTGCACCAATGTTTGCTTGTCACTATCAATCCCAGACAACGATAAAAGGTCAGGAAGCAAGATCATCATTCTAAGAAAGTATTCTGGGCCATAAACTTCACATGGGCGCTTTGCATTGGATTCAGATGAGAACATGCTTTCGTATTGCTCCCGCTCGGATCGTATAAGAACGTTTTCTTCGAGAATTGAATCGAAATACAGAAGCATTTGATTTGCCAATAGTTCAGCTTTCGCCTGACAATTTCCGATTGATTTCGTGTCGAAAAAATATCACAAGTGAATGTTTAAGTGTTAGTTGAAATGATTCTGAAGATTTCTCGAAACTTACGTAGTCCAACTGATCGTTTCGCGAACTTGCAGAGGTATCATCGGCGTAAGTCCCAACCCACTCGTCTAAGCAATACTTGATGCTATAAGGAGCAGGTAAAGATGGTAGCTTTCCCTGCTCGTAGTTTTCAACTACACATGCTAGCAATTGATCTGGCAAAGTATTTGAGACCTTACCTGAGTAATAAAAGCGATTACCAATATAAGCCCAATTCTCCGTCATGATTTCTGGAAACACATTTTCAAAGAAAACCGCCTATCACACGCATCAACGAAAAGTGCAGCTGAATACAAAAACGAATCCTTGACAATATAAGTTTGACAAACTGACCTCAAAATCAGGTTTTTTGGACGACATCAAAAGACAGTAAGTAAGATTATCGTGATCTGTTCTGACATGCTCGCAATCATCCACAATGTCGTACATTTCACCCATAACTTCGAAATTGAAGCAAAAGTCTAATAGTACATCGACACTGTAATCATGAAATTCAACAAATCCACCAGAGATTACCTTATTCGCAATTTTCAATAACTCTGCTCTTTTCCCTGAAATATTGAAGTACGTAAGAGAACAATTCAATAAGTCATTCAACAGATCGTCTGCTTCTATACTTGAAGATTCCCGCCTGTGTAAAAAGTTCGAAACTATCAGAAGCATTTCGTCGACACAATTCCGAGAAACTTCGTCGAGAGAGCAGTAATTAAATTGAGTAGATAACCGATACAACAAAAATCCTGCAATTTCCAAACTAAGCCTTTTCCGTATATCGTTTGCAATCACCTGTTCACCATTATGTAGAATACGATACTTTGCATACAATACATTCTTTGCATGTGAGAGCAAAGCGTCATCATGTATTTCTACCATTTGAGTCAAAGTGAACAAACGATACAAATATATAACTCTTTCCTCTGAAAAATCGTTCTCAGAATCTTCGATGTCAGATAGACCCTGTTTTAGTTTTGAGATACATTTATCTTTATCTTTAAAGGAACAAGAACAAAGAAAACGAAACATCAAAGTCCATTCGATCATTATTTTGTGAATTTCTGAAAGATATCGTCGATGGGTGACAACTTGACCATATTCTACATCTAGGGACATATAAATATCATAACCTGTTTGGCTTTTTACGGCTGATATATATGTCGCTTCTGGTGTCAAGAAAAAGTCAAAGATACTTTGATTTCTTGAAAATTCACTTTTGCTGATGTCTAAAAATGTTTCACTTTCTCCAGTAAGCGATAGTGCTTTGAAACAACCGGAGCAATCTAAAAATCGATTCATGTGCACCTGTAATTTGGAACAACATGTTGCTATAACAAACTCCTTTGAGTTGAGGTCAAAAGAGTTGCACACAGTACCATTTCCATTAAACTTACCTGATGATTCTAATACATGACCGAGTAAAATTCTACCACGACAGGGCTGAAACGGTGCAACTTTGCAACCGACATAGAGAAGAGACGTATTTAGCGAAGAATTATGTACTTCAAACCGAAATTTTCCACCGATTTCTATGTTGAGTATATCACAACTTTTCTTCACTTCAGACAAACGATACGATTTCGTGTCTTCATTTCGTTTTATCCAAAATAAAGGAGGCAACGTTGAGTTTTCAACAATATTTTTCGATGGCTGCTCTGTATCTGAAGAATCTTTTTCAACACTTTTCTTCTTTGATTTCATACCCGTTGTTTTGCTAATACGATACATAATTTGTCTCTCAAATAAAAGGTCTTCTTTTGAGCAGTACTTCCGAACCTTGGGCGAGTCGAACGAGGCATGAGCAATAAATGTAAATAGACTTAAACTTAAGGAACTTACATCAGCCTTCCAACTACTTATTGTAGTTTGGGCGCTAATAAACTTAATCTTTTGTTTGCCTGTCTCCTCTCGATACTTTACGAGAGCTTTAGCCAAAATATACGTTCTTTGAGATAGAAAATCTCTAACATTCCCTATCGACTGATATATAACAAATTCTCGAGCGGCATCTGAAAGCGCCTTCAAAGGATCTGCCTTACAGATTTTGTTGCGCTCGTCCTTACTTATTTTGCGGTTCTTTATGTTCTTTGTGTAACCAAAAGTAGTTAAGTCAGAATTGTTAACTTCCATAAGATCGTTTCTAGAAGTCGTTTCGTGTGTACTGTCTTTAAGCTCATTCTCTAGAACTGATGCACTTTCGACAACGTTATTGTTCGGTGAATGATCCGTTTTCGCAATCGCCCTCGAGGTATTTACCTCCCCCAATTCGTTCATCAACGATGAATTTGTTTTCGCTTCTGGATCAATTTGGTGCTGCTTAGAAGTCAATGATGTCAATGTACTCGATAATTCCCCGTTTACAATATTAGACTGGTCATTGAAAGTTGGCTTCTGATTACTGACGGCAACATCCTTCAGAATCTTCTCCGGTTTTTCAACTGTTACAGAGACATCCATCTCGACAACATCCTTCTCCTCAGCTTCTTCCTTCAACGTCCCTTCCTTGATTGCCCCAATGCAATCCTCACTAATTGATTTATGCTTACGTTTCTTTTGATCTCTCACAACTGAAGAACTTTGCGTTATCGGAACAACACCGGATTCCTTCTCTTCAGCTCGCAATATGTCATGATTTACATACTGAGTCAAACTTTCTTGGTTGTCTGTAAAACTATTTGTTGGAGAATTATCGCAGTTATCATCTTGAACAGAGATATCAATCTCGATGTCATTCTTTGTGTCAGGAAGCTGCTTTAAAGCCTTTGCTCCACAAATTGCGTTCCCCTCCTCTTCATTAACGACCTCTTCTTCTTTCATGATCACATCATCTTGCACCAAATTATTAAGTTCAATCTCGACAACTTTTTCTTCTGTATGATCCCTCCCTGAAAATAAATTACTCTTTGCAACGTTATCCCCTGTACTGGACGGCTTCGCATGTGACAGGAAGTCTTCCTCAGCTGTATTCTTCACTAACAACTTAATTTCCTTATCTTCTGCGTTCGAAATTAGAAATTCTTCCTTTTCTATGGTAGTCTGATCTCCATGAATTGAAAGCAGACTGATCCCAACGTTCGTATTGCTCTTTGATTCGATTGAAGTAGTAATGTTTTCTGACGTACTTTTATGTGGTGTGAGGTAGCAATTTAACGCATCACGAACTATACATTGCACCAAAGAAAAATTAGCTGCAGATATCGATACTTGAATTAGAGCATCTAAAATAAGCTTTACCGATTCCTTTCCAGGTTGAAATTGCTGCAATTGCGCTTTTCCCCTGGAGATCATCTAACCCAATTTTTTTCCGATAATCCTCGTACTTTTTCGACATTAGTGTCGTTGGATATTCAATGAAATCTATATGGTCGTGTATTTTAAGGAAGTCGTGGAGAAAAAATATTGCGCGATCAGGAAGACCAGCAAGGACTCCGCTGTATAATCGGCGAATTGAGGCAGGGACTGGGGATTGCCTCGTAACAGCAAACTTAAAACGTTGAGTTAAGGCATTCAAGAAACGAGATACACGATCGTAATTGATTTCACTTGAAATTTTGTTTCTTAAACAAAACTTTACAAGTCCATTTATAAATCTTGACTTATTCATAGACAAGAGGTCTACCACAAAAGTAACTCCAATTGATTCTAAATATGACATAATATATTTTTCTCCTGGTTGCAAGGTGAGATTTTCAACAACTTTCAGCGGAATAGAAGTCCAATTTGCGTAAAGGTGATTTCCAGGTGGGAAACCAGACTCAGTATTAAGATATTTCCAATAGCCAACAATTTCTTTGCATTCACAAAATGCAACTGGGCAACCACGTTTAAAGAAAATGTACTTTTGATACTCAAATGCTAGCGAACTCACTTTTACTAATGACAATTGATGCTGAGTAAAGATCCACTGTGAATGAAGAAATTGTACAATTTCATCCTCAGTTGGTAGTAGGGAACGCATATTCTCGAATGAGATAGCAGGACTCCAGCTCATATCTTCACTAGAACGAAACAAATATTCCATAAAGTTAGATGCAGACACCTCTATCTCTTCAATATTCAATGAGTTTAAAAAACGTCTTATAAGAGAAACAACTGCGAACCCATATTCTTCAACAATTGCTTTGTCAAAAATGTTCATCGCTCGTAAACTGGCCAAAGAAGACGGCGCCCAGTTGGAAAGGACACACAGGATCAAATCATCTGAAAACTCCCAAGCATATGAATCAATCGCAGCAAAATTTTTAGATGATATATATTTCGAAGATTCTTCCCTAGCTGATGTTTCGAAGAAAGTCTGCAATTCAAGCTTTAGCTGCAAAGAAATATCCGCTGTTAAACAAGATCGGCGAATCAAACTAAAATCTACGGATTTATCACGCTTTTCATTTTTTTCTTCAATGGTATGAGTATGCTGTAACGACGATTCTTGAACCATGTACATTCCGATTTCACGACAGGTATAAATAAATTGCTTTATGATATCATCCGTGTTAAAGTTTTGAACAATTCCTGATGGATCTTCTATCTGAAATACAAGAGAAGGACTATTCGCAGTCATAAAGATATCATTTTCAAGTACGTATTCCCGTGCACTCTCGAAAACTTGATTTTCGTGCATGGTCAATTCCTTCAAAATTTCAAGCCATGTGGCACTTTTTCCAAAATGGGATACGAGAAAATGTACAAACCAGCAATTAGAACAACTCTCCTGACTAATATCTGAGAAAGTTGCTAGAAACGGAACTACGCTGCAGCTTAAATCAGTTTGTCGTTTAGCACCGAGTTTGTCTTCTTTTGTAAGAATCGGTCTTCGTTTACGACTTTTCTTTTCAGACCTATCAGTAGATGCACTATTATTGACATCATCAACGACAGATGGAACTGGGTCATCAATGATATTCTCTTCTTTTTTGTGTTTTAACTTTTTAGTAGAAGAATTAGGACTTTGGCAACTTTTCCGCCTTGCCTTCACTTGCCACATGTACACTTGTGCCTCAATGCTTTTCACTGGACGGTTTTGTTTCAAATAACTCTTCGACAGCCACATATCTGCGCAGTCCTCATGGATTTTCTTTGCCAATACAAATCGATCAGCATCAACAAGTTGCTCAATAGTTTTAATTCCCACATCTTTGAGTATAGAACATTCGTTTTCTTGCAAGAAGCCAGCCAGCGGAGACACTTCATTGATGCTCTCATCCGTGATACCGTCAGCTTCTTCCGTGTCAGTACTACGAGGCGCAATAGGAGCACGAGGAAAAAATGGCGGAGGAGGCATGTACGAGTAAAATGGATGTGGCGGCGGGAACGGCATGGGAAAATGTTGACGGATGGGCTTCGGCGCGGCATCTCCTGATTTCGTTTCTGCAGAATCTACCTTTGCTCTTATTCTTCCTTTTCCTCTGTTTTCCCCATTCGCTTCTCGTTTCTGCTTTTCTTTCATCTTTTTACGATTGGAAAAGCAGGCAAGGCTTGTGACTATTATCTTAGTGGACAAGTCAAGTGTCTTGTAGCCTCTCGAGGTATTAATAAAAATAATGTGCCGTTAATGCTTTTATATTAATCCAACGTGATTTGTGACTATTGGTAATTTTTTTTAAACTGTATGCTTTTATTTTGTTGTACATTTGTACCAGTGTCTGGTGTGTGCGTTACGTTTAGTGGGGAGTATCGTAACTAGAGATGTAAAAGGACGCCACCATGTCCGGACACTGCGGACGGACAAGGACAACGGACGGACAAATAACGGACATTGCCTTCTGTGCGGACACTTACGGACAAATTCCAAAATCCTCTATCACTCTCAGAATTCATTTTAGAAATATTTCTGACTTATACTAACATCTAATTAGCATAATTTAGCATGTTTGTGCATTGTGACACTGTGACACTTACTAAAAGGAGGTTGACAAGTTACAGATGTGGTCGTAGGGCTAACGTGATACACAGATACACATTTATTGATAGCAAATGGCAGAAACAAATCAAACAACCACCGAGAATGCAGCAAACAGCTTACCACCGTTGTTCCTCCCGAAACATATTAAAAAAA
>Ga0115008_10002610_pt1 | contig 14917 bp, 12 predicted proteins | sample FraStrMetagenome_FD_87164 | JGI IMG/M metagenome (GOLD analysis project Ga0115008, IMG submission 87164) | Marine eukaryotic phytoplankton communities from Arctic Ocean - Fram Strait ARC3M Metagenome | ecosystem: Environmental > Aquatic > Marine > Oceanic | place: Fram Strait | collected...
CTGACCTGCGCTTCCTGTCCGCTTGCCTTTGCGTGCAATTATGACCCTGATGCGGAACTGTTTAAAGTGGGGGCATGTGTGTTCTCTGGATGTGAAGGCGAAGGCATGTCCACCTCTGGAGAAGACCGGAACGGGCTGTTGTTGGTTGATGGCTGCACCATTCCCCAAGCTTGCAACTACAACCCAGAAGCTGACGCCTACGATGGGTCTTGCACCTTTGACTGTTTTGGCTGTTTAGATGTCTTGGCTTGCAACTACGACGACACCTTTACCCAGCCCTCTAACGAAACCTGCTTGTTCAAGGCCGACCTCTACTCATCCGTCTACGTGGGATGCGACGGTCAGTGCTATAACGATGTCAATGAAAACGGCGTTTGCGATGAAGAAGAGATCAACGGATGCATGGATGCCGGCGCCTGCAACTTTCTGAGCACGGCAACCCTAGACGATGGGAATTGTGACTTCACATCCTGTGCAGGATGCGTCAATCCTGCAGCCTGCAATTTTGATGCTGACGCGCTGATCTCCAATGGCTCTTGCGATTACCTGAGTTGTTCAGGCTGCGCCCAAGTTGTTGCTTGCAACTACGATGTCACGGCACTGATCGATGACGGGTCTTGCGTGTTGCCGGTGGACCTGTACCAGAAAACTTATGTCGACTGCACCGAAGCCTGTCTCCATGATCAAGATGGAGATGGCGTATGTGACGAAGAAGAAATCCCCGGTTGCATCGATTCCGGTGCATGCAACTTCGATGTTGAAGCCACCGACTCCGACAACTCTTGTGAGTTCCTCAGCTGCGCTGGCTGCACAGAGTCGGCTTCTTGCAATTTCAACCCAACGGCCACACTCAACGATGGCAGCTGCACAACCCCAGAGGACCTCTACCCCGGCTCTCTTGTCGATGGCGCCGCGGTGGTGGACTGTCTCGGACGGTGCAACCACGACACCGACAACGATGGCGTGTGCGACGAGCTTGAGGTGCTGGGTTGCACAGACGCAATTGCCTGCAACTACGACAGCAACCCCACCACAGACACCGACAACGCCCTGTGCGCCTATGCCAGTGGCCCCTGCGACATCTGCGAAGCTGGCGAGGTCGTGACGTACGACGACGACAGCGATGGCGTGTGCAATGGCGACGAAATATTGGGTTGCACCCAAGTCAGCGCTTGCAATTACGACAGCAATCCCACAACAGACACCGACAATGACCTCTGTATCTATGCAGATGGCGACTGTCAAGTTTGCCAAAACGGACTGGCGCTCACCCTCGACATGGACAACGATGGCGTTTGCGACGCAGACGAAGTCTCCGGTTGCACAGATTCAAACGCGTGCAACTACGACAGCAATCCCACAACAGACACCGAGAACGACCTGTGCACATATGCCAATGGCCCTTGCGACACCTGCGAGAATGGCGTCGTCATCACGCATGACGAAGACAACGATGGAATCTGCGACGACGATGAAGTGGCGTGCATTGGAGACCTGAATGGAGACGGCCTGAGAGGCGCGGCCGACATCTTGGTCATTTTGAGTGCCTTTGGATGCGAAACCAACTGTGGCATGGCTGACCTGAACGAAGACGACATGGTGGCCGCCAGTGACATCCTTTTGGCCTTGTCCACATTTGGTGTGGCTTGCCCAAACTGATCAGGGCCGAGAAAAAGAAATGGCCGCCGAGATGACGTCAGGTTTGGTCGCCTTATGGCTCAACCTGAACGTTCAGCTCCAACTGAACACCATCGTACGCGCTACAATTTTTGGTGTTCCGACCGCAACCTGCGGCAAAGGCCATGAACCAAAGGCATCCCATCAACACCACCGCTGCGCGTTGGAAATGGGTTTGACGGGCCACTCCATTTGCAGGTGAGGAATCATCATTGCTGCCAATGGCAATAACGCGGACTTTGGGGCGGTCTTGGTTCAACATCTCGTAGAGACAACGAATGTAGGGTCTGATTTGTTGCGTGAAAAATCATCCACTGGCCGGGCCCCGCTAACTTCGCAGAATGAAAGAGGCATCAGAAAGCCGCAATGAACAGCGCTTGTTGGATGTGAGCCTGGTTGTACTGGTGTTGTACAACCTCGTTTATTTGGTGGACATCGTTCTCACCGAAAGTGTTCCCAATAACATGGCAGACAAGATCATGGCGCTCATCGATCAACGCCGCGGTTGGGTGACGCTGTTCGAAGCCGTCGCCTCAGGCGCATTGTTCTTGGACCTGATTGTCCGGTTCGACCAATACCACGAAAAAGCCAGAAGCTACCGCGTGGCAGGAGTGGCGATTGTGGGTGCGGGTCTGATTTTCAAAGGCTTCACCTTCTACTTGAATTCCTCTTATTTGGAATAAGGCGCGAAAATCAATTCAGTCGTCCCATTGGTATTCGTAATCCACGCCTTCTAAACGCTCTGGTTGGGCGCGATACGCCAAGAACCGCTCGCGGGTCCACAGAATAAATTCGTACTGGGTCAAGGCCTTTAGAACCGCCTCTCCTGGATCCACGAATTCAACAAAATCATCGAACTCCTCTGAATTCAGAGACACGATGTCATAGTCCACATACTTGACCAAGAGTTCCTTGAGCAAGTCGCGACGGCGGTCCTCATTTTCCAGCCTGGCCACCTCCCGCTTGCTTTGCTCCATGCGGTTGAACTGTTCGTACAAAAATGTAATGGGGCTACTTAACGCGTCGATTCCGCTGGTTCGGTTCTCTTTCTCCACGTAGCCCAGTGCTTGAATGTCCCGAACAATCTCCCCCAAATCTCTTGGGGCAATGACCTCTGCAGTGGCCACATTCACCGCCATGCGCGCCAAGTGAACCGTCCAGTTCCATCCCCCATTCATCGGCAATTCCAGGGGCACCCTTCGGCTGACGGTGCGAAAGCCAATCGAGGCAAACTGGAGCGTGTCTCCCGGCATAACCCCCAAGGCAAAACGGCCACTGCCACTGCCAAAACGGCCATCACCAGTGGACCTGTTTACAATCATGCAGCCAGGCAAGCCTCGGCCATCCGGGCCCAAGACTTCTCCCAAAAGTCGAACCTGAAGTGTATCGGTCGCTTCCAACTGTGCATGGACCTGAGCCGGAGAAAACGACAAGGCCACAAACAAGCAGGTTGGCATCAGTGTGAAAAGAGGGCGCATTTGCAAGGGAAAACTACTGCTAACTTCGGCACGGCATGGCCAAAGATCTTGAAAACGAAGCCCGGCGACGGGCAGTGCGAAGAATTCGCGATGCCAAGGCAGGCCTCTCCTCAGAAATGAAGGCGTGGTCAGAACGCATCCAAGCGGGCGATCGGGTCGCGTTGGCCAAGGGGATTAGCCTGATTGAGAGCCACAGAAAAGAAGACCGAGGCCCTTCAGAAGCGCTCTTGAGTGCCCTTTCCTCTGCTACAGGTAAAAGCTTGAAATATGGATTTACTGGCGTCCCCGGTGTTGGCAAAAGCACTTGGATAGAAGCCGCAGGAATGGCCCTAATTGAAAAGGGTCATCGGGTTGCGGTGTTGGCTGTTGACCCCTCCAGCCGCAGAACGGGCGGCAGCATGCTCGGCGACAAAACCCGGATGGCCGCCTTGTCGCAACAGCCCTCAGCGTTTGTGCGCCCCTCTCCAACTGGAGACACCCTTGGGGGTGTTGCACGGGCCACTTCCGAGAGCGTGTTGCTTTGCGAAGCCGCAGGGTTTGATCGAATCTTGATTGAAACCGTTGGCGTGGGCCAGAGCGAGACAGAGGTTCGCCGCATGTCCGATGCTTTCGTCCTGCTCATGCTGCCCGGTGGAGGGGATGGGGTGCAAGGCATCAAGCGCGGCATTTTAGAATGGGCCGATGTGGTGCTGATGAACAAAGCGGATGGTCCAAAAGAGCGGATTGAATTGGCAAAGTCGAGCCTCTCTGCATACCAAGGCGCACTGTCCTTGTTGCCTCCGCCTTTGGACGGCGCACCGCCTGTCTTCGGGACCGGATCTGCCTTAGACCCAACCAGTGTAGCAGTATGGGTTGACCGCATTGAAACGCGGCTCGAATCCGCAACTGAAAGCGGACAACTCGCATCGAGAAGGCGACGCCAACAGCAAGACATGCTCAACGCCATGTTGAAGACAGAAGTCCTGCTCAGGACCCAAAACAAACCGGGATTTGAGGCCGCTTGGCAACGGCTACAAAAAGAAGCGGAACACCAGCAAACCATACCCTTTGACGCCATTCGGCGGATGCTTGACGGATTAAATTGATCAGAACGCGGCCGAAGGCGTCGTGGACTGGACATGATGAACCTCCCCCTCTTCTTTGGTCTTGCCCCTTGGATGGCCTGCTTGGCCATGGCGCTGGCCATGCGAGACAATGTTCATGGCCCAGTCCCTCTCCCTCATCCACTCGAACGGCCCAAAGCCAAGTCCCTTTGGGTGGGATTGCCTTGCCTAACCGGCACCGGTTGCTTCATTTTTGGCTGCTTTCAAAACGCAGGGATACAATGGCCCTTGGCCAGCCTTCTTTTTTCCATTCCTCTGGCCACGAAGTTGGTTTTACACCAACTCGGACATCAAAAAGCCCACCTCACACGAGTCAACCAAGAAATGGCCTGGCTCATTTGGCGAAGGGGCAGCATCCAAGATGAAATCATGCGTGCGCGCGAGCACGAAGCCATGGACCGAAGGTTGCGGCGTTGTCGCTCCACGTTGTTGCTCTCTCGCGGGGATGCCAAAGACCTTCAATTCCTTTTTGGCCAACTGGAGAAAAAATTAAGCCTACAACCCAAGAACACAGACCTTGCCGTTTTGCTCATTGGCGGAATTGCCGCCCATTTGCGACACGTATTCATGGAGAGGGACCAAGACGACTTGCCCTTGCTGGAAGCTTGCCAACACATTGCTCGCTGGGCCGAATGGCTGCGAACCATGGGCCTAGATCAGCTCCGCGTGACCGGAGCTCCAGACACCAATCATCAATCGGCGTCAAAACGGGTGCCTTCCATGTTGCTTCTGGGCGCAGCGGAGCAAATGGGCATCGTCGCTCTGTCTGAGTCCCCTGTCGAGCACCTTGAGTGGCAATGGGTCGTTCACGAAACGTCGGTCTCTCTCACATCCAGTCATGGCCCCATCGGTCCCGGGTCCGAACACTCAGCCAAAGACTGGGATGCCGCTTTTATGTTGCGTCATGGTGGAATTGCCCACGCCGGCGGGGCTTGGAATTACGAGTTGCCGCTGCTGCCGGCTTGATTGGAATCATCCGCCAATTGACGCATCAATTCCCCCACTGAAGCCGTGGACTGTCCGCCCGACTTCATGTTGCGCAGTGTGGCTTCGTCGCGCTCCGCTTCGTCACTTCCAATGATGAGCACGTTCGGAACACCTCGGTCATCGGCGTACTTGAACTGCTTCTTCAGTTTGGCCGGATCGGGGTACAATTCTGTGCGGAATCCTTGGCCGCGAAGCTGTCTTGCCGCTTTGAGTGCCTGCCCCAAGGTGTCCTCTCCCATATGGAGCACCAAGACATCCAAGTCCGTGGCCAAGTTGTCTGGAAAAGCCCCAAAATGCTCAAGGACATCATAAATGCGATCTGCACCGAAACTGATTCCCACGCCACTCACACCCGACATGCCAAAGATCCCGGTTAAATCATCGTAGCGCCCTCCGCCACAGATGCTGCCGACCGGAGAGTCCACCACTTGCACCTCAAATATGGCGCCTGTGTAGTAGTTCAATCCGCGCGCGAGACCCGGAGCAAACACCAGTTCTGGCGCGCCCAAACCTTCAGATTCTGCCAAAGTCCACAAAGCGGCCAACGCCTCCACACCTTCCTCCACCATGGGGTGAGGAAACTCATCGGTCAAGGCCTTCATGCCCAAAACACCCTCAGGCCTGTTTTTAAAGAGCCGGGCAGTTCCGTCTTGGACCTGCTCGTCAAATCCCCTTTGCCCCAATTCTTTGCACACACCCTCTATGCCCACCTTGTCGTGCTTGTCCACTGCCACCGTCCATTCTGTGAGCCGATCACCGACCCCCAACAAAGAAGCGATGCCGGCCAAAATGCGGCGGTCATTCACCAAGATTCTTGGGTTTGGAATGCCGAGTCCTCGCAGCGCCTCATCAAACAAAGACACCAACTCGAGCTCACAGAGTACGCCTGTGGACCCAATGATGTCTGCATCGCATTGCACAAATTCTTGATAACGCCCCTTTCCTGGACGGTCACCGCGCCAAACGGTCTGCATCTGGTAGCGCTTGAACGGCATGGGAATCTCGTTCCTGTGCATGGTCACAAACCGAGCGAAAGGAACCGTTAAATCATACCGAAGTGCCTTTTTTGAGACCTGAAAAGACAAGGCTTTGCTGTCCCGATTGGCCAAGGTATCCTCCTGGGCCTTCGACAAGAAGTCTCCGTTGTTGAGGATCTTGAAAATGAGTTGATCTCCCTCTTCTCCATACTTCCCAGTCAATGTAGACAGGGCTTCCATGGCTGGCGTTTCAATGGGTTGGAACCCGCGGGATTCGAACGCAGACCGCAACGTGGAAAAAATCCACTGCCGCCGTGCCATGACAGCTGGAGTAAAATCTCGGGTGCCTTTGGGAATGCTCGGCTTGCTCATCTTGATCACTCAAAGTTAGCCCTCCGCATTGGGCTGCTTGCCTCCTTCTCGCGTCCAAATCAAGATTCGACCATCATCTCCTGCCGAAGCCAAGACATTTGGCCCTAAAAAACTGAGCGCATTGACCGAGCGAATGTGCCCTTCACTTTGGGGTTTGGCCAAGCGCTGGTTCAACGTCAATGTATCCGCATCCCAAACGGCCACACTGCGGTCCCTTGACGCGGTGGCGACCCATCGTCCATCGGGCGATGCCTGCAATCGGTAAATCGCTCCTTTGTGGGCATCAATGCGCAAAAGCAAAGTCCATCCCGTGTCGTTGGACGCGCGCCAAACACACAGGGCACCATCCGCCCCCACCGTTCCCCAAGCCTCCTTTCCTGGCCAAGGCAAAATGGCACGCAAACTCCCCTTGTGAAGTGTCTGAGACCACCCTTGCTTGAGGTGATACAGGATCCCCTCATGGGTGCCCACAACATGGCCTTCTTTTAACGCGGCATGGCTGCGGATTCGCCCAGGAACTGTGCCCACAACTTCCTGAGATGGCCAATGTCTCAGTTTCCCATCGGCTCCTCCACTGTGCGAACCATTCATCATGTAGGTGCCTCCCTGGTGCCCAGGCAAAATGAGGGTCTCTTCCGAAGCCCACTGTACCAGTCCTCCATCTGCTCCGCCCGCTACAACGCCTGTGGCCCCAGAATCAACGGCATACAATGCGCCTTCGGTTCGAACCATGGCTTCCCCCTGAGTAGACCAACCGGCTGGCTCTTTTGCCCAACGCACCAACCAGCCATCTCCTCCTGCACTCCAAAGCGCACCTTGGGTGTCAACAGTCAAGTCATACACTGCCCCCTGATGCCCAGACAGCGTTTGCGTCAAATTCCACGTTCCCGTGTCTTCTTGTCCTGACTGACTAGAATCCATAAAGCAAACATACCCACTGAATCGAACGTGCTCGCGTTCACCAAGGGCCTTCCAACCACTGAATTTCCGACTCCCCCCTGTTTGCGAGCCAACGGTTTACTTGCGAAAAATGGCCACAACCTATGAACCCTCTGTGGGCGCTAAGCGGACTGGGATGGGGCGCTTCCAGCACGAGGTGATCCCGGTGTAAGGTTTTTAAAAACGGAGCCTGAGCGCGGGCATGACGCCCCCACAACAAAAACGCCACTGGCCGACAATCCAACCCTTGGAGAATGGACTGCGTCACTGAGTCCCAACCAAATTTGGCATGAGATGCAGGGGCACCTCGCCCCACCGAAAGCGTGTGATTTAACAGCAAAACCCCTTGTTCGGCCCAAGGCGACAAATCGCCATGGATGGGAGGAATTCCGAAGGCGTCTCTGCTCAATTCCTTGTAAATGTTCCGCAAGGATGGCGGAACGACCCGACCCCGATTCACAGAGAAAGCCAATCCATTGGCTTGCCCTGCCCCGTGATAAGGGTCTTGTCCGAGGATCACCACCCGGACCCTATCGGGTGGCCCCACCAACTCCAATGCCCGAAACCAATCCGCTGGACTGGGGTGGCAATGTCCTGATTCGTAGGCCTTTCCCAACGACTGAACCAAAACTTCTGTGGTGCCCAACCGAACCAATTCCCCCCATCCAGGACAGGCGGAAATCTGGATTCGAGGATCTGTGGAAGAAGCTTCTGCGGAGGTCATGTGAGAAACCTCCGAAAATACACGACAGCAATCGTTGCTGACGGCCAATCCTAAGGGTACTTTTGTTGCCCCCCTATGATGACTGAAGAGGTAAAGGAGAGACTGATCGCGACGGAAGGCAAGCAGCTTTATGGCTACCAAGCCAAGGCCATTGACACCATCATGGAGCGCATGCAGAAGTTCAGCGAGCGCTACAACTTGCTGTACCAACTTCCAACCGGAGGCGGAAAAACCGTCATCTTCAGTGAACTCGCGAAGCGATTCATCCTGGAGCAGGGCAAGAAGGTCCTGATTCTAACCCACCGCATCGAATTGCTCGGCCAAACCAGCCGAATGCTGACGGACATCGGTGTGGAGAACAAAATCATCGACTCCAAAGTGAAGGTGTTGGATGAGGACAAAGAGTATTGGTGTTATGTCGCCATGGTCGAGACCCTCAACAACCGACTGAACGACGAGCACATCATTTTCGACAAGATGGGCTTGGTTGTCATTGACGAGGCGCATTACAACAGCTTCCGAAAGTTGTTCCGTCACTTTGACAGTCAAATCTTACTCGGGGTTACGGCCACCCCATTGTCCAGCAACATCAAGTTGCCACTGAAGGACAACTATCAAGAACTCTTGGTCGGTGAGTCCATCTCCAAACTCGTGGGAGAGGGATTTCTAGCGAAGGCAAGCACTTACAGCTACGACGTCAACCTCAAATCTTTGAAGGTGGGCATCAATGGCGATTACACAGTCTCCAGTTCCGAGCGTCTTTATGGGAACTACTTCATGCAGGAGAAGCTCCTGTATGCTTACGAGGAAAAAGCGAAAGGCACCAAAACGTTGATCTTCAACAATGGCATTCACACCTCACTGATGGTGGCCCAGTTGTTCGAAGAAGAAGGCTATGAAATTCGCCACCTTGACAACACTCACACCGAGAAAGAGCGCCAAGAAATCCTGACTTGGTTCCACGAGAAGCCCGATGCCATCCTCACCTCTGTGAGCATTTTGACGACTGGATTTGACGAACCCTCTGTCGAGACCATCATCCTCAACCGCGCGACAAAATCACTGACGCTCTATCACCAGATGATCGGCCGGGGATCGCGCATTTTCAAAAACAAGAAAGACTTCACCGTCATCGACTTGGGAAACAACGCCCGCCGTTTTGGCCTTTGGGACGCCCACGTCAATTGGGATGACATTTTCCGTGCACCCAACGCCTATTTGGATGGGCTCTACACCGACGAAGAAATCGAAGAGACGTTCGTCTATGAGATGCCCGACCGGCTGAAGAAGCTCTTCAAAGTGGAAGATTTGCCTCCCTTCATCATGAAGGACGCCTACATCGAAGCGACACGAAAAGGCCGCCGTCCAAAGGAGGCCATTGAGGTCAGCTTGGCTCATCACGTGCAGATGATTGCCCGCATCGCTGAAGACGAGTTTCACGGCATTGAGCTCATTGAGGAACTCGAAGGAGACATTGAGCAGCGCATTCGGGATTACACAAAATGCATCTCCAAAACCACGGACAACTATCGTCAGTGGCTCATGGATGAATACAACCGCAAACTGAAGCAACAGCTTCGGATGGCATTCGAAGATTGATTCGTCTGCAAAAAGAACAGCGTCATCCACAAAGAATAGGCGCGACGCTTGTACCGTAACACACTGGTTTTGTTTTTATTGACTCCATGGAAGTGGAGATTCCCGGTGCATCCTATGGCGTCGCTTTGCTTTGGGCCGTTGTTTTTGGGATGTGGATCGGCATTGCTGTCACGGCCTTCCGACTAGACCAACGACAATGGCGCAAATGGTGGAACGGTTATTGGATTCGGCCCAACACCATCCAGTCCCCCCTTCTCCTTGTTGTCGCCATTTCCTGTGGGATTCAGCCCTTCCTGAATGGCCCATCATGGCCTTTGTCCATCCTCGGTGTCCTGAGCCTACTTGGGTTTTGGATGAACCTAGACTCGACGGTTTGTGCGCATTTGCAAAAAGAGGAGGAGCGCAGACAATCCGAAATTTCCCATTGGCGAAACAGGAAACCCGCAGAAGAATGGCTCGCGAGGCAGTCTTTGCTCAAACGCAGAGAACTCAAAGAAGTTCAAGCCGACTCACTCCGACACTTGATGGACCCCCATTTTTTGTTCAACGCTCTCAACGGCGTGATGCATGACTTCCTCAAAGGTGAACCAAAACAGGCCCTGTCCAACTTGGGCGCTTTTAAGCGACTGGCCGTGCAACAGATTCAAACCAGCCATGGAGGTTGGTGGAGCCTAGAAGACGAATGGCGGGTTCTTGAAGATTACCTCCAATTGGAATTGCGCCGACTGGAGCGACCGCTGGACTGGCACCTTGCCCCCCTGAGCGCCCACATCAAAAGCAGGACCATTCCCGCCTTTCTCGTGCAACCTCTTGTGGAGAATGCCCTCTGGCATGGTTTGGGAGGAACGGCAGAAAGTGGTGCCGGTCAGTTGACCATTGCTGCCCAAATGTGCGGTGCTGACCATGCCGAAATCTCGGTCACAAATTCAGCCACAACGACGATGCAACTCACACCGCATCAAGAGATTGGAGGCCCCAACCGACGAAGACATGCCACGGACCTCATTCGACAGCGGCTGCGGCTGCTCGATGGCCATGGCCCCTCCAAATTGGACATCAAAAAAGAAGAGTCACACACCTGTGCTCGCCTCATCGTTCCATGTCGCAATAAGATGTTGAGAACGTATTGAGCACCCCAATCATCATTTGCCAGCAAGGATTAATTTGCGCCTTCACCTGCTGCATTATGAAACTCCAAACGGAGAACATTTATCAAGTGATCGAATTGGCTGCGCCACCGGCGAAAGTCTTCGAAACACTGCTCGATCAAGACGCTCACCTCTCCTTTACGGAGAAGGAGGCGTTCATCCAGCCGCATGAGGGAGGCGCTTTCTCTCTGTGCAATCAGAACCACACAGGGTACTTCTTGCACCTGGTCCAAAACAAGCGCATTGTGTTGGCTTGGACACACAAGAAGTTTCCGGCTGGTCACTTTACTACGGTTGACATTCGATTGTCTCGCACTGAATCAGGAGAGACTTGTCTGATTCTCAATCACCTTGGTGTGCCTTCTGGCGACGACGGGTGGATGACCGAATCATGGACCAAGAGTTACTGGTCTTTGCTGGCAGAACATTTGGCGCATTCCGCCATTCTGGCCGCCTGAATCACGTCATTGGCCATCGCGGCAAAGGCCCCTCGTCGAGCCTGCCTTGTGCATTCTTCATGGAAGAGAATTGTCCGGCCATGGCAATCATGGCTCCATTGTCAGTGCAGTATTCAAACGGAGGGATATGCACTTCCCACCCCCTTTTCTCTGCCAATGCCTGAACGGCCTTTCGCAGTCCAGAATTGGCGCTGACTCCTCCCTGAATGGCCACGGCTTTTCGCCCAAAATGATCGGTCGCCTTCTCTAGACGCGATACCAAAATGGCCACAATCGTATGCTGCAGTGAGGCGCATACATCCTGCTTCCAAGCGATGTTCTTTGTCCGCTGCGCTTGGTTCTTTTCGAGGGTCCGCAGAACCGAGGTCTTGAGTCCGCTGAAACTGAAATCCAATCCTGTGATTTGAGGTGTCGTAAACTGGAATGCCTGGGGGTCACCCAATTGTGCCAATCGATCCACTTCTGGACCTCCCGGATAAGGCAGGCCAATCATCTTGGCCACCTTGTCAAAGGCTTCGCCCGCTGCGTCATCCAGCGTGGTGCCCACTACGTTCAACTCCCATGGAGATGCCACATCCACCAATTGGGTGTGTCCACCACTCACGGTCAACGCCATCATTGGTTGTTTTGGTGAATCTGATCCTGAAATCCAATGCGCCAAAACGTGCGCCCGCATGTGGTGAATGGGCCACAAAGGAAGATCCAATGACCAAGCCAATCCTCGGGCAAAAGAGCTGCCCACCAGAAGCGAGCCATTCAAACCTGGTCCTCTCGTGTAGGCAATCCCATCCAAATCAGACAATGCACACCCCGCTTGCGCCAAAGCGCCTTCGAGTACAGGCAAGATGTGGCGCTGATGTGCGCGAGAGGCAAATTCGGGGACCACACCGCCATATTTGGCATGAATGTGCTGGACCGCGGTGAATTGCGATCGCACGACATTTCCTTCCAGCACCGCGATGCTCGTGTCGTCGCATGAGCTCTCGATCCCCAACATTCGCGTGGAAGGAACCGTGATGTTTCCCTCTTCCGCAACAAATTCCTTCATCGGTTCCTCCGACATGAAGTCTGGCATTATTTATGGTGCGAAGTTCGCAGTACGGAATGAAAGAACCATCGTCCCATTCAAACGGTGCGCCCAAAGCCCAGCGAACCCGGCACAAACGAATCCTTTTGGGACTCGCTTTGGTGCTTGTTGCGCCTTGGTTTTGGCTGGCTACACCCGCTGGACAGCGGGCAGCGGTGCGTTTTGCGGTGTCGCAACTGAATGGTGCATTGCCCGATTCTCAGCGCCCTTTGCGCATCACGGTTGGAGGGGTTGGTCTCGGACATCGCCCCATTGGGATATCCGTTGAAGACTTTGTTTTGAAGATAGACGAGCCAGAAGGAGACACCTTGTTGGCCATATCGAACATGAGCGCGCAGCCAGAAGGCCTTTCGACGGTGAATTGGAACGCCATCCGCATCGATGGGGTTTCGGCTTCCCCTGACTTGCTTGACTGGATTCAGGAATGGATGGCCGCCAATCAAGCCCCGTCCTCTTCTGAGACCTCCGACTTCCGAATCTCCTCCTTCACGGCCACGGATGTGCAATGGTCCTTTGATTCACTTTTCGCCGATTTTCTTCAGCTGGATAAAATCCAGCTGAGCAGCCTCCATCTTTCTGGGCTTGATCAGAATTCCGGCGTCTGGCAGCTGGACGACATCCAAACCCAAATGGACATCTATGCCTCCACATTGGCACAGGACAAGTTTGGATTCGAAATCCAAGTGGAAGGGAATGCCTCTGAATGGAACGCCACGGCCAATCGACACGGCGGCATTGCACCTTCTTGGGGAGAATGGGATGACCGATGGTGTCCAGACAGCCTCACCCTCTCCGGAAGGGGCCCTTCCGATGAGATTGCCGTCTCTTTTCAAAACGAACACCTTCAAGCCGATTTTCAAGGGAGCTTGTCAGGTGACTCTGTTCGCTTTCATCGACTTGACCTCGAATCGGATGACCTGTCCAAGTGGTCGGCTTCTTTGCCTAGGCTTTCGGCCGCATTGACCCTTTATGGGCCCCTGTCTGCGCCTTTCTCTTCTGCTCCACTCCAAGGGGTTCAGTGGGGTCTACTCGACTTGAATGGCGGCTTATCGTGGGAAGCCCGGGTAATCAATCAAACCGGCCAAAACTCCACTGCAAATGGACATTGGACCCCTGCATCAGGTCAAGTTTCTTTGGCCATGCAGGTCGACCCCAGGTGCCTTTCCGAATTGAATGGTCATGGCCCATCATTGGACCTGCAAGGATTTGTTCCCCCTTGGTCCCCAAACCCCCTGAGGCCCTCTGCCTCTTTGAATGGCTCCTGGAGCATTGCACATCTTGGCGCGGGGAATGGACTGACCGCAAACGAGGGTGACCTCGGCATCATGTTGTCCCAAGACACTGCCGGGAGTTGGACAATCAAATCCAGTCTTGAAGCCCAATTGGCGCCATTGGTTCTTGGAGAAACCTTGGATCTTCACGGGCAATTTGCTGCTCAGGCACAGGTTGTATTGACCGCCGAGGGAGACCTCTCAACGTGGTCGAGTCGCCTGGACATTGACCGTGCGAAATGGGTCCCCCATCCACAATTTGGCCTGCGCGAAGGCAAGACCAGCGCACCGCTCTCCATGCGGAAATTGAGCTTGACAGCGATGGGGAACGACGCCCGTTTTAATGCCGAATTGGATGGCGACTTCGTGAGGGGGTCTCTGGAAGGCCCGTTGCGTCTTGACGCTTGGTTGCGGCCATTTGAATCTGCCTTGGCCTCTGGCGGATTTTGGCCCCAACCTGTCCATTCATCCCCTGCTCCGGATTGGTCTATCGACCTGCGTGTTCTGCGCGACGACCTCTTGGAGCGATACAGCGGAGGGACACAATCTGTAGGGCCTTACTCCAAATTGGTGGCCGAAAACAAATCCGGTGAGCTCACGGTCGATTTGAAATTGACTTCGTTGCATGTGGGGCCATTGCAAACACGTCGGCTCCAATTCAATGGCCGAGGCGGCGTGAATTCCCTCACGGCTCAACTGGACGTGGACCGCGTGCGCTTTGGAGAGTGGACACCCGTTGATGCGCTGCACATGGCCGCCTCCGTCGACTTGGACGCCACATCAGAAGTTGATGTCACTTGGACTGGGCCTGTCCAAGGTCAGATTCACGTCAACCACCAATTGTTGAGCGACAACCGACATGTGCTCCTTCCAACGCTCGCGTCATTGCAGCATGCTTCTGGCGATTGGAACCTGAACACATTGGGCCAACCTCAATTGTCATGGCCGCATGAGGATTGGCGCGCGCTCCAAGTTGAAAATGTGGACTTTATTGGGTCATTGGGGTCAATTTCCATCGCCAGTCCCGACTCCAGTCTGCTCAAGGACGCCAATTTCAATGTCCGCCTCAATGGTGTCCCACTGAATGCGATTTCAGA
>Ga0115008_10002614_pt1 | contig 14908 bp, 26 predicted proteins | sample FraStrMetagenome_FD_87164 | JGI IMG/M metagenome (GOLD analysis project Ga0115008, IMG submission 87164) | Marine eukaryotic phytoplankton communities from Arctic Ocean - Fram Strait ARC3M Metagenome | ecosystem: Environmental > Aquatic > Marine > Oceanic | place: Fram Strait | collected...
CAGGTCAAGTCTGACGAGACGGATGGCTACAACGCTATCCAGCTCGGATTTCGTCCACCAAAAGAGCACCGCCTTTCTAAGGCAGCACTCGGTCACTTCAAGAAAGCCGGTGTTGCGCCAGTTTCTGAGCTCCGGGAGTTCCGTACTGCAGCTGACACAGGATTGAACCTTGGAGATGTGCTGACTGTTGAGCGGTTCGAGGCTGGCCAGAAGATCGATGTGATCGGTACTTCCAAAGGGCGCGGCTTCCAAGGTGTTGTCAAGCGCTACGGTTTTGCCGGTGGCCCAGCATCTCACGGTTCCATGTTCCACCGTCGCGGTGGTTCTTATGGCATGTGCCAGTGGCCTGGCCACGTGATCAAGGGTAAAAAGATGCCTGGTCATATGGGTGATGTGCAGCGCACGGTTCAAAACCTGCAGGTTGTTAAAGTCATCGCTGACAAGAATCTGATCCTAGTAAAGGGCAGTATTCCTGGTTCACGCGGTAGTCTCGTCACTGTCCGCACTGCGGTTAAAACCAAAACCCCTAAGGCGTAAGCTGCGACGAAAGGACAATATACGATGAAACTTAAAGTTTACAGCACAGACGGAACGCAAAGCGAAGAGAAAGATTTCTCGCAGTTCCCAACATTTGCAGACGACAAGGGAGTAGCAGCGCTGCGCCAAGTCGTTCTAGCACACCAAGCCAATGCGCGCCAAGGTAATGCATGCACCAAAACTCGCGCTGATGTAGCGGGTTCCGGTAAAAAACTCTTCCGTCAAAAGGGGAGTGGTACTGCACGTCAAGGTTCACGCCGTGCTCCGCACCAGCGCCATGGTGGTGTTGCTCACGGTCCAAAGCCGCGCGACTATACGCAAAAAATTAATCGCAAAATGAAGGACCTGGCATTCAAGCGCGCACTTTTTGAGCGTGCCAATGAAGGCGGCCTTTCTGTTATTCAAGCGTTCGAAGTTAAGCAGCCTAAGACTAAGTTGTTTGATCAAGTTTTGACTGCAGTACTTCCAGTACGTGGCAAGGTCTTGATCGTAGACGACGCATTTGAAAACAACGCGGCACTGGCGGCACGTAATGTGCAAGGCCTAACTCTCGCCGAAGCTGGCAACCTCAGTACGCTGGATGTTGTGCGCTACCGCCACATCGTAATCAGCTCGAAGGGGATTGAAACTATTATCGCCCGCGCAAATGGAGGTGAGTCATGATTATTGCAGATACAATTCTAAAAGAATATCGCGTTACAGAAAAAGCTGCCATTTTAGCGGCTAATTTCAACCAGTACACCTTTGAGGTAGCACCGCGTGCAAACCGCACTGAAGTAGGCCGCGCAGTTGCGAAGCTCTTCAATGTTGAGGTTACTAATGTAAACATCCTTATTAAAAAGCCTAAAGTTAAAACGGATCGCTCACGTCGTGGACGTCCAGGAACTGCGGGCGGCCACAAAAAGGCCATCGTCACCTTGAAGGCTGGCGATAAGATTGAACTCGTCTAGTACGCAGGAGACACTATATCATGCCACTCGTAGATTCCAGACCTTTGACTCCCGGCCAACGTTTCCTCACACGAAACAAGCAGGATGTCTCTAAAAAGAAGCCCGAGCGCCTGCTCACCACATACAAGCACAGTAAGAAGGGTCGTAATTGTTACGGTCGTATTACTTCGCGTCGTCGCGGTGGTGGTCACAAGCGCGCTTATCGTATCATCGACTTTCGTCGTGATAAACTCGACATTCCCGCTAAAGTGCAGGCGATCGAGTACGATCCAAATCGTTCCGCAAATCTTGCGCTGTTGGCATATGCTGATGGTGAGAAGCGTTACATCCTAGCCCCGCGTGGTGTTAGTGTTGGTGATACATTGCTCAGCGTTAATGAGCGTATCGAGTTTTCGCCAGGCTACAGCCTGCCACTCGCTATCATCCCACCTGCAACTAAGATCCATGCGATTGAATTACATCCTGGACGTGGCGCACAGATTGCCCGTTCTGCAGGCCAGTCCGCACAGTTAGTTTCGATCGAGGGTGATCGTGCCACTGTGAAGATGCCATCAGGTGAAATTCGTTTCTTGAATATTCGTTGCCGCGCAACAATTGGAGAAGTAGGCAACCACGAACATCAAAGCCGTAGCTTGGGTAAAGCAGGCCGTAACCGTTGGTTGGGTCGTCGTCCACGTGTACGTGGTGTGGCGATGAATCCTGTCGATCACCCTATGGGTGGTGGTGAAGGCCGTACTTCTGGTGGTGGCCACCCTCAATCTCCGTGGGGTCAGCTCTCGAAGGGCTTCCCGACTCGTAAGAAGTCTAACCCGACCAATTCGCAAATCGTTGTTCGTCGCAACGGTCGTCAATTGAAAAAAAGATAACCACTCCTTTTAGCTATGTCCCGTTCAATTAAAAAAGGTTTCTTCGTTGACCCTCACCTTAGTAAAAAGGTTCAGGTCGCGCAGGCCAACAACGACCGCAAGCCGATCCAAACATGGTCGCGCCGCTCAACAATTACTCCCGATTTTGTCGGCCTTAATTTCAATGTTCATAACGGCCGTAGTTTTCTACCCGTTTATGTGACTGAGAATATGGTTGGGCACAAGTTGGGGGAGTTTTCGCCGACACGTACCTTTAAGGGGCACCCTGCCGGTAAGAAATAGTCCTGCGACCCTCGCGACTTGTTATACTATGCACCTTTTGTCTTCATTACGTCTTCTTAAACTAGTCAGTTGCCTCATCGCTGGGGCGCTGCTAGCGATGAGCGTGGTGCATGCTGAGGTGCCCAGTTTCGTCCAGCAATCACTACGCAGTACGCACTCGGCTCATGTCATTCGCGTGCTGCCCTCTTTGGCGGCCGATGTCGTCATCTTGCAGGGTGGTTTAGCGCAGGGCTTACGCCTTGGTATGCGCTGCTCAGTGACTCGCGGCTATCAAGCCGTGGGCGAACTTATTATTATCGAATCTCAAAGCGACCGAGCTGCAGGACTTATCCTCAATCTGGTCGACGACTCTACCATTCAAGCGGGGGACATTGCCCGCGTAAATACACTTCAAAACAGCTGAATCTCATGCAGGTCCAAGCCTATACTAAATACGCCCGTATGTCGCCCCGTAAGGTGCGTGATATCACTCATGCCATCCAAGGCCGTAATGCCGCTGAGGCAGTCGAAATTTTGCGCTTTATTCCGCGCAAGTCGGCTCGCCTTGTCAGCAAAACGCTACAGTCGGCCATTGCGAATGCGGAAAACAATAACAACCTTTCATCGGATGCCCTTAAGATTGAGTCGGCTGTCGTCGAGCAAGGCCCAGCGTTCAAACGCTTTCGGCCAGCCGCACGTGGATCAGCTCATCCTTACAAGAAGCCGACTAGCCACATTCGTATTGTCCTTACAGACGAGGCATAAGACTAAACCGAACATTATTTAATTATGGGACAGAAAGTTCATCCAACCGGCTTCCGCCTTGCAGTTACACGTGACTGGAATTCTCGCTGGTACGCATCAAAGAAGGAATTCCCTGCGTACATCAAAGAAGACCACACCATCCGTACTTTTCTGACCGAAAAGTTGCGCTACGCTTCGGTACCTCGCATCTTCATAGAGCGTGCCTCTGGCCGTATTCGTGTTAAGATTTTCACTGCTCGTCCTGGTGTGGTTATTGGCCGCAAGGGGGCAGAGTTAGACAAGTTGAAGGATCAACTTAACAAAATGGTGGGCAAGGAAATCATGCTCGACATTCAAGAGGTCAAGCGCCCCGATTTGTCGGCGCAATTGGTTGCTGAGAATGTTGCTTTGCAGCTTGAGCGCCGTATCGCGTTTCGTCGTGCAATGAAGCGTGCCGTCCAGACTACTATGTCTATGGGAGCTGATGGTATTCGCGTACAGTGTGGTGGTCGTCTAGGTGGTGCTGATATTGCTCGTACCGAGCAACAGCGTCAAGGTCGTGTGCCGCTCCAGACATTGCGTGCGAACATCAACTACGGTTTCAGCGAAGCTAACACAGTGTACGGCATCATTGGTGTCAAATGCTGGATTTGCCTGCCTGATGAAGAGAACGCTTAGTTGCTGTTTTCTTAGAACTAACTTACATAATTATTTAAACTGAGCGAACAATGGCATTTCTTCCATCACGCACTAAATACCGCAAAGTACACACGGGTCGCATCTATGGTGAGGCTCATACGTGTAATACAATTGCATTTGGCGATTTCGGTATTCAATCCCTCACTCGGGGTCGCATGACCTCACAACAGATCGAGGCTGCTCGTGTTGCAATGACACGTAGCCTCAAGCGTAAGGGCAAGGTCTGGATTCGCGTCTTCCCACACAAACCAGTTACTAAAAAGCCAGCTGAAACCCGCATGGGTAAAGGTAAAGGTTCTGTCGAGAAGTGGGTTGCTGTCATCCGTCCAGGTACAATGCTTTTTGAAGTGGCTGGTTGCTCTGCAACTAGCGCTCGTGAAGCACTTCGTTTAGCTGACACTAAACTGCCCTTCCACTGCCGCTTCGTTACCCGCGAGGATTAATCAACAGATTTTAAAAGAATTTTATTATGAGCACAAAAGATATCCGCGAAATGTCCGAAGCAGAAATTGAAAAGAAACTGCGCGAGACCCGTGACGCTCACGTCAACCTTCGTATGCGTAAGCAGACTGGACAGGTCGAGCAGCCACACGAATTCACCAACCTGCGTCGCGAAATCGCACGCCTCGAAACCATTCTTAAAGAAAAGAAGCTGGCAATCGCCACTGCTTAAACTTTCAAGCCGCCTATTCCTATGGAAGCAACTCGCAATTCACGTAAGTCCCTCACCGGTACTGTCACTAGCCAATCCGGCGACAAGACAATTAAGGTTACCTACCTCTACAAAATTCCGCATCCTCTTTATAAAAAGGAGATTCGTCGTAAGACTGTAGTTCATGCACACGACGAAAAAAATGAGTGTGGTCTGGGCGACAAGGTCGAGATCATGGAGACTCGTCCGCTTAGTAAACTCAAGCGCTGGCGTGTTACTCGCGTGCTCGAGGTTGCTCCTAAGTTAGGTGACGCGTAGTCACTGCGCTTTTATACCAATCAATTTAATCCTAACCAGGGAAATTCAGCTATGATCCAGATGAACAGCCGCATATTTATTGCGGATAACACAGGAGCCAAGTCAGCAGAGATGATCCGCCGTCTTGGACAGAACAAGCGCACCGCATCTGTGGGTGACGTTATTGTATGCAACGTAAAAGAAGCATCGACCGATTCATCCGTCAAAAAGGGTGAAGTCGTCCGTGCAGTTGTTGTCCGTACTAAGGCGCCCGTTCGTCGTGGTGATGGCAGCTACCTTCGTTTTGATAACAACGCAGTTGTTATTATTAATGCAGACGGCAACCCCAAAGGGACACGTATTTTTGGACCAGTAGCTCGTGAGTTACGTGTCAAATACATGAAAATCATTTCCCTTGCACCCGAGGTACTCTAATCATGTCAAAAGCAATTAAACGCGAACAAGAAGTTGTCGTCATCTCTGGCGCTCATAAAGGCAAACGCGGCAAGGTATTGTCAGTTAAGGGCAATGAGCGCATCCTGATTGAAGGTGTCAACTTAGTTACTAAATTTGAGCGTAAGTCTCAGGAGAATCCTGAGGGTTCTTCCAGCCAACGCGAAATGCCAATTCATTACTCTAATGTAATGTTGGCCGAAAAATTCGACGCAAAGAGTAAATAAGGGATTGCATCGTGTGGCTATTGCCACACCTTCAGCCAATTTTTTAGATTTCGTCGATCCATCCTAGAATGCCGGGTCAGAACTCCGTCAATTATTATGCCTACAATTTTACAAAAACATTACAAAGATGTGGTTGTACCCGCGCTCATGAAGAAGTTCGGTTACACCAATCCTCACCAAGTCCCTGCCATTAAGAAGATCGTTCTTAATAGTGGTTTCAGCGCATCTGCTGATAAGCATCACGTAGTATACGTGAATGAAGAGATCACAAAGATTGCTGGTCAGCGCCCGGTTACGACTAAGGCAAAACTTAGTATCTCTAATTTTAAACTACGTGAAGGGCAACCTATTGGTTGCAAGGTTACATTACGTGGTGAAGCGATGTATGACTTCTTAGCACGTATGATCAAAGTTGCATTGCCTAGCATTCGCGACTTTCGCGGCGTGCCGACTAAGTTTGATGGACAAGGTAACTACACATTAGGTGTGACCGATCACTCGATCTTTCCAGAGGTAAGCGCTGATGGTACTAATGCTACTATAGGTTTAGATGTTTGTGTTAACACCAGTGCTTCTAACGACGAAGAAGGACGTGAGTTGTTAACCCAGTTTGGTGTACCATTTCGTAAAACTAGCACTGAAGTTGCAGCTGAAGAAGCTGTTGCAGCAGCTGCAACTGCATAAGCATTCAACCTATAATTTACCATGGCTAAAAAATCTGCTATCCAACGCAACCTGAAACGCGTCCGCTTGATTGAAAAGTTTGCCAGCAAGCGTGCTGAGCTCAAAGCGATTATCGCAAACCCAGAAACTCCAGATGTGGAGTTCTACCAAGCCCAGGCTAAACTGACTAAGTTGCCAAAGAACAGCTCGCCCATTCGTGCGCGCAATCGTTGTTCAGTGACTGGTCGTCCTCGTGCGTTTATCCGTAAATTCGGACTCTCTCGTATTACATTCCGCGAATTAGCCACACGTGGCATGATTCCGGGTGTGACAAAATCCTCTTGGTAAGCACTTTGCTTCACCTTATTCACTGAAAACCCACTAGTAAATACTATGGCAGTTCACGATACAATCGGAGACTTTCTTACAATTATCCGCAATGCTAGCTTGGCGCGTAAAGATTCCTGCACTTCGCAGTTTTCCAAAATGCGTTTAGCAATCGCTGGGATCCTTAAAAAAGAAGGTTACATACACAGTTTTAACGAGTCTCAGGACGCACGTGGTTTTAAAACCATCACTATCAAACTTAAGTTTGTGGGCAAAACACCTGCGATTACAGGCATCCAGCGGCACAGTAAGCCGGGGCGTCGTCTCTATTACGGTTGCACAGAAATCCCCCGTGTTCTTGGCGGTTTGGGCGTTGCAATTCTCACTACACCTAAAGGCGTCATTCGCGCCCGTGATGCCCGCGAGTTGGGTGTTGGCGGCGAGCTCGTTTGTAAAGTCTGGTAATTTAAAGGAAGCATAAGATGAGCAGAATTGGTAAACTTCCCATTCCCGTCCTTGATAAGGCTACAGTTTTGATCGACGGACAGACCGTCAAGATTGAAGGCCCAAAAGGCAAACTAGAAAAGACTTTTGATCGTTCGGTTACATTCGAACAGTTTGAAAATGAGATTCGTGTCACTCCCGTTGATAGCAGTCGTCACGCACGTGCCATGTTTGGTACTGTTCGCTCGATTATCAATAATATGGTGATCGGTGTCGTTGAGGGCTATTCGAAGCAATTAATCATCAAGGGGGTCGGCTTTCGTGCTACCTTACAAGGTGATCAGTTGGATCTAGCACTTGGTTATTCACATCCAGTCGTAGTGACTGTTCCAGCAGGTATCACTGTGACGGTCGTCGAGGGTACTAAACTTACAGTTGCTGGTGCCGACAAACAAGTTGTTGGTGAAATAGCAGCAACTATCTTCTCTTACTTCCCAGCCGAGCCTTATAAGGGCAAGGGTGTCCAGATCGTCGGTCAGCATGTCCGCCGTAAGGAGGGTAAGAAGTCCGCTTAATTTTCAGCAGATCTTAATCTATGAAACTCGCAAAAAAAGACACACTTTTACAAAAACGTCGCTGGCGTATCCGCAAGAAGATCAAAGGTACTGCCGAGCGCCCACGTTTGGCAGTCCACTTCTCCAATAAAAATATTTATGCACAATGCATCGATGATGTTAATGGCCACACTGTAGCTTACGTCACATCCTTAGGGGGTGATGCCAAGGCTAACATTGAAGGCGCGATTGCACTCGGCCAGGCTATTGCTGAGAAAGCAAAGTTGGCTGGTGTTGCTACCGTGGTATTTGACCGTTCGGGTCGCCGCTATCATGGCTGCGTGAAATCATTTGCAGAAGCTGCTCGTGAGGGTGGACTTAAGTTCTAAGGAATTCGATATGAGCAGACAAAAAAGATCATTCTCTCAGAAAAAAGACGAGGTCGTTGAAGCACCCGAGTACGTCGAAAAAGTAGTGCACATCAATCGTTGCGCTAAGGTAGTCAAAGGTGGCCGCCGCTTTAGCTTCTCAGCACTAGTGGTTACTGGTAACCAAAAGGGTGAAGTTGGAGTCGGTTACGGCAAGGCAAAGGAGGTTCCCGAAGCAATTCGTAAGGGTACTGAGCAAGCTAAAAAGAACCTTGTTACTATTAAACTTCGTGGTGATACCATTCCTCACCATGTCCTCGGCGAAGCCGATGGCGGTAAAGTTCTATTACGTCCAGCCTCTAATGGTACTGGCGTCATCGCTGGTGGTGGTGTCCGTGCTGTACTTGAGGCCGTAGGCGTAAAGAACATTCTTTCCAAGTCTCTCGGTTCGAACAATCACTTGGCAATGGTCAAGGCTACTATGGCCGCATTGCAGCAGTTGCGTTCTAACGAGGAAATCAAAAGCGTTCGTTTTGCTGATAAAGCAGCAGTTACAGCGGAAGCGTAAGGAGTACTACTAATGAATCTCGATAATATTCCAACAATTAATGGTGCTACGCACCCCACTAAGCGTCTTGGGCGCGGTGAAGGTAGTGGTCACGGTAAAACTTCCGGTAAGGGGCATAAAGGTCAGAAAGCTCGTTCCGGTGGTGGTATTCGTATCGGTTTTGAGGGTGGTCAAATGCCGCTTTACAGAAAACTTCCGCGCCGTGGTTTCAATAACTTCAACTTTCGCACAACTTACCAAACTGTTAATGTCGGCGAACTAGTAAAGCTTACCGGCGATACGGTTGATCGCGCAGCTCTTGTAGCTGCGGGTTTGATTCGTGACAATAATCAGGGCGTCAAACTCTTGGGTGATGGTGAAGTTAGCAAAGCATTCACTGTCAATGTCTCTAAGGTTTCATCTTCAGCCAAAGCTAAGATTGAAGCTGCTGGTGGCTCGGTTGTCGTTGCTTCGGTTGAAACTAAGGAAGACGCATAATTTAGTCACTATTTGACTGAACTAAATCACCTATCGTAATGCTATCCGCTTTCACTAATTCTCTGAAGATTCCCGAGTTGCGTCAGAAGATCTTCTTCACACTGGCGTTACTGTTCATTGCACGTGTCGGGGCTAATATACCACTTCCGGGAATTAATACGGGGCCGATCCAAGATTTTATGGCGGATCAGGCCTCGGCAGGAGGCGGACTGGTAGGTTTTTATAACATGTTTACAGGCGGTGCACTGCTCAATGGAGCAGTGTTCGCGCTGGGCATCATGCCATATATTAGTGCATCAATTATTATGCAGTTGGTGGGCGCAGTTTTTCCTGTCATTGCTCGTTTACAGCAGGAGGGTGATGTCGGCCGTCAGAAGATTAATCAGTATACCCGCTATTTGACTTTGGCTATATGTGTGGTTCAGGGCTTATTGCTGCTGGTCGCGCTGTCAACAAATCCGGGTAGTCTAATTGGACAAGGTTTTAGTCCTGCAGAGTATGGCAATATTGTCATTTCTGGTCAGTTACAGTTTCTAATTACTGGTACCATATTTTTGACTGCTGGCACTATGATTATGGTTTGGTTGGGAGAGCAAATTACTGAAAAAGGCATTGGTAATGGCATCTCTTTATTGATCACTATCAGCATCATTTCTGGATTGCCAGGAGCAGTTGCTTCTGCGTACCAAATGTTTGTTGCGCCAGTTGGTTCTGAAGGTGCTTCCTTAGGTTTGCCGGAGGGGGTTTTGATGTTGGCTTTGTTATTCGCAGTTACAGCTGGTCTAGTAGCGATCACTCAGGCTCAGCGTAAAATCCCTGTGCAATATGCTAAGCGCGTAGTCGGACGTAAGGTCTATGGTGGGCAGAGTTCATTTCTACCACTCAAGGTGAATTACGCTGGTGTGATGCCAGTCATTTTCGCCAGTGCGATCTTGATGTTCCCAGCACAGATTCTGAGTTATCTTGGCACTGCCACTGGTATGCGCTTTTTCAATGATTTTGCTGATTCCATTGCACACGGCCGTCCCGCTTACTATCTAGTATTTGGACTGTTAATTTTAGTGTTCAGTTACTTCTGGGTATCGATGATGTTTAAGCCGGTGCAAATCGCTGATGATTTAAAGAAGAATGGCGGTTACATTCCTGGGGTACGCCCCGGTGATCCTACCGCTAAATTCTTAGATCATATTATGACGCGGCTTACATTGGCTGGGGCAATTTCTCTGACTGTCATTGCCTTGTTTCCAGATGTATTGTTATATGCTTATAATGTTCCCTTCAATGTTGCGGTCTTCTTCGGTGGTACTGGTATGTTGATCACGGTTGGTGTCTTGCTTGATACCATGCGCCAAATTGAAACGTATTTGTTGCAACGTCATTATGATGGTTTCCTTAAAAAGGGGAAAATTCGTGGTCGTTCTGCAGCACGCAATAAGCAGTTGGTTGATTCTTCAGGTCTTCAAGATTTTTGGTCTGCTTGGCGCCCATTACTATATATAGCACTTGTTTTATTCATCCTCGGTATTGCATCTTGGGTTTTAAATTTGAGCTAGCTGCTAAGCATTCTCCGACGTATAGCATTCATCTGCTCTACTTCGTTCAAGCCTCTGTTCTTTGATCCTTTCCACTGTCGTATATTATGAAGTTTATCCGCACAGCTGAAGAAATCCACTCCATACGTGAAGCCTGCCAAGTCGCGGCAACTGTTCTCAAACAGTTGGTTGATTCGGTGGAGGCTGGCATGACAACCTATGATCTTGATCAGATGGGGCGTCGCTTCATCGCTGATTTAGGCGCTGAAAGTGCATGTTACAATTACCGTTCAGGCGATAATGTGTTTCCTGCTCACACTTGTATCTCGGTTAACGAGGAAATCGTGCATGGAATCGGCAGTATTCAGCGTATCATTAAACCGGGTGATGTTGTCTCAATTGATGTTGTTGTCCGCTACCGTGGATACGTCGGCGATAATGCCTACACAGTTTTGATACCTCCATTTAGCCAAGAAAACCTATCTTTGATAAATGCGACACGTGATGCTCTTACTTATGCTATTACCTTTGCAAAAGCTGGTAATCGTGTTGGCGATATCTCCAATGCGGTCGAGCGCTTTATTAAGCGACACAACTTTGGCATCGTTCGAGAATTTGTAGGACATGGTGTTGGTGCAACGATGCATGAGCCACCGCAAATTCCTAATTTTGGTCGTCGTGGTAGTGGGTCTAAACTAAAGCCAGGCATGGCACTCGCCATTGAGCCTATGATTAACCTCGGCAAATGTGGCATTCGCATGCTAAACGATGGATGGACTGCCGTTACAAGTGACGGTAAACCATCCGCACACTTCGAACATACCGTCTTAATTACTGGAGCAGAACCAGAAATATTAACAATTCCTAAAATTTAACTTTTCAAACACAGTTTTTTCACTACTTTTCACCGCTTTCCTGCAATTAAGCAGCTAAGCCAATTTTTATATATTATGCCACGTATACTTGGAGTCGACATTCCCGCAAACAAGAAGCTAGTTTTCTCGCTTCGTTACATCTACGGTATTGGACCGACACGCGCAGAGCAAATTGTAGCGGTGTCCGGCTTTGATGCCGATCGCCGTGCAGGTGATCTCTCCGAGGAGGAGTTGAATCAGTTGGCCTCGATCGTATCTGATAAACAGTACATCGTAGAGGGTGATCTGCGCCGTGAGCGCACCGCTAATTTAAAGCGTCTTACTGCGATTCGCAGTTTACGTGGAATGCGTCATATGCGTGGACTTCCAGTGCGTGGACAACGTACTAAAACAAATGCACGTACTCGCAAGGGTGCTGTAAAACCGGTTCGTAAATAACCACCAGAGATATTTCCTATGAGCGAAGAACAAGCAAGCAAGTCCGTAGAAGATGATAAAAAGATCGTAGCCGGTGAGGAGGCCGCACCAGTTAAGAAAGAAGTAACTGCTGAGGACCTACTTAAGAGCGATCTTGATGGCGTTAAAATTCGTCGTGCCAAGGGCAGCAAGAACATTACTTCCGGTATTGTTAACGTACTTGCTACCTTTAATAACACAAAAGTTACTTTTTGTGACCCTCGTGGTAATGTAATTTCCTGGTCAAGTGCTGGTAAATGTAATTTCCGTGGGTCGCGTAAATCTACTGCATATGCGGCCCAAGTGGTAACGCAGGATGCAGGTCGTGTCGCAGTGTCTCATGGCATGAAGGAAGTTGTGGTTAAGCTGAATGGTCCTGGTATGGGGCGTGATTCAGCAGTACGCGCACTTCAGTCATTGGGTATGATTGTAACCGAAATTCTTGATGTGACTCCGGTTCCCCATAATGGTTGCCGCGCACCAAAACGTCGTCGTGTCTAATTGTGCTCCTGCCACATAGACGCTTTAAAATCACTTAGCAGACAATCCAAACAATACTATTATGGCCCGTTACACAGGACCGACTACTCGCATTAACCGCCGTTTTGGGCAGGCAATCTTTGCTCCCACCAAAGCTTTTGAGCGTAAACCACACCCTCCCGGTCAGCATGGCCCTCGCTTGCGCCGTAAGTTCAGTGACTATGCTATTGGCTTAAATGAAAAGCAAAAGTTGCGCTTCATGTATGGCATGACTGAGAAGCAGTTTCGTCTAACTTTTGAGAAGGCTAAGGCCACTCGTGGTGTTACTGGTGAAATTTTCCTTAAGATGCTTGAGTGTCGTCTCGATAGCGTGATTTATCGTTTGGGCTTTGCTAAGTCCCGTGCCGCAGCTCGTCAATTCGTAGGCCATGGCCATATAGTTGTTAACGGTAAGAAGACTGATATCGCTAGCTTCATGGTTAAAGAAGGCGATGTTATTGAGGTGCGCGAGCGTACTTCATCGCGTCAGTTAGCGACCCGCTGCATGGAGGAGAGCCAAGCGCGTACAACGCCTGAATGGCTCACTTTGAATGCTGATGCACTCAAAGCTACAGTTAACCGCCTTCCTGCAACGGAAGAAACCGAAGCAAGTATTAACGTTCAGTTGATCGTTGAGTACTATAGCCGTTAGTCCGTCACTTAACGACCTATAGGTCAGACTTCGCAATTATTTGTAAACTGTTAACTAAAGCTAATTATGCCAAAGCGCTTAGGAAAATTTGAACTTCCCAACCGACTAGTTAAGGTCGAAGACACCGCCACCGATACCTTTGCCATCTTTCAGGCGGAGCCGTTTGAAGCTGGTTATGGGCACACTATCGGTAATTCACTTCGTCGTGTCTTACTGAGTTCTATCGAAGGTGCATCTATCACATCGATCAAAATTGATGGGGTTCAGCATGAGTTCCAAAGCATCGAAGGTGTTTTGGAGGATGTTACCGATATTGTAGTTAACCTGAAAAAGGTCTTGCTAGTGTCCGAGAGTCGTGAACCCGCTATGTTGACAATTGATGTCAATCGCGACGGAGCGGTGACTGCTGGAGACATTATAGAGGATTCAAACTTCAAGGTTGTTAATCCTGATCAGATTATCTGCACTTTAGACAAGCCGCAACGTTTCTATGCTGAAATGCAAGTGCGTGTTGGTCGTGGATATTGTGCTGGTGATGATAACAAGGAGCCTGAGCAACCAATTGGTGTGATCGCGATTGATTCACTGTTCAGCCCGGTACGCTTGGTTAAATATTCAGTTGAGAACACGCGTGTTGGTCAAGAAATGGACTATGATAAGCTCATCTTGGAAGTGACGACTGATGGTCGTATTACTCCAGACGATGCGATGAAGCAAAGCGCGGCGATCCTGAAGCATCACCTAGATGTATTCGACGAGGTCTCACAGGACCAGATTGAGTTCGAGAGTGAGGGCAAGGAGATCAGTGAAGAGCAAAATCGTCTGCGTAAGCTACTCAACATGAGTGTCAATGAGATTGAACTCTCTGTGCGAGCTGCGAATTGCTTGAATAACGCAAATATCACATCTGTAGGTGAGCTTGCAATGAAGTCGGAGCAAGAAATGTTAAAGTACCGTAACTTCGGTAAGAAGTCGTTAAATGAAATCAAAGACAAGCTGGAGCAACTTGGCCTGTCGCTTGGAATGAAGATTGACGAGCGTCTGCTTGAAAAAGGTAGCGAACTATAAACCCGCCTAGTACAGGCTAACGAATTTAAAGACAATGCGTCACAGCAAAAGAAGACATAAACTAGGGGTCACTGGCCCACACCGTTCCGCTATGATGGGTAACCTTGCGGTTGCTATCATCACACACGGCCGTATCGAAACAACGCTCCCCAAGGCTAAGGCATTACGTCCTTTCATTGAGAAGGTTATCACTATGGCTAAGAAGGCTGAGCAGTCTAACGACCCAGCTCGCAAGGTGCACTATCGGCGTTTAGCGATTTCTCGTGTACGTGATAAAGCGGCTGTAGCTAAGCTTTTCGATGAGCTTGCTTCCGAGTTCTCTAACCGCGAAGGTGGATACACGCGTATCTACAAGGTCGGACAACGAATCGGCGATGCTGCTGAGATGGCTCTCATTGAGCTGATCGATGGCAATGACGAAGGTTATAGCAAGCGTCCAACTGCTAAGGCTAAAAAGGCTGCTAAGGCTGACGATTCGACTGATGTTGAGACAGCTGCAGTTGAGACTGCTGTAGAATCGACAGAAAAAGCTGACGCATAACCGCAAGTCGTTGATTTTTCTAAAGCCCGCCCCGATTTGGGGTGGGCTTTTTTATTGTCAAGCGTCTACTCTTTGCGTAAGCGTCCGATCGGCGACCTCCTAGTATTTTGAATTTTAGCTGTTATTCTGTTTGGATGGTATCAATCGAAGCAGAGTTATGTGTAGAGTCAGGAAAATC
>Ga0115008_10002615_pt1 | contig 14906 bp, 8 predicted proteins | sample FraStrMetagenome_FD_87164 | JGI IMG/M metagenome (GOLD analysis project Ga0115008, IMG submission 87164) | Marine eukaryotic phytoplankton communities from Arctic Ocean - Fram Strait ARC3M Metagenome | ecosystem: Environmental > Aquatic > Marine > Oceanic | place: Fram Strait | collected 2012-06-18
CGACGTCGCAGCGGGAGAACAGCGAAGCGGCCCGCGTTTTGCTCGAAGCTCTGCAGATACGCGACTCGAACATGAACGGTGTCGTGGAGTCCCTCGCGAGGAGGTACCCGGAAGGCCGGCTCGCGTGCAGGCGCGTGCTCGCGAAGGCGGCGATTCGAGCCGCCGACGTCGCCGCGGGAGAGGATAACCGCGCGAAGCTGTCGCCCGCGGCGTGCGCGTCCGTCGCGTCGAGCCTCCGGCTTCTCGTGGCGACGGTGAATCCGCCGAGGATGAACCCGAACGCAAAGCCCCACCGCGCGTTTCCGCTCGAACGTCTCGCGGATTACGCCGCACGCTGTCACAGGCTATTCGCGTTTGGGCTAAGGTCCGGAGAGAAGGGTTCGGTCACTTCAGTCGCCGCCGCTGATGCGTTGGCTACAATCGCGCAGAGGTTCTCCGCCGGCGGTGCTTCTCGCGAGTCTCATCACGCGAACGTCGTGACCACCGCGTCTGTTTCTGCGGCGATCGCGGCCCTCTCGTCGACGTCCATCGAATGCATTTGCGCGGGTCTCAGACTCGCGGCTGCGTGTGGCCTCGCCTTGCCCGCGTTGACCTCCGCGGCGACGGCTGCTCTGTCCTCAAACGTGGCGCCCGCGGTTGGAGTCGCATTCGACGACGGGGAGTTTTCCTTCGATCAGCCCAACGGTTCGGGCAAATCTGACTCCTCCGCCGCTGCTGCCGCTATATTTTCGCGTCTGGTGCTGCGTAAGATGCCGGATATCGCGGCAAAGCCTGCGCACGGTCGAGCTCTGGATGTGGCGAGGGCGACGCTCGCAGCGTTGGCAGGGGAGGCACCAGCCGAGAATCCTCTCGCGGCGATTGTTGTCCTTTCGATGACGCTGCGCTCATGGCCGAGCCTTCACGCACCGCCGGACGTCAAGACTGCCGCGAACGCGGCGAGATATCTGCGATCTCTCGACTATCAGGCACTTGACTCTGTCGCGACTGCATTGTCCCTTTTGGGTGACAAGAAGTACGCAGAGGAACGCAAGTTGGACTTCAGTTCTCCGGGGGCTGTCAAGGCATCACCTTCGCGACCCGGAGCCGCACTCGCGGCTGCGACCGCCGCTGCGCAGGCGTTGGCATCAACTCCGGGGAAGGCGTTCACAAAGAGTAAACCATCGGCCGGCAGGCCTTCCGGGGGAATCTGGAGCTCGCAGACGCCAACCACTGCAGACAAGGTCGCGTCGAGGGTGCCAGATGCGGATGATTTGGCAGCCAAGAAAAGGCAGACATCAGACGGGACTGTCCTCGCCGCAGTCTCCGCTCGACGCCTGGAGTTCTTCGAGTCAATCTGTGACGGCCTCGCTGATGTCAAGCTAGCACCCTCGACGTGGGAAAGCTCGCTTCATCTTCTCGCCGACACGTGCTCGTCGGATGCCAAGATGGACATTCGCGTCGCGGCTGCCGATCTGATGCGAGCGCTTCTCAAATCCCGAGCGAAGAGCGAAGGGAGAGGAAAATGGAACCCGCGTGCCCTCTCAATCGCCGGCTCGGCGATGACCCTGACGGTCGATGATCCGACGATGGCGCTGGCGTGTGTCGCACTGTCATCCGCCGCAGATGCGTCGCCGCCAAAGAAGCGAAAGGACAAGTCTCCCATCAAGTCGCCGACTCCGCCGGACAAAAATCAGCTCGGTCACATCGAGGTAATCGACTCTGTGCTTCACGGCGGTGTCGTGAACGATGAGGGATCGGACGTCGAGCTCGATGACGACGATGCCGATGACGGCGATGCGAGTGACAAAGTGAACGACGACGCGGGTCGGCTTCGATCTCCAGTCGTCACCGGTAAGCAGGAGAAGAAGTTGAGCGAATGGACGGATAAGTCGCTGCTCTCCGTCACCGCGGCGACGACGGAGCTGATGAAACAGGTGACGGCGAATCGACTCCACGACGAAGCCGATGACGGAAGCGGCAGCGACGGGGAGGATGATGCCAAGGGCGGTGCGAACGACCCTTTCGAGGAATTCGTTCCGCCAGATGAATTCCAATACGCCGCCACAACGACCAAGCCGTCCATCATGAACTTGTTCAAGACACCGACCAAGGCTAAATCTCCGTTTGGTGGCAAATCTCCACTCGGAAACCTTGGCTCCGCCATCGCGGCTTCGAGGTGGCGCGTGAAGACTGGACTCGGCGGTGCGACCCCGGTCACGACTCGCGATGAGCGGCGCAAGGCCCGACAGAAGCAGCTCCGCGATGGTGCTCCGCCAAGCTACGTTGACGACGACGCCAGGTCACCGGTGGCGTGGCCCGGGAGCCTGAACGCCCTGGGGCTCAAGACTCCGGAACAGTTGGCGCATGACGCGGCCGTCGCTGAAGCTGCCAGGATCGCGGAAGAGACCGCAAAGGCTGAAGCCGAAGCCGCCGCCAAGGCTGCGGAAGAGGCTGCAAAAGCTGAGGCTGAAGCTGTCGCGAGGGCCGCTGAACACGCCGCCAAGGCTGCAGAAGAGATTGCAAAAGCGGAAGCTGAAGCCGCGGCAAGGGCCGCCGAGGAGGCTGCGAAAGCTCCGGAAGAAACACCCGAGACTATTGAGGTTGATGCGACGAACGACGAGGCTGAAGTGGCCGAGGCGAACAAGGCCGAGGCTGATCAGACCGAGGTTGAGGTGGAACAGGCGGCTGCGATGGTGGCTGCCATTGAGATCAAGGAAACCGCCGAGCCTCCGAGTGAGCAACCTCAGAGTGAGCAAATTGAAGACACGATCCTTCCGGTCGAGCAAGCTGTACTACCTCCACCTCCCGTGGATGTGAGCAGGGAGACGGGAGTGAGCAGGGAGACCATCGCTGCGGATGAGGAAGTGCTGCGCGCGGCTGAGGAAGAACTCTACGGCGCGCTCCCTCCGTTGCCACCGTCACCCGGGGCGGGCGAGGAATTGTCATCATTGGTGGAGTTTGGGGAATCGCTCATCGGTGAAAGTGCCGGTGACGGGGCTCTCCTTGAGGCGACATCGGAATTGGACGACGAACCGGGCGATGTGCAGCACGGGGTCACGAGCGGCGTGACAGACGACGAGATGTCCGAGACACACGATGAGGATTACGATTCTTTCACCGAAGAGGAGGAGGAATCCGAGGAGGAAGAGGACGTGGATCACCTGCAGAGATACCTGGAGATGCAGAGGTTCACAGTTGGCGTGCACCAGCCCAAGAAGCACCCGTTCGACACTCAGAGCACCGCGCCACAGAGTCCAGAGACTCGGTTGGCGCTCTCGGCGCTGAAGGGTCGACGACGAGCGCAGCAATTCTCAGGTACACTTCGAAACACTAGACCTAGTTGATAAATTAAACTCTAGCACATACTATCCTTCACGCCTCGTCCACGGCGAGTTCACCGCTCTCGTATGCGTTCGAGAGCCTCTGAATGCGCTCATCTCGCTCCGCGAGCGCGGTCTCGAGCTGACGCTGAAATGCGAGAAGCCTCGGCTGATTGACGCGCCACCAGTTGTCGTCTCTCGCCACCGTCTCCCTCAGATACAGAGGCCTGTCCTCGTTCATCACCCCCGCGTGACCCATCCCGACCCCAGCGGGTTTGAACTGCACGAAATCGCACGAGTCCAAGCCGTAAACTTGCATGAGAACCTGGAGTTGCGGGTAATGTTCCTTGCACCTCACGTTTGGCAAAACCGGCCTGCTGTAGGGGCATTTGATCTCGAGCACCTTACCGTCGTCGGTGATGCCGTCGGGTGTGGCACCGAGCCAGGGTACATCGTCGTGTATCTTGAGTCCAAACTCGTGCACGATCTGACCCTCCTTCGCCGCGTAGTGATCGCGTGCGACCGGCTCGTACGTGTTGCCGTGCACCACGGGCGGCGGCATCTGTCGAGGACCCGAGCCCTTCTCAGAAGTTTTGGATTGCGTCGACCCCGCGAAGCGCTTACCCCCAACCGAGTTCTTCCGTCTCTTTGCCTTCTTCTTGCCACCCTTGCCACCCTTGCCCTTGGCACGCCACCCGAGGTCCTTCTCAGCCTGCACCGCGGCCAAATACGACGCCCTCGTCTCGTCCCTGGACGCCGCGAGAATAGCTTCCGACACACTCTCAAACTTATCCAATCTGGCGAGCTTGTCCCGGATGAGCCGCTCGGGCGTGCGAAAGTTGTCGATGCCCAGAGCGGTTGATGCCTCACTAGCGGAGATAATACGGGTACGAGCCAACAACCATTCATCGCTGCCTTGCACCGGCCAGTGCTCCTCCTCCTGCCTCGCGAGGAGCTCCACGACTCGCGCGGATTGCGTTTTCGTCGGCGGCGGGGCGGCGGGTTCGTCATCGGCCACAGACGCCGCGGGAACGGTCGATGCGGTCGTGGAAGGCTCGTCGTCCTCGACGACTGGAGCTCGTTGTTCTTTCACTTCGATCGTCCTCCCGGCGGTTGGTCGATTAGGGTCTCTCTTTCCCGTCCTCATGCGCTCGGTGTCGATGCCCCACATCGCGAGCTTCTCGAGTACCGGAAGCTTCGCTCGCTTCGGTGCCGTGCGAGCCTCTGCCTTCTTCGACCGCGACGGATGGCCGGCGAAGGTGACGCCATCTCTTCGACTAGGAGCAGCACGACAAACTCTTGATCGTGATGGGACCGCAGACGCGGCGATGCATGACGTCATGCGCGCCAGTCCTTTGACACCCCCAGGTGACCTAGCTGCTCTGGTTTTTTCGAGGCAGCCTCGTTGCTGGGAATGAAAAAAGTTGTCGTGCACCCCGAGACCAACTCCCGAGACCTCTCGCACAACATGGTGCGCACGATCCTGCGCCTGACGCTGCTGGCGGCGTTCGTCGGTGCCGCATCTGCCGACCGGTCGCTCCAATGGGCCGAGGCGCTCGAGTTCATCAACGCCGCGCCGACCACTGCGCCTCCGCCACCACCGCCCACCACGCCCAGGGACACACTACGGAACCTGGCCCTCTCCTGGCTGGGCAGTTGGCTACGGGACAACGCCTTCTCGGTCGCGGCGCAATCCGGCGAATCATCGAGTCCATTCCTATCCAGTCCATTCTGGCAGACGTTCGCGGCGCCCTTCATCCAGGAGCGTCTCGGCATCGTTTCGGCAATGTCCGGCGAACCGAAGCTCGACCCGGTGGACCTCTCGCAGCTCGCCCCTTTCCAAACCAGTTCGGAAGAGTCCACTTTTGTCCAGAAGCTGCTCGGCGATGACTACCCCGTCGGCGAGTTGATCCGTACGGACGAGGGCTTCGTAGATCGATTGTGCGAGTCCAGCTTCCTTCGAGGCGTCTCCGGTTCCGGTTACGACGTGAGTGAGGTGAACGACGCGTGGAACAACGCCTCACCGCTCCGAAGTGAGGGAGTGTTGCCGATGGGTTGCACTCGCGGCTGCGTGATTGGAGGAGGATGGGTCGAGCAACTCGCGAGGATTTACGGAATTGGACGCACGCTCACCACTTCGAGTTGGCGCGGCAAATGCTTCAGCGACGAGATCGTGCCCGAACCTGTGGACAGGAACTCAACCGGGCCGTATCAGCCCGGTTCCAAAGTGACAAACAGAATCAAGCTCAACTACGGTTTGACCATGAACAACCTGTTCGGTCTGACCGAGCCCGTCAACACGCTCTTCCCGGGGCGCGTGTACGTCGGCGAAAGTCTCGCGTCCCCGAGCGAGAGCGCGATGATCGTCGACTACAGCGATCACGACCACGAGTTCTCCCCGTTTCGCGATGAGATACGCGAAATATACCCCGGAGTCTACTTGGGGAAAATGTACGCCCTTCCGGGAGCTTCGCTCTGGGACGGAGCCATCGCTCTCTCGTCGGACGAGCCCACGTTCGCGATCCATTTCATCCTGTTCAAGCAACCCGGACAGAGCCTAGCTCAAGCGCACGGAAATATCGCTGCGTGATGATATACGTTGTTATAAATGAAACTGTCTACGCCGCAACCCCGGACTCGACGCCCGCAAAGTCGAATAAAGTTTTAGCCATGAACTTCGGTTGCTCGAGGTGCGCCACGTGCCCGCAGTCCTCCACCCACACCAGCTTGCTGTCCGGGATCTCCTCGGCGAACCTATCCGCGTACGCCGTATCCAGGATGTTATCCTGCCTTCCCCACATCACCAGAGTCTTCTGCGTGATCGTTCGCACCCGCTTCGCAACCTTGTACCCGTCGCTCTTCATAAAGGAGAGCGTCGCATCCGCCCACTGCGGCTGAAACGTGTGAAGCTGACCGACGCGCATGGCATCCTCGGTGGCGAAAGTGCCGCGATCGCAGTACGCCATCTGGTTCGCGGTGTTCCGCAGGGGCTTGGACTTGAGGATGTTGACCCCCGCGAGCGCGATGGGCCGCGGGAACATCCCCATCGGTCCGAGTCCCTCGATGAATCCCTGCGCGTCGACCAACACGAGCCTCTCGACGCACTCGGGATGCGCCGTGGCAAAGTCGATGGCCGCCGCTCCTCCCAAAGACGCTCCCACGAGCGTGATGGGACGGCCGATCTCCTGCTTCCAGAACGCGTAGAGGTGCGCGCGCTTCGCCTCGGGGGAGTAGTCTCCGATGCCCGCGTCGCCCGCGTCGGTGAATCCCCATCCGAGGAGGTCCACGGCGTGGGCCTCGGCGCGCTCGTTCAGCAGCGGGAACAGACGGCGGTACTCGAGACACGAGCTGTCGAAGCCGTGGATGAGGACGAACGGAGAGACATCCTCGCCACCCTCGGGCGCGGGGGAGCTGACGACGCTGGTCATCACGGGCTTGTCCCTGCCGGGCACGGCGACCGAGACCTGTCGTGCCTTCTTGGCCATCTCCACCGCGGCGGGTTCCTCCAGGGCGGTGACCTCATCGGGGAAGAAGCTCGCAAATTCGCCGCGCGCCGCCGCTCGCACCGGGACGACGGTGCGACGAACGTTGCGGGAGCCCCGGGGCGCGCGGATAGGGGCACGGAGGCCGGCGGAGCGGGCCGCGAGGTTCATGAGATAAGATCGCGCGATCGGAAACTGAAGATCTTCATCGTCGCGCGAGGAGGAAATCAGCGCTGAGCGTTTTTGTTGTTGCACAGGAGTTGAGAGGTTCTTGGCTCGCGTCTGTTCAAATCGAACACGTGTCAGTGTGCGTCGCGCGTCGATAGGTATGAGCGCGTCAATCACTGGTAGTTTGCTGCGCCAGGGGTGTTTGTTGTGCGGTAAGGTTGCACTGCTGGTGGCGGGATGCACCGCCGCTGCGTACGTCACGCGTCAATGTCTCGCTCCAAACAAGGAGACATCGCCAAAATCGGACGAATCAGTTCGAAGAAAGAGTCGATGTGAACAGTGAATGCATTGCTATTAAAAGTTAGCTGCAGGCAACACTAGTGAGTTGCCTACAATAGTATGTAAGTACATCAGCGGAGGACGCGTTCCTTCCTCCCTCACGTCTTCCCCGCCGTCTTCGCTTGGCTGTGCAACGACAAAAACAATTGCGCCTCGCCCGGGCTCCAAGTAATACCGCCCAGGCTCCCCAACCCTCCAGTCAACACGCTCCGATGGCCAATCATTCAGCCTTGGCCGCCAACTTCGCAGCCTCCTCCTTATCCTTCTGCGACACGATGGAGTAGATGAACGTACCGAGGATGGCAACCGCGGCGGACGCCTGGCCGACGGGCGTGATGGGGTTCTTGAACACGGCGACAGAGGCGAGGATGATGACAACGCGCTTGACGGTGTTGGCCACGGAGTGGCTCAGAGGGGTGAGCTCACCCAGCGCCTGGTAGGCGGTCTGGTTGTAAAGGTGGTAGAACATGGAACCGATGATGAGGTAGGCCATGAAGCCCGCGTTCCAGATGCCGAAGAGGAGGGTACCCTTCGCCGACATGAGCGCGGGGGCGGCGGCAAACGCGGCGCCCATCTGCGAACCCTCGACGAGGAGGGAGAGGGGCAGGAGCATGATGCCGGAGACGATGGCGATACCTCCGTACAGGTTGATACCCTTAAGGCCGGTGTCCGCCTGCAGGTCCTTGGAGGTGGCCGCGCGCAGGGCGGAGGTGACGTTGGAGGTCATGGCGCACAGGAACGCCGCCATGGAGAAGTTGATCTCGGTGGTGGAACCGATGGCGACGCCTCCCACGATGGGGATGAGCGTCAGCCACACCTTCCAGGAGTACTTGCGGCCGAAGAAAAGCGACAGCAGCACCACGGCGATCGCGGGTTCGCCAGCCTTGACCACTTGCATGAACGACACGGAGCCGAACTTGTAAGACGCGCAGGCGGAGACGTGCGCGACCATGTGGTAAAAGGAGGTGGGGATGAGCGCCTTGAACATATCCTTGGTGAAGCCTCCCTCGGGGGGCTTGAAGATGCGGAGCTTCCACATGACGAGCATGAACACCGCGCCGACCGCGATCTGGATCCAGGAGAGGATCCACGGGTAAGGGAACACGGCGAGGGTCTTCTTGTTCATGATGGCTGTTCAGTCGCGAGGGGGGGGTGGGAAAATCATCGTCAGCAACGAAAGGAGAAACTTTTTCATCGGACGGATCGGACACGGACGCGGTCGGCGTGGGGATGACGTGGGGACCGGGACACATCGTTCGCGATGGCCCAACGTCTGGGATGAGCGTCATGCGACGTCCTGAAACCTCCGATACGGGCAGGAAGGGTGACACTCACCGAAGACGGCGTTCAGGAAGTACCAGCCGAAGATATAAAGCCCAACCTTGAGGGTCTGGGCGTTGTCCTTCTTCTCGGGCTCGGCAGCCTCGACGGCAGCAGCCGAGGCGGCCTCCGCCTTGACGACCATCCTGGAAGAGCGGGACGCGACGGGCGCGACGGAGCGCCTGGTGAGGCCGACCGCTCCCGGGGCGAGGAAGGCGGAACTGGCGAGGCGAACTCCCTGGGGCGCCGCCGTGGATTGCATCACGGGTGCCCGAGCACCGGCGACAGCGGGCTGCTTGGCAGACGCCGCCGCGCGGGCGAGGGGCACAGCCCTGAGGCCTGACATGGCGCCGATGGCCGCCATGGTGGTGATGATTGGACCGAACGTGCGTCTAGGAGCCTTCGGGTCTGGCTCGGGCCCGCCTGCACAGCACTTTATTATCAACGAACAAACGAACCGATCTTTAAAAAATCCCCGATTGCCCATAGCCAATCAGTGGTGCGCAAACCGTTTTGCAAAGGCCCTGCAATGTGTTTTTAGTTAGGGGATCCTATTTGGCGTTTGCAGAACGTATTTCGCAACTCGACTCATTAACGACCTCAACTAGAACTCGTCGCGCGCCCCGCGGAACCGCGCATCACCCGAGAAGCCCATCCTCTTTTCGTACTCTCTCTTCCTCTCGTACGGATCCCCGAACGGCTTGAACCCGTACCGTTCCGGGAAGTGCTTCTCCTCCACCTCGTCCCAGACAGTCGTCGTCTCGCCGTCCACCGCCTTGTGCGGCACGTCCTCGCCCGCGTCGTAAGAGACTCGTTTGGTTTCGTCCGACAGCACAGTGTAGGCCTCGGCGACCCTCTGAAAGTCCGCCATGCTCCCGCCCGGTTTATCGGGGTGGAACCGTAGGCTGATTCGTCTGTAACCCGCACGCAGCTCGGTGTCCGTGAAGTCGGCGGGGAGGCTCAACACCGCGTAGTGATCGCTCCAACCGTCGCGCTCGTCTCCCTGGGATGACGGCTTTGGAAGAATCGCGTCCGAACCCGACCTGGCGCGGTTCAGGAAATCTTGGAGAACGTTCGCCCGTGCGCCCCCGTCCGCAGCACCGGAGTCGTCGTCGAGGGGTTCACCTCGCTCCCACCTGCGCATGCGGTCCAGCGCCGTTCTCATCGCGGCGGTTGCCTCCGTCGCTCCATCCGCCGCGTAGTCGCTCCTCCGGGCCTCAGCCTCGAGCCGAGTCGTCCATTCCTCCACGTCGGCGAGTGACTCCTTCCACGTCCTTTCGCACTCGGCCGCACACGTGATCCCTCCGCCGTGCGAGCACGTCATGGGCGATGCACGCGTGGCGTTGACCCGGGCGGCAACTTCTCCCGCCAAGTGCTCCAACGCGAACCCGTGATTCAACGCCGACGTCACCGACGCCAGAAGCGTGGAAGGTGGCGAACACTCGCAGTGTCCCGACGCACCCGACGCCACGGGCTCGACGCAGGGCAGGTCCTTCTCTGGCTCCCGGACGCCGTTGAACGGATCACAACCCCCGGTTTGCCTCCAGGCGACGCAGTGTCGGGTGGATCCGAGCGAGATGAGGTTCAATCGACGCCGCTCCCCAGCCTTCTCCGCGGCCACCTTCCTCTTCTCGTCGTCCCAAATGGACGCGCGCTTCTCCCGCGTCCGTGTCCTCACGAGCCATTCCTGCAACTCCGAATAAGACCGGTCCACACACGCGAGGTCCAGGAACGCCTCCGTCGCCGCGGTGGGCTCGCCCTTGTCCAGCCAGAGTAAGGCTGACTCAAACAACAGGTCGGCGTACCTGGGATGGGACGCGCGAACCTCCTCGATCTGTCGCGCGGCATCCCCAAACGACCTGAGTCTTCTAAGTGCCCGCGCGCGTCTCAGCCCGAGCACGGCACGTACCCACCCGTCGCGTTCGTCATCGTCCTCAGCGTCGACCGGCGTTTGCGCCAGGGCTTCGGCGTACTTCGCAGCCGCCTCCTCCACGTCGCCGTCCTCCATCGCCATGTCCGCGTCCGGTGTAGACGCCGCCTCGACGGACTCGGTGGGAGGAACCAGGTCGAGGCTCCCGCGGAAACCACTCTCGGGGTTCGGCGGTTGGCAGTTCAGGGCGGCTCGAACCAGACCGTCGTGGTAGCGCTTGTGACCCGCCAGTTGCTTGAGCATGTCCTGGCCCATGATGGCGATGAGCTGCCAGGGAAGCTCGTGGTACGTGTCCTTCGTTTGCGTCTTGGACGCCTCCACCCGTGATTCGTCCGTGGCGGGCTTCTCCGTGTCGTCCCCTTCGTTGGTTTCTTCGCCCCGGTTGGTTTCGCCTCCTCCCCGCCGACTAAAACTCGAGAACCAACCGGACGACTTGCCCTTCGGAGGCGCGTGTTTCCACTTCTGTCCCGACCCGGGAATCAGGGTGTACTCGGCGTTCACGAGCCGTTCGTGACCTGCGGGGTCGACGAACACCCATTCCGCGTCATCCGCACCCTTTCCGCGCCTCAGGGCCATGAACCATCCGGTGTCGAGGTGTCTGTATGAAATCTCAACGTCTCCAGGTGCCGTCGATCCTGGGGGCGCCTTGTCGGTGCGCCCGTACAGGCCGTTCAGACCCTCCTCGGCGCTTCCCGCCACGAAAAAACCCACGGCCGGTTCCTTCACGCGGACGTAGCTCGTCGGTCGTCGTCTCCCCCCGCCACCCGAGTACGTCGACATGGCGCCGGGGCCCACCAAACCACCCGAGGCAGATGCGAGGACGAGGGCGGTGTTGAACACGCTCAAGAACGCCAGGATGGACGCGGTAGATTGGGGGATGATACGGCGCTTGCATCGTGACCGACAACGCCGCGTTTGCGCGTCACCCATGGTCCCCTCTTCGGCGATACGACTGATCACGAGTGTCCCATCGACGGCGGTGTGCTGCTCTGCTCACCCGGGGTGGTGCGTGCGATGATGTTTTCCGAGGATGGTCCGAGGATGGTCCGAGGATGTGAATTTCTCGTTTGGCGGGAGCAGAGCGCCCGAGGACATCACAAAATTTGACCGTTCGTGCAGTTTCAAATGTGAAAGAGAATCAAAGCGGCGGAAGGAAAATGCTTTCAATCCGAAAGGGATCATTCCTTATGGTTCAACAGCCAATCAGAGCGCGGCATTTTGTGGTTGGGACTTTTCCACCAGAGAACGAGTTTCTTGAAGCGTCGGTTCTTGCGCGAATTCTGAACGCGGCGCGCCTCCTTCGAAGTACGGCGATGGAGGTGTACGCCGTGACCCGCGAGTTTCAGGAATGGGGCAAGGGCCTATACAACAGGCTGCCCACCCCGATTCGGAACGGACTCAAGGCTGCGGGCGTGTGCCACTACATGGTGGTGGTCCGGGAAGGCCCTGAAGGTGATCTGTACTCGTTCGACTTTGGGCCGGTCGGCGGCGACGTGACGGGCGCGCTCTCCGGGGGTTCCCTCGCGGGGTTCCCCCAGTCGCAGTTGTGCTTCGACGACGTCGTCCCAGGCTCTCTTCCCATGCGTCGGTCGCAGTCCACCCCCGCGCTCTTCAAGGAGGCGCCCGAGGAGGAGGACGAGCTCGATGAGCCGGTAGAAGCCACGGTGGAGATCTTGGCGGCAGCCAAAGATCCCGCGGCCGCGGCGGCGGGCTCGTCGACCGCGGGCGGCAAGAGCAGGAGGCGAAGGCCGCTCGGCAGGCGCGAGAAGAAGTGGGTGGTTGGGGAGATTCGCGAGCACAAGATCGACGAACTTCCCGAAGGGACGCACTTCCTCGGCACGACGGAGATGACCCTGGACGATATCCGCGACTTCAACGCTGGAAGAAGCAAAATGTACGCGCTTCACGACAACGACTGCCGCCACTACATGAACGAGCTGTGCTCGAGGCTCGTCCCGGACCTGCAAAAACTCGGTCGCGGGGGCGTGGCGAGCAAAGTCGCGTGGGACGCCACCTGGGGCCGCCTAAGGTCGGGCCGACCAGAGATACACCTGCTGCCCATCCAAGCCATGGCTGATTTGCGAAACCAACCGGCGCTGGAGCGGATCAAGACGGCGTCGATGGCGTCGGTGATGTTCAGCCTGGGGATGAGAGCGTTGCCCATCGTGTTCAAGCCCGTCCTTCCCCTCGCGACCGCGGTGGGCAACGCCGGGCCCGTCAGGAGGCTCGTCACCACCGCCGCCGGAGCCGTCGCGGGGGTATCCTCGGAGGTTCCAATCGTACGGGAGGCTCTGTTCGCCGGGAACGTGGCGATGGAATCCATCTCCGGGGTGGCGCACGGTTTGGTTCGGGGAAGTGTAAACCTGGTTCACGCCACCTCGGGACTGTTATTTTCCTCTGGCCAGGCCACGGGGCTCGCGGCGGCGTCCGCGGGGTCCCTCGGAGCGGAGAGCGCCGCGCTGGGAATCGCAACCGCCACGGGCGCGACGGAGGCAATAGCGGCGGGGGTGGCGGCTGGTCGACGGGGCGTGAGGGTTCGGTCTGCGGCGGTCAGCGCCGCGCGCGTGACCCGCAACGTGGCCACGAAGGCGGTGACTGGCCTCAAGAGGTTCGCCTCCGCGCCCATCAGGCCCCCGGCGGCAAAGGTCACGAGGAGACTCAGCTCCAGCTCGAGCACCAGCAGCCTGTCCTCCAGGCGAAGCTCCTTCTCCATCTCTGGAAGCGAGGCGGACCTCGTATCGCTCGCCGCCGATCACGGTGCCGCCGTGGCGTCGAGGGGAAAGAGGCTTCCCAGGCTGCCGAGCTTTGGCAACCTGCCGCTGTTCCGACGCAGGTCGGTGTCAGCGGCGAATCTCGCAGGGGGAACCACCGCGAGGTGAGTAGAAAAAAAAAAGTACGAAGAAGACACTCTCCAACGACAACATGACGAAGAGCTCGAATACCGTCGCTGGATGACACTGTAATATCCAAATAAAGATAAACTACACGAGACCCCGAGAGCCTCACACGTGCCCGAGCACCTCCATGGCCTCCTTCAGGTCATTCGCCTGGCTCTTTTTCCATTCGCGGAGTGACGCAACCTCCCTTTCCAACGGGCGAAGTTCCTCTAGCTCGCGTTCCATCGCCTCCATGCGTGCGTTCAGCGTCGTGCATCGCTCGTCCAAAGCCTCGTTCGCCCGCGATACCACCTCCGCATCACTAGCGAGCGCGGCGCCCTCTCTCCTCAAATCTCGGCCGAGGCTCTCCGCCCTGGAGCATCGCTCGTAGGCGATTTCCAGCTCCCTCTCCAGCGACGACTTCTCCTCGCCTCGTTTCCTGGACGTCTCCGCGGCCCGCGCGGCGTCTTCCTCGGCGGACTTGACCTGCTCCCACGCCCTCGCGCACTCTGCACGCGTCTCTCGAAGAGCCCTCTCAGCCGTCAGCCTCGCTTTCCGTTCGGCGTCGAGCTCGCGCCTGACGCGCACGCCCACCGCGGTGGCGCCGCTGTTAACCTTCGGCGCCGCGTTCTTCTTGCGCTCAGCCACGAGCGCACGCCGTACGTCGTCCAGCTCGTTCTGCACCCTCTTCATACCCTCGGATTCACGGACAGATGCGAGCTGCGCGGCGCCGCCCCTCGCGCTCACCTTTCTCTGCGCGCTCCTGAGCTCCGAGAGTTCCACGCGCATCCGTTCACCGTTCTTCCTTTCTTGGTCGAGCTCGGCGCGCAACCGACGGAGCGAAGCCTCCATGCCCCTGGCCCTCGACGCGCTCAGAAGGTCGGCAGCCTTCTCCTTCCCTGGAGCCTTACCCGCGGATGTGGTTCGCCGCCTCGGAGGTGAGTGGGTCGGGGAGGACGAGTCGCTCTCGTCCGAGGTCAACTCCGTCGATTCGCGATCTTCGTCCGAGGAGGACCGCGAGCCGCTCCGAACTCGACCGCCGAACGGGCGGGTTTGATCCTCGGGTCGCCTTCCGTTCATCTCCGAGTGTTCCTCGGCGAGCTCGAGGCGTCGGAGTAAAGCGTTGAGGCGCGTGTCACCCCTGGACGCGTCCTCGATGGAGTCGAGGCGCTGTCTCAGGGATGACAAATTCTTCCGCCTATCGGTCCTCCCGCCCGCGCGCATCCCACCGCGCGTCTGCGACCAGAGGGGCTCAACGTCCCTATCCGTCTTGGTCGGTGACCTCTTCGGAGGGCCGAACATCGATCCCCACGCGCCCGGAGTGCGCCCTGACACCACGCGCGGCGCCTCGATCTGTGCCCCGATCGTCGATTTTGCGCGCCAACTTACAAAATGATGGTCGACTGGCGCGTGGCTCGCTCCTGTCAGGTTGTTACGTGAGCTCGGCAGGGCGCCGCACTCTACGCCGCGACGCGTGTCCGTCGTCTCGCGA
>Ga0115008_10002616_pt1 | contig 14900 bp, 12 predicted proteins | sample FraStrMetagenome_FD_87164 | JGI IMG/M metagenome (GOLD analysis project Ga0115008, IMG submission 87164) | Marine eukaryotic phytoplankton communities from Arctic Ocean - Fram Strait ARC3M Metagenome | ecosystem: Environmental > Aquatic > Marine > Oceanic | place: Fram Strait | collected...
CCAGTTATTAAATATACGCTAACAACATCTGTTACCCCTTCAACTGCAGGAACAATAACTCCAGCTAGTGGAGAACATATTGAAGGTACAATAGTTGAACTTACTGCAACTCCAAATACAGGATATAATTTTACGGGTTGGTCTGGAAGTATAAATGTAACATCAAATCCGTTGACCATTTCAATGACGGGGGACATAAGTATTACTGCAACTTTTCAATTAATAGTGGATACTAATCCTGAACTAACGTTAAGGTCTGAATTTGCCAATGAAAACAATTCCAATGTCGTTACAAGCGGAATTTTTGCCATTTGGTGGGATAAAAATTTTGAGCACCAACATCAATCTGAATCTGAATATACATTTAAGTTATTAAGTGAAATTAGAGATAAATCAATAAATGAATTGGGGATGCCCGAACCACCAAATTTAGCAGCAGGATATTATTTAAATATATATATTCATCATGACAATGATATATTCAGTGACAAAAAATGGGGCAATGGAGTTGGAACTAATTCATATGGTCTCCCATTTATGACGACAGGTGAAGGAGGAACTATTGATGAGTTTAATGTGTTCCACGAGGGCTTTCATTTATTTCAGTATAATCAAAATTCTCCTGGATTTTTATATTCTGGAGATGGAATGTGGTATACCGAAAGTTCAGCCCAGTGGTTTGCTTTTGTCAATGAACCTAATTTAACAAACTCGATTGTCGAAGCGGCCGCATTAGTTTTTAATCCTCAATTGGCTTTATGGCACAGTTTCTCGAATAGAGCCTCGTATGACATAGTTACTTGGCTCTATGAGGTAAGACAATATGCTTTGCATGGACTATTGTATTATTTAACAGATATCGAAGATGTTAATGAAAGTATAATAACTAGTGGTTTTTCTGCCGGAACAAATCTCTTACCTCAAGAATATCTTTATGAAAATATTGGAGCTGAAAGTTTTAGAACTTTTTTTGGGAATTGGGCAGCAGCAAATACTGCAAACTTGAGCTATCTAACAAGGGAACAAGTAGAAAGAGCACATAATGAAGTAAAAAATCTCATATCTGCAGGAATAACTTCAGCTGAATATAAAAATGAGTTTGCAATTGAAATTGATGGTAATAATGCTCAAGGTACTTATTCTCCAGAAGAATATTTACGACCAAGAAGCTGGGCTTATAACGTTGTTAGAATATCCAATTCTGCAGGAAACTCTTATAATTTCAATTTTATAGGAGAAACATTTGGTTCTGAAGATGCAAGTTCATTCTTTGAGGTAAGGATTGTTAAGAAAGCAGGTGAAGATAATTATACAACTACCAATTTTGAAATTGATAATGGTTTAATAGGAAGTAAAACAGTAACACTTAATGATAATGAAGATGAATTTTATATAGTTATTATTTCGGTTCCAGAACAATTTACAGGTAACCAAACTTATAATTATAGCGTAACTATTTCTTAACGTTTTCTCCTCTTTTAGATGAAACCATTGATATAGTTGTAATTACAGAGTTATTGGCTGTAATTGCAACCTTTAAATTAAAATAATAATTAATAAAAACAGATTTATGAAAAAAAGACTAACTTTTGGAGTTTTAATATTTTTAAGTTTATTTATCTTCTCTTGCTCGAGTGATGATAACATAAACAATAGTGTACTAGCTGAATCACCTGAAGCAATTACACAGTTTGACAATAGTAATTTTGGAATTTACAAAGGTGTATTTATTGGTTCAAGTGGAATTGTTGTAATAAATGTAAACAACGACGGTAACGTGACTGCCACAATGATAATCGATGGAACAACTTACATTTTTATAACAAATGAAGTCATTCAAGTAAATCAGCAAACTGTAATTAATTTTACAAGTGGAAATGATAGCTTCACATTTTCAGTTTCATCAAACGGAATAAATCCAGAAATATCTAATTTAACGATTGAAGGACATCCTAATGCTAATATTATTCTTGTGAAAGAAACATCAGTCATTTTGACTGAATTATTTGAAGGTTCTTATGCTGGTACTGGTAATAGTACAGATGCAGGCACTTTTAATGCAATAGTAACAGAAAATGAAATGGCAGTTCTTGCTTATAGCACAACAAGTTCTGTGTTTTTTACCATAGATGGTATAATTAATAATAATTCTATTTCTGGAGTTGCTTCAACTGGAACTAATGTAACTGGAACTCTTAATGGTGATAATATAATTGGCACTTGGAGCGATAGTCAGTCTAATGAAAACGGAAATTGGTCTGGAACAAGAACTTATTAAAACAGAAATACAAACTACAGCCAACAAAGAACTGAGCTAAAAAACAACTCTTTTCTTCATTAAATTTATTCTAGGCTCATAATTCTATTAATTAGTGTTTTGAGCTTTTATTCCTTAATGATCCCTTTAGACATTGTTCTATCTTCTATTCTTTCATTTTAATAATAGAATGATTATTCTCTGCAATCAGGTTTTTGTAGTAGTATGCAGGAGTGACAGACTTAAACTTTTTAAATGCACGATAAAAGGTTTGCGGAGAGTTAAAACCAGATTTTTGAGCAATAGAATTCATCACATGATTCTCCAAATAACCAGATTCCATTAATTTTATCGCATAATTGACTCTATATTGATTTATAAATTCATTGAAATTTAGGTTTGTATTATTTTTAATACAACTTCTAATCTCAGCTTCATTAAGACCCGTATTCTTTGAAATAAACCCAAGAGTTAATGTTTGGTCTAGGTATTTCTTTTCGTTATCAAAAAATGATTTTATAATTAAAAAGTTGGGAATATCTTCGGATAAGTCTTTGAAAACAACCTTCATGATCAATGGGCTATAAAAAATTACAGAGGGAAATAAGGTGAAAAAAATTAGATTAATTCCGATAAAAATATTGATGATATTAAAAAGAAGCGAATCATACTCCTGATCTAAAAAACCATAAAATAGGGTAGCATTTAAAACCATGCATACAAAACCACAAATTGTTAAGCTATATACCCACAAAGAATAAATTCTTTTTTTCTTTATGTTAATTGATTTTTTTATGTTCAATCGAAATACAATTAAAAGATACATACCTAAAATAAATTTTATTCCTTGATGCAAAAAAACCATTTCATTATAGACTAAAGGGTCGGGTATTTTTATATCATAAAAAACAGTTTGCCTTGTGGAATAATTAAGAATGTAATTTTCTGAATAAAACACAAGGAAACAAAGCGTAAATACTACTGCTACAAAATAAATAAACTTTTTTTTATTGACTTTATAACCTTTAAGGGAAGTCTCAATATTAAGAATAATAAAAATAAAGGACATGGTTGTAAAGATGTGTCCTAAATGAAAATACGTATTTGTTATCTCGAAACCTAAGTGTTTAATTGGGATATAAATTAGGATTATAAGGATAAGACAGAATATATATGAAAGAAAATAATCTAAATGAAATTTATTTTTATTACTTCTTTGTTTTAAAAGAAATAAAAAAACAGCAAGCTGAATTAATAGAATTAAAAAGTGCATTTGTTTTGGGGTATAAAAACAGCTAAAATAGACTATGCTAAAATAGACTATGCTAAAATAGAATATGCTAAAATAGACTATTCTAAATTAATTCCCAAAAGATAATATTTAATAAAATTACATAAAACCTAAACAAAAAACATATTAATTGCATAAAGATTAAACTTTTCATCTTTAGTAATATGATTATCTGTTTCAATTATGTCTAAAAGATTAAACTCGTATAATGTCATATTAGTAGAATTTAATTAAAAGAAAACCTCACATTTCTGAAAGGGCTCTATTTACCTGAATAATATAAAACAAGGGAATCTATATCTCTAAAATATAAATTTGCAGTTTTAAGCTCAGAAGCAATTTGTTCAAATTTATTTAGGTCCGTAATGTTTTTAAAATAATATGCAGTTATAGCATCTTTAAACAAAACAACCATCATCAAACTCGAATTGGCCAATTCCTTCAGTGTCATAAGCATAAGCCCACTCAGAAGATCTTTCAAAAATTTTCGCTACAATAGAATATTTTGGACTTTCCTCTAAAAGAGATTCTATTTCTAAATCAATATCCTCCTTTTGATTTTCTTCCAATGTTTTAAAAAACAATGAAACACTTTGTTCGAAGCCAAATATGTTGAAAAAGAAATACAAACACTAAAACGAAAACGTTTATTTGAAAAATATGGAATTATTGTTTTTGTTTTTATCCTTTTTGGGATTCTAATCTATATAAATTACTTACTCGGACATTTTAATGATCTTTCAATCGGTTAAAACCTACGCTGCATCGAAACATTAATTTATTTTAGTGACTATATTAATAAATACAATTAAATTCTTCTAAATCCTCCCCAAAACAGTTCGACTTTACTCCCTTCTTCTCCACGGTATTATTCCCAAGAATAATTTTTTTGGGAAATATTTTTCATAAGTTACTAATTTTTAAATGCTTAACTTTACAAGTATTTCATATTAACCAAAACTAAAACAAATGAAGAAACTAATTATACTCTTAATTACAGCTAGTTTATTTATAGCATGTAATAATAAAAAGAAAACTAATGGTGAAGCAAACGCTTCAATGATTGAGGCCGCTCAAAATGGAAGTTTAAAAAAAGAGCAGGCAACACCTCATATGTTAATTATTAACTATAACCTCAAAGAAATGAGTATTGAGGAACATAACGAACTCGGAGCAAATGTTGCACCAAATTTTACTCCTGAAAAAATTAAGGGACTAATAGGCAAATCATTTATTGGAAATACTGCTACAGGTGTTTATGGAGGCGCTTATCAGTTTAGCTCTAAAGAAGCTGCTGAAAAGTACATAACCTCAGAGTTTTGGTTAGGAATTGAGGCGCATCCTAATTTAGTGAACTTTACAAAAGAAATTTATACTGTTCCGCCATTTTCAAACAAATCAAATGGTATGTGGGCAAATAGAAAAACATCATCCAACCCAGAAGATGCCAAGGGAATGCACTTGCTAGTTGTTAAGTATAACTTGAAGGATATGACCCTTGATGAACACTATCAATTAGGGGTTGATGTGGTACCAAATTTTACATCTGAAAAAATTGAGGGTTTCATCGGAAAATCCTTCATTGGAAATGCCGATACTGGAGTATTTGGAGGAGTATATCATTTTAATAATAAGGAGGCAGTCGATAATTATTTGAACTCTGAATTTTGGGAAGGAATTGAGAACCATCCTAATCTAGTGAATTTTACAAAAGAAATTTATGGTATTGCTCCAATTTCAACAATTTCTAATGGAATTCCAATGCTTTAAACATCTTGTTTAAAAAAGTATTACCATCATAAATATAAAAAACCTACATCCTATGGTGTAGGTTTTTATATTCATTAAATCCGCCCAAAACAGTTCGATTTTACTTCTTTTTGCTTCACAGTAGAACCGACAACGTTTTATGGCTGCGGGTTTTTTATTTATATTAAACTTATTTATTCTTCCAAAAAGATTTAAAAAACAAACTCTTAAAGCTAAACCAGAAAGCCAAAATCCCTGGCAGGGTGGTTTTAGGAGTCTTCCCTTTTCCAATGCGTTGAATTTGAAGTTCATACCAGGGTAATTCTACACCACCAAGTTTGTCCAAAAACGTAACACCAATTTTAGGTATCGGGGTTTCAAATCGTTTTACGGACCCGTCAAAAATTTGATTAGCCAAATTAGGATATAAGCAAAATGGTCTTGCCAAACCAATAACGTCTAAATGACCGTCTTCCAATGCATTCTCCATTACCGAAACAGAACGAAAACCTCCCGTAAGTAACAAAGGGGTTTTAATCAATTTTCGAGCTTTTTTAATATAATCTAAAAAGTATGCTTCACGCGCAAGGGTACTTTTTTTGCGATCTCCCTGAATCATAGCTGGCTTCTCATAAGTTCCACCAGATATTTCAATCAAATCGATTCCTTCATTCCCTAGCAGACGAATCACCTCCATAGATGCTTCTTCTGTAAATCCGCCACGCTGAAAATCTGCCGAATTAATCTTAATTCCGATGGGATAATCAGCCCCAACTTGATGCCGAATTTCACGATAAATCTCTAAAACAAAACGCGCTCTATTTGACAGAGAGCCACCCCATTGATCAGTTCGAATATTACTATTGGGAGACAAAAACTGACTGACTAAATACCCATGGGCTCCATGAATCTGACAACCTGTAAACCCTGCTTCTTTTAATATTCTAGCGGTATTTCCAAAGCGCTTAATGATGTTCCAAATTTCTTCTTCTTTTAATGCTATTGGTACTTTAAACATCTTAGAAGCACTTCCCATTTTTAATGGTATTGCAGAAGGCCCTACTATTTCTTTATTAATTGCAGCAAAGGCCTGCCTCCCTGGGTGGTTTATTTGTGGCCAAAGATGTACACCTGTTCCTTCTGCTGATTTAGCCCATTCTTTTAATAGTTCAAAATCTTTATAGTCTTCAACAACTACATTTCGCGCTTCACCCAACGCCAAAGAATCTACCATCACATTTCCTGTGATAAGCAACCCAGGATTCCCTTTTACCCAAACCCGATATGCATTTATTAAACCCTTACTTGGTGCGTGATGTCGCGTCCCAAAATTTTCACTCATTGCAGACTTTGCAATTCTATTTTTTAAAACGGATCCATTCGGCAAAGTAAAAGAAGAAGCGATATTTTTCATTGCTATATTTTTATCAAATATATTTAAAACATTAAAGGAAAGGCTAAAAAAACTGCTTCTATTTTCTTATTCTAGTGAAATGCACCAAGCGCCTACCAACGAAAAAAATAATATACATTGGCATTGGTATGTGAGTTTTTATCCGCAAAGAATTGATTTAAATTTCTATTAAGTTGATCTAAAACATGCCTCTTAGTAGCTTAAAGTGCTCTTTTTTAGAAGAGTTTTCCAAAGTTAAAACATAAAGTCCAGTGGGCAAATTTGGAAGATCAATTCGGGCATACCTATTCATAAGTTTCAACTCTCCACGTTGAATAGTTTGACCAATTTGATTCACTATAATAAATGTTGTGGGTTTATTTTGACCATCTATCAAACAGTTTAAATTTATATGATCTTTAAAAGGGTTAGGATACACAAACCAATCTTTTGAATTGATATCTTCAATGCTTAAACTTTGATCTAAACAGTCTTCTTGAACTGCATAATCCGTTTTTACTAAGTTTTGAATTTTCTGCTCAGCAAAACTATCGTTGTTAAAATTATCTACAAAAGTATTATTGATATTGTTGGTGTTAGAGCCAAGAAAATCTTGCATTATTGTTGCTAAGGTCTGACGGTAATCAAATTGAACAGATTCTATCTGAAAATTATTACTGGCTGTAGCTTCACTAAAATCAACATTCACACCTGAAACACCGCTATTTATAGGTTTACCAAAAACAAATGCAGGTGCTACTTGGCCATGATCGGTTCCATTACTTCCATTCTCTTGAGCTTTTCTTCCAAACTCAGATACGGTAAGACCAACGATATCATCTCCGATGCTATCGGAATTCACATCACTCATAAATGCCTCGACAGCAGTAGATAATTCATCTAATAAGTTATAATGTTTTCCTTGAATATCGCCTTGACCTTGGACTTGATTGTTGTGGGTATCAAAACCTCCAAGTCGAACCATATAAACTTTGGTTTGAATTCCTCCTCGAATTAATCGCGCTACAGTTTTCAATTGATCAGCCAAGTCAGTATCTGGATAATTGGCACCAGAAAAATTACTTCCAATGTTAAAAGAATTAGAAATGGCTTGCGCATATGCATTTGAAGCCGCATCAGTATCTACGATATATTGCAACTCATTACCATAGTGAGAATCGGGGAATTCGGAAGGGTATTCTCCAGATAGCCCGCTCAAAACAGAGTAAAAGTTTTCGGAGTCTTGTCCACTTAAATTAACAGCAAGACCGTGTTCATTTAAACCGTGAAATCCCAAAGATGTGTTTCTGGATCCAATTTGAACCCCCATTGGAAAATTTGTAGGTAATAAATCGGCGTAATGGTTTTCCATAAAACGACCAATCCAACCACTATTTTGACCATTATTCCAATTACTTCCATCATTCCCAGTATTATAGATATCTATAGACGCAAAATGACTTCTATTCGCCGAAGGATACCCTACAGATTGAATAATTTTTAGTTGGTCTTGATCAAATAAGTTATACATTCCTGAGAGTTTGGGATGTAACCCTATATCTTGATTTGTCCCTGCGAGATTTGAATCAATATTACTTAGCGGTAGCACTAAAGAGGACGGCACATGAATGTTTGGTCGCATGCCAACATAGTCCGAGTATACACTTAATGGTATCACTGTATTGAGCCCATCATTACCACCAGCGAGTTCAATAAGTACAATTTTTCGATTCGAAAAATCACAATTCGAAAAGCTATTCAAAAATTTGAAAGATGCATTTAATTGTATCGGCAACAAACCAGCTGCTGATGCAGTGCTTGTAAGCTTTATAAAATTTCTTCTTTTCATTTTTAAATAAATTTACATTAATTGAAATTCTGGTGCATTTATAAGATTTGTGAAAAGCGAATCCAAACGTGACTTGACTTGAGCAGTATTTCCACTCTGAACATATTCGGCCCAAGCACTTGCCCAATAACCAGGATCTAAGTCGTTAAGGGATTGAATAAAATAATCCAGGCGGTTTGCCGAAATACTTTCACAAAAAAGCAATTCCACAAGCTCAGAAACCAATACCGCTGAATCATAAGGATTGGAGATGTGATTGTTGTTATCAACAAATGCTACTGCGTTAAATTGTATCCATATGTTCTGATAATAAGACCATCCATTGGCATTAGTTTGAACCCCCAAAATTCTATTTTTTCCTGCAATAAGAGACTCAATTGTTTTATAACGTGCTACAATGGTGTTAGAACTAAACCAACTGCGATCATAATCAGGGCCTTGATAATCAGCGGGATATCCTGCAACAGTATCTGGTGAAAATATATTCATTCCGGCGCCAGGTAAAAATGTATTGTGGCAAAACTTATAATAGAAATTATAAAAATCTTGTTGTTCAGTTGTCCAAGAGCTAGGCGGATTTTCGCTTGAAGCTTCAGGGTTTGGTATTGAAATATCGAGCGCTGAAATAATTTGACTCAAAAGTTGAATTGGATTTTTAACAATACTTCCCACAATTTCGTTGGTTGTATCGGAATTATCCTCATCATAGAAATGCTCAGACATTAAAAGTGTTTGCACAGCAGAAAGGAGGTCATAGTCAGAATTTATGAGTTGTGTAGCTAAAGGTGCTATGATATCATTTTCTACAGCCGCTCCCCATTCACTTTTTACAAAAAATTTATACAATCTGCGGCAATAGGACTTGGCTGTTTCTGATTGGGAGAAAATCATTTCCACAAAATCACTAAGTTCATTAGTAACTCCGGCAAGGTCACTGCCACCCTGAATGGTTTGATTATTAAAGGCTTCACTAAATGTTTTTGAACCTGTATTATGCTGCGAAGTTTTCACGTAGCCATAGGGAATATTAGTATCAGGGTCAATAGTATCTCTGTTTGGCTTTACTTTTATCCCAGAAAACACCTTAGCTGCTTGTTGAATGTCAGTTTCTGTGTAATTAGTATAATTACCTTCTGAAATTTGAGGACCTTTTAAAATCGTAAATAACTCTAGAAATTCACGTGCATAATTTTCGTTAGGATTATTTTTATTGTTGTCTGTATTGTCTAAATAATACAACATTGCATTATCGAAAGTGATTTTTTTAGCTAAAATTTTAATGCTCCCGTATGCATAAAAATCTAAAAGTTTTAAATAGTCATAAAAATAAGCAGACTTGCCACTACCCGAATCCTTTGCAACCGTAAAACACGTATGTAAAAAGAAAACTAATTTATGTTTTAATCTATTTTGTTGCATCATATTGTACCACCACCAGCCTGAAATAACAGCTCGTTTTCTCACTTGACCATATTGGTAAGACGAAGGAGGGTTTCCACTGTGTATCCAAAAACCATCGTTGGTATTGTCCTGAGAATTTGTGGTTGTATCATATGGATCTTTCCAAGGTGTATCCGCCTCTAAAGAAAGCTCTGCAACAGCTTGTGAAGGTGTTAAAGATGCAAAATGGGTCAATGTTGCTTTTGAATAATGAAAACATGCACGTCTTAAGAGATGCTTGGCTTTTCGAGGCCCTAAAACGGAAGATGATGGATTTAATGAAGGCATATTACACTATTAAATATTCAAATTAATTGCATTAAATATAAGCAATTATTATCTAATTGATTGCATCTAAATGCTTCAATAAAAATAACTTACTTATAAGGCCCCAAATATTTTTCTCTTTGAAGTACCCTGCAGTTAATCATTCTTTTTATTACGCCATAACAACCACTCTTTTCATAGAGATAGTTAACACTGAAGCCTTCAGTTGATCCAATAATTTTCTATGATTATTTTGCAGAAATAAAAGAATTCCTATTTAAAAAATTAAAATCAATATTTAAAAGAGTTTCAGTACGAGTCCAAAATATTAATTTTTAATTGCAATTGAAAATTAATATGTATATTTATGAACTAATTAAAAATTCAACTTAAAATGAAAAAAATTATAATTATTGGACTTTGTCTATTCAGTATCAATCTATTTTCTCAAAATTTTAATCAAAACGCAGAATATTGGAATACTTGGATTTACAAACCTAAAGCCGAAATGGTCAATCAATTTGAAAAAGCTGCAGGACTAAAAACTAAAAAATTTAATACTACAAAAGAAAATACGATTGTTACTTTTAAAGTTGTAACGGGTAAAAATAGTGGTCAATATTTGAGAGTGATGCCTTGGCAAACTTCTGCGGATTATGATAAGGATAAAACGAAAGAATTAAATTACTGGAAAGAAAACGTATCTAAATTTGTTGATCCAGTTGGTGGTTCTCAAAGATGGGCTAGGATGAAATGGGGAGATATGAATATTGTCGAGGGACAAAGCCCGTCAAAATACCTAGTACAAACAGATTATATTGTAAAACCATCCAAATGGGACGATTTTAGGAGATGGTTAGAAAGAATTGGTAAAATTTATGGCGAAAGAATTCCCGAGCACAAGAGAATAATTGTTTCTCTTGTCTCAGGTGGAAACTGGAATCAAACAACCACATTTATAGGATTTGACAAATACAGTAGAACTCCCCAAAATTTCGACAACACATGGGAAAAGGATTACAACAAAAAGTTTGGTGCAAATTCTTTTGATACTGATAGAAGAGCATATAATGAGTCTATAGAAATGATTGTTGGCCAACAAGTTCAAACTCTTGAATTAGTAGAGTCTATGTTGCCAAATTAAGAATTATTAAAGTGAAAATTGTTTAACGGAAATAAACAATAAATAGGGGAATAACATTCATTTGTTATTCCCCTATTCTATTTAAAAACAGATGTTCGGCTTATTTTTCAACTTCTAATTATTTTGTTAACCTTTAGAATGAAGCCCGAATATTGCTAAAGTGAAAAGTTTACAGCGGAGTTTTGAAGTATCTCATTTTTCTTCACGACCATTGTATGCAGTTTTAAATAAAGCCCAACTTACTATATGATTTGTTTAAAATGGTGGCATCATCAACCTCTAACCATTGATCTAAAATGGTTGCGTATATAGATCTAAAATCTACAGTATATTTAATATCCCCATTTTTATCTAAGTCAATTAAATTAGGGGCTTCGTTATAGAATCCTTGTTTTTTTAAATTCTTACCAATTATAAACACATTATTTGCTGCACCGTGATCTGTTCCACTAGCCGCATTTTGTTGGACACGTCTTCCAAACTCCGAAAAAGTTAAAATAAGGGTATCTTTAAATGTGTCTTTTTGCTCTAAATCTTTGACAAAAACGTCCATAGCCTCGCTATATGTTTGTAGTAATTTATTTTGTTTTTTTTCTTGTTTTACGTGGGTATCAAAACCCCCCATTGATACGTAAAACACTTTGCTCTCTACTCTAGAATTTATGAATTGAGCTGTCGTTTTTAACTGTTTTCCAAAAGGATTATTAGGATATGTTACAGTGCTATTATAGGTCTTAGATGTTTCAAAAATATATTTTGCAGACGATTTTGCTTCAATCATCGTTTTATACAAATACCCTAAATTGTGTTCGCTTAAATGTACATCGCTTTGAGAATCTAACACCTTTTTGAAGTAAGGTGTTTTTGTATTATTAAATAAAATGGTGGGGTTTTTTGTCGCAATTCCTTTTAAGACATCTCCTTTCATTATGAGAGACAAACTATCGTCTAATTCTATCCCTGAATAGGGTTTTTTACCATAAATATCAATATATCGCCCTAACCAACCTGTATTTAAATATTGATTACTATCGCTTGCGGTATGCCAAATATCCGCAGATCTAAAATGAGATCTAATTGGATTGGGATAGCCTACATTGTTAATAACAGATAAATACCCTTTATCATACAAGTGTTTTAAAGGTGCTAAATTTTTATTTATCCCAAGCTCGTCGGTTATTTTAATGCAATCGTTTTTTGCAATAGCTAAATTTGGTCTACTTTTATAATAAATATCGTTTGTATACGGGATTATAGTATTTAAACCATCATTACCACCAGATAATTGCACAATTACAAGCTTTTTAAACCCTAAAGAGTCCTTTATGGCGTTTTCGAAAGCCTTTACAAAACTTGGAACAAAAAACAAGCTACTTGCGAGTACGTTTTGTTTTAAAAATTTTCTTCTTTCCATTATTTAACAAAGTTGATATTCTGGAATAGACATGAGTTGGATGCACAGATCTTTATTCGAATTAAATTTTAAATTATCTAAAAAGGCTTCTGTATCTTTATCTATATTAGAAATTAATAGTATTTTTTTTAATTCTTCAATTGAAACGGCTGCGTATTCTTTTTCAAAATCATTCCAAGATGGCAGTGTCTTGAGATAGTTTCGTTTTTTGGTTTTATAATAATTTTCAAAATTGTCTTCAAACTCCCCTTTTGATTCTAGATTAATAATAGCATTGTTTAAAAGTATTGAAGGTAATTTTAATCTAAACATTAATGTGTTAGAGTCTATCCAACTTTTACCACCTTTCCATCCTGCTACATTTGGTGGATTTAGCAGTATTTGGCCCATCATTTTTTGCAAATACAGCAATTGCTGCGGCTTTTGAAACTGTATGGGGATAATCGTTTGTATTCCTACTAGAAGTTCTAAGGGAGATTTTATTTTTATTCCAATGTTTTGGTCATCATAAAACCATTTTGATTTAAAAATATGATACATCACTTTTTGAATATCATAATCCTTATAAAAAACCGCTGTAATTTCTTTTAAATTAGTTTCATTTATGTTAGGATTTACAAAATATCTATATAGTTTTTCGCAAATAAATTTAGCACATTGTTTCTGTTCTAAAATAATATCAATAATAGCATCCCCATCAAAGTTCCCTGTTTTTCCTAAAAAGGTTTTTAGACCATCATCATGTTTCTTGGGGTTGGAGATAAACGCACCTTTTCGGTTGTTTTTCCAGCCGGTAAAGGCTCTTGCAGATTCTTTAACATCTTGTTCTGTATAATGCCCAATACCAAGTGTAAAAAGTTCCATTAACTCTCGAGCAAAATTCTCGTTAGGTCTCTTCTTAACATTTTGATTGTTATTAAGGTATTTACTCATTGAAGCTTCTTTTGCGATTGCTTTTACAAACTGTTTAAAATCACCAAGCGCAAATTTTCTTAATGTGTTGTTGTAATGCTGTATACTTAATACCCTATTGTCTTTACAGACAAAAACATTGGCCCAAAACAAGGTCATTTTTTCGATTAATACCGCATCAGGATTTACAAGTCTTTCAATCCAAGCGTAATTTAAATCTTTAATCTTTTCTCTATTTTTTTTATTTAATTTTTGTCTATTAATTCTATTTATTTTAGAATAGGGTCCTAAAGATTCAGAAAAAGCTTTAAACGCTGTAAGATCTAATTCTAATGGTTGCGTTTTTAATGCCTCTGCAAATAAGTTATTAACGACTTTAATTTTAGATTTATCTTTTAAATTAATTACTTTTTTATAGCTTACCGCAAAACCTGCTCTATTATATAAATGTTGAATATGCTTTTGCTTCATTTTATAAAAAATTACCTTTTTCTTTTTTGACTATTAAAATTACATATGGTTTAATCTGTAGTTTGACTATTTGTTATCATTTTTTTAGTTGCAACGGTTCTAAATCCCATGTGGTCTGAGCCAGAGTCTATAGAAACACCCATTTTTGCAGAAATTCTGAAACTAGCACAATGTTTTTCATAGTGCGTTAAATCATTTAACTTATTAATAATAAGTGTTAAACAACTATTAAAAACTATACTTTCCAGAATGCTTCAATTTCTTCCAGAGATTTTCCTTTTGTTTCTGGGATAAATTTATAGGTAACAATCATTATTATTACGATGAATATAGTAAATATAAAATACGGTAATGAACCGTTCCAAGTTGCACTATTATTTACTTCACTATCCATAACTATTGGAAAAGATTGCGAAACTACATAATTTGCAGCCCATTGAGCAGCTACAGCTACAGACATCGCCACGCTACGTATTTTATTTGGAAACATTTCTGAAAGCAAAACCCAAACAACAGGTCCCATAGATAATGCAAATGAGGCTATGAAAATTAACACGCCTAATAATGATAAAAACCCAACAGATTGCTGCTGTAAAGTAATCCCTAGTAATAAAAATCCAACGATCATTCCAATAGACCCAATATATAATAATGGCTTTCTTCCAAATTTATCTACCGTGAACATCGCAACAAATGTGAATATAAGGTTCACA
>Ga0115008_10002618_pt1 | contig 14899 bp, 25 predicted proteins | sample FraStrMetagenome_FD_87164 | JGI IMG/M metagenome (GOLD analysis project Ga0115008, IMG submission 87164) | Marine eukaryotic phytoplankton communities from Arctic Ocean - Fram Strait ARC3M Metagenome | ecosystem: Environmental > Aquatic > Marine > Oceanic | place: Fram Strait | collected...
CCCCAAAACCCCAAAACCCCAAGTAATAAATTGGTAAATTAAGTTTCAAATAATTGTATTTGAATAAAAAGAGATTATAAATGGACCCGAGTATTAAAGTAAGTTTACGCGGCCAATAATTTGAATAATTGTTCAGCTATTTCCATCGAGTCTCAACAAGAACGAGTTGAAGAACAGGCTCATTCAAATGGGAGCCAAACCGTAGAAGAAGGCCGGTGAAAAGACTTTACCGAGCGTGCATCTCAATGCAAAAGGATAACCTGCCAGGGATAAAGGTCTGCAGTATATGCCGCACGCTAACAGTCAGGCCCGTTCAAATATTTTACTGGCGCGCGTTCCCAGCAACCCAGTGATCCTGCAGCCTGACCAGCCGCAAGTCCACTTCGACGCCCGCAACTATGACCCCCAGGACTTGCTCAACCCCATCCCCAACAGCAAGCAGATGCTGAGTCGTGGCCGCAACAATGCCGCGCTCCAGTGGGCATCCGAAGCTGTGTTAGAAGGACCTGGGTCTACCAAGTACAACAATGAATTTTTCGAAGGCGCGAATAAAAAGGAATTGTCTGCAATGTTCTCAGGGATTGAGGACGTCTAATAGATAGAGACAGAGGTCGAGGTCAACGAGGATAAGAACGCTAGCGGCATGGGCTCAGGCCTAACCAGAAACCAAAGCAGCATGCTCCAAACGGGGCAAGGCCGCATGTCCGTCATGCAGACCCAAGACAATCGCAAGTCAACAGGCGCGCTGAGGTAAACCGGTAGCGCCATTGAAGCGAAACGGCCTGAGACCCTCATGAGAACTATCGCCAGCGACAACCGAATGGTCGATGACCCAATCGAACCGGCCTTTATGCACTAGAAGACCAAGTCGCAGTTTTTGCTCCGGCTCCCCGTCCCCTCGGTGGAGTCAGGCATGCGCAGAGAGAATCCAGGGTCGTAGTGGGTCGGTGAGGTCGGCCATTAACTGACGAAATTCCGCAAACACTAGACCAGTCAGATGTTGCCGACAGTTGGTCAGAAAGGCACCCAGATGCAGCATATATAGGAGATGGAGACTCACTAGACGTTCAGTAACAAGCACCCTTAGTTCAGCACGCTGAACTGCGAGCCATACCAGCGTGACAGGCTGAGCAATTTCGGTAAAAGTAAGTTAACGGACCATGTTTTATAATTAACGTGTGTAGCGAACGAGTCTGAAAGCTTACTAGATAGGCAGAGAATGGCTGCAGCTAGTAAATCAGTTATATCTCTAACCGGTCTATAAATGCGTACGCCCCTCGGTGCTGCAGGTCACCTCCACAAATAGACAGTCAAACGCGCCGCGCATGCTGGGCAGCATCCAGGTTCCAAACCCGCCCTTATCCCATCATAGTCGGAGGCCTTCTTGACCGGCAGGGAAAGAACCAAATAGCTGTGTGATCAGATCAACCTGAATTAGGATGCCGAATCGCAATTCAAAAAGAATAAAAACTTCGCCAATAAGTTGCGAGGTCAAGCACTGGATAGCCGCAACTAAAACTCCGTTCACTAGGTCACTGGACAGACGCAGATGACCGAAGAGGTCTTACGCCAGCATTTCTTCATGGCATAAGCAACCGGTCGGACGCTCGCCACCGATTTAAAACGTGAAAAGTCCCCACAGAAGCATCTCGCTTAGTTTAAGAGAAGGAATATCACCTAGACTCAGGAAACGGATAAGTCATCTCTGAAGAGGAAGAAGTCGTCAATGACCACGGTCATCAGACTGAATAGAGACGACACCCTGAAGACGCTTTAGGTGTAGACAGCCTCGTTGATGAGACTTAACGCAGCGTGGGGACTTGAGAAGAAACCTGACCCAGTAGATATTCATAAGTTGCCGATGGACCCGTCAGCCGACCAGGAATTTGTCAGAGAGGAGGGGGTGCAGTACGATACAAAGCTCGAGCAGAACTAGTTCTTTGACGACCAGGTGGGGCGCACGGCCCTCGACTAGATCATCACGGTGTTGCAGAGTCGTATCAACAACGACGGATACTTCTTGTACTTGAAGCCGTCGGACTCTGCAGATCCATATGACCTCCGCCCAATGGTCGACTATAAAACGGCCTAAGATGACCAAGGCGAGATTTACCAGCTGGTGACGGGTCATACTGGGAAACTACAAAATTCTGACCCACGACTGAAAGGAGAGTACTTCACCCTCTCAAAGAAAGGTATTACTCAATACAGCAAAGATGAACCCGTTGACTACACAAGTCTAGCTGACTGGCTAGTTGAGCGCTCCTTCTACCGAGAGATATCCGTCAAGGGCTTCTTCAAGAATTTTAGGATCTGGAAGTAGCTCCGGATGTGGCGTCGCAACATCCTCCAAAAGAAACGGAAAGAAATCCAGGAGTCTATCTCTGAAAAGCTCTTTGTCATCGACAAGGAATTTGGTCCCATCCTCCAATAACACAGAGTTAACTGTCTGTAAATGATGTAGCTGCGAGTAATTGACATGTCACAGAAGGGAATTTAGACGCTAACGCTGCAGGAGTTTGAGCAACGCTAAGCCGAAACGAGGAAGAATACAACAGAAAAGATTGAAGACAAGTCGAGAAAGTGCCGTGAAATGTTTAAAAGCGGCATCGACTAGGTGTTATCAAAACTACAATCAAGAGTAAATGAACAGGACAACGAAGATGATGCAGCACAGCGAGACTACGCTAAACAGAAGCCAATCGAGGAGCAGTTGTAGCATTAGAGGCCTGAACATGGAATAGACAAAAATCCTAGATTTACGGCGCTTGGCTTCAACGTTAACCTGAAATATGGTATGCGAAAACAGTTGAGGAAAGCATGCACGCGCTTCCTAAAATTCTCTTATCTCTTGGATTTCTACGCCTTAGAGACTCTGTCAAAGATATATCTGAGCTCAGTAGAGGATACTGTCAGCCGGCTCAAGTATTTGGCAGGAATGCGCGTAAATTACGAACTAAAGATGGAGGTGGCCGACGAGTTTGACCAAAAAGAGCCGAAAACGGAGAAGAAGGCCGCGCCCGTCGAATAGACATCACTCCTCCAGCAACAGCTTCCATTCTTCTCAACCAACGCTCACTTCCAAGTGGAGCCCATCCACAAGAGCCGCCTATACAGCGTCTACATCGACGAATTCAAGCCCGTGCCCCTCGGCCAGTCCACCTTTGACGACTTCAACCCCACCTGCCATCTGGAGTTGGAGAAAGAAGGCGAGATCGAGAACGAAGGCCTATTCGAACCTATCTCATATGAAGAACCTGAGTAGGAGGATCCCTTAAAGTACAAAAAAGAGGTATAAAGAGTGACTGATCTGAACCAACTCTGGATGAGTATTTACCCGTCCGGCTAAGACTTCGCCCACTCTATCAACGATGCTCTCCTCGAAGGACTGGAATGTCTGATGGGTTATGAACGGTGGTCGCGCCATCCAGACCTCGACAAATACGAAAAAGTTCTAGAGTCATGGGATGATCGTGTTTGTTCTGAGTGGGTCCTCCCCGACAAACTTCACCTGAACTGTGACGAGTGGCTCAGCGACAACGTCATGTACAAGGAGAAGGAAGCAACGGTGAATCTCTATGTAGAGCAGGCCTTCAGCAAAGTAAATCTGTTCTTTGACCAGTTCGAGCCCATCCTCATAGCGTACCGCGAGAACGAGCAAACAGAATACGATATTCTCAAAGACGAGAAGCTCATGAATCCGACTGAGGTGCTAAACGCGCTCCTTTACAGGTTCCAGAACCAGCGCCAGCTGTTCGAAACGGTGCTTCCGGTCACTCGGGATATTGGCATGGTCAAGATAGATATGAAAAAGGTGAAGGAGAAGATAGCTCCTCAGCCGAAGGACCAACTTCTTAAACTCAAAGAGATTCTGCCACCATCGATCACCTCGCGAGTGGAGGTGATCAACAAGTGGCTCGAAAAATAGATATTGACGATCAAGCCACCTCCCCAGAATGTGGACCAATACGTCAAGCAGATCCAGGCTATTGACTATATCGACGAGAACTTCTAGAAGAAGAAAGACAAACTTGAACTGTGTCATTAGCTTTACAATCTGTGTGCATCGGCTGACCTTGTCGGTAAGCAGGAGCAGTCAAAGCGATACCTTATGACTGCGAATTCGCTGGTCACATAACTGACGCACCAACTGCGTGAGGCAAGAGAGAAGTCTGAAAAAAGGAGAGACGAAATGATCATCAAGATTAAGAAAAAAATACCTAAGCTTGATACGATGACTGCTGAGATGTTGAACGAGTTGAGCGATCCCAAGTATTTGGACATCGAGAGCAACATCCACCTAATTAATGACCAGAATCAATTTAATGAATAGAAGACACAACAACTCCTTAAGAAGAAGTCGAGCATCCAAGAGTATCAACTCACCTTAGACATGGGAGAGATCTGTTAGTTCTAGGATGTGGAGGAGGCCAGAAAGAATCACGTGTACCGACATAAACTGTGGTCGGCGCTAAAAGACTGGCAAGACTATACGGATAGGTGGTAGGTTGAGCCTTTCGAAGACATCGACATCAAACAGATCAGCCAGTTGTCAGAATAGTTTACCAAGATCTCTATCTAGTGCGAAAGAAACTTACCGGCTCATTCTACGGCGGTAAAGACCTTGAAAAAGATAGTGGGTGACTTCAGAGAAACCATGCCCATCGTAGAGGCACTCGGCAACCCATATCTAGACAAGATCCACTGGGATGAGGTCCGTATTATCCTCAATATCACCGAAGAGTTCTTACTAGAGGAAAGGCAGTTCTGCCTTGGAGACCTTATCGCCCTCGATGTCAGCGCAAAGCAAGAGGAAATCGTTCATATTTCAGTGACAGCGACTCAAGAAGCAAAACTGTACGCTTAGTTGGAAGAAGTCAAATTGATCCTCCTAGATATGAACTTTGACGTGATTAAGTACGGTCGCAGAGATGACTGCTATATTTTGAACGACATCGAAAAAGTTGTAACTACCTTGGATGACCAACTTACTTAGTTGAGCAATATTCAGAGCAGCCGATATGTTAAACGATATGCGAAAGAGGTCCAGGAAGAATAAAGAAAAGTAGATATTGCTAGTGACACACTAGAATAGTGGAAGAAATGTTAGAGAGCTTGGGTGTATCTCGAGAAGATCTTTGACAGTCAGGATATCAAGAATTCGGTGAAGGAAGAGAGCAAGGAGTTTTCGGGGATTGACCGAAACTGGAACAAAACTATGAAAAAAGTTTTCACAAACCGCTCGGTCATGAAAAACTGCGTGGCAAAACAAAACGAAAGAAAACAACTAAATGACTTTTTGAAGGACAACGAGAAAATGGACCGCATAGAAAAGTCACTGTAAAACTATCTGGAAGAGAAAAGAACGGATTTCCCGAGATTTTACTTCATCTCAAATGATGAATTGTTGATGCTACTTGCAGAGCAACAAAATATCGAAAAAGTTGTAAGGAACCTTGCAAATTTATTTGAAGGAATTGCTTATCTTGACATGGAAAACAAGTCAAATGATTCGATCGTCAGTATCAGATCTCCGTAGATGGAAGTTATACAACTGACAAGGGCCGTAAAAATCCGTAGTGATAAAGGAATTGAATCGTGGTTACACGCACTAGAAACCCAAATGGTAGATACTTTGAAAAAAGGGGTCAAATTTGCAAGAGCTGACATTGAAAAAGGCAACCTCTACAAAAACTGGGTGACCGAACACGCTGGTCAACTAATCAGTATCGTCTCACACTGCATCTGGACGGAATACACTGAAACAGCTATCGAGGCTATCGAATCAGAGGACCCCGACCCCTATGCACTCGACTCCCATTTCAAAGATTGGCAGGAGCAGCTGCGAAAACTCGTCGAATTGATCCATGGAAGCGCCCTTACCATCCTTCAAAGAATCAACTTAGTTGCCCTTATCACTCAAGAGGTCCACGGAAGAGACATCATCGAAAAGCTGAACGAATAGCAGGTCAAATCGATCTACGAGTTCATCTGGTAGTAACAGCTCCGCTACTACCAGGAAGAAGATGGTGCTTGCGTCAAGCAAGTCAATGCTAATCTCGCGTACGGGTATGAATATCTAGGTGCCACCACACGTATCGTCGTCACACCGCTCACTGACAGATGCTGGCTCACTATTACCGGTGCCCTGCATATCAAGCTTGGGGCGCAGCCAGCTGGCCCCGCTGGTACCGGCAAGACTGAGAGTACGAAGGATCTGGCTAAGGCTCTTGGTGTGCTATGCGTCGTGTATAACTGTAATGAGTAGATTCACTACTCGATCATGGGAAGACTTTTCTCGGGCGTAGCGCAATCCGGCTCATGGATCTGCCTGGACGAATTCAACAGAATCGGCGTCGAAGTCCTCTCCGTAATCGCCCAACAACTACAGGACATCAAGCAAGCCAAAATAGCGAACAAAGAAAGGTTCATCTTCATCGATAAAGAGATCGCTCTGAGAGAGAGCTGTGGTGTATTCGTCACCATGAATCCTACATATGCTGGCAGGACAGAGCTCCCGGACAACTTGAAAGTACTGTTCCGCCCTGTGTCCATGATGATTCCCTCGTACGGCCTTATCGCCAAAGTAATGTTGTATGCTGAGGGATTTAAAGACGCAGCTAACTTGTCGGATAAGATGGTGCAGCTATACTAGTTGGCGAGTCAGTAACTCTCCTAATAGGCGCATTATGATTTCGGTATGCGTGCAGTTAAGAGTGTTCTAGTTATGGCAGGCAATCTGAAGCGAACCAATTCGAAACTGAACGAGGACATCCTGCTCATCAGGGCGATGCGCGACGCCAACATCCCCAAATTCCTTGCTGACGATCTTCCGCTGTTCAATGCGCTGGTGTAAGATCTGTTCCCCGGCGTGCAGATCGAGGAGCCGACCTTTGTGGCGCTTGAAAACCAAATTACGTCGTCCATTGACGCGCTCTAGCTGAGGAATCTACCGAACTTTTAGACCAAGATTATCCAGTTGTTTGACACCTTCAACGTGAGGTTCGGCGTTATGCTGATCGGTCCCACTGGTGCTGGTAAAACTGAATGCTACAGAGTCTTATAAGACGTGATGAGGCACTTGGAGAAGCAAATCCCTAACGATCTACGCTTTGCTTCGGTAGAGACACGGATAATCAATCCGAAGTCTATTTCGATGGGCGAGCTTTACGGTGAAGAGAATATCGATACTAAGGAATGGACCGATGGTCTAGCCTCCAAGATCATCCGTAAGTTTGCAAAAAAAGAGAAGATCGAAAAGGACCGACATGGATTGGAAATCAGAAAGTAATTCTGGACAATTTTTGATGGACCCGTTGACGCAAAGTGGGTTGAGAACATGAATACCGTGCTTGACGACAGCATGTTGCTATCGTTGCCAAACGGTGAGCGTATAAAGCTTCACACGCAGATGCATATGCTCTTTGAGGTGGAAGACATGAAATAAGCCAGTCCAGCTACTGTTTCTAGACTCGGCATGGTATACATGACCCCCTCAGATCTTGGTTGGGAACCATATGTCGAATCGTGGATACAGCGATACCTCAGGAACGACCCTGGTCAGTCTGACGTTGTACAGGTAAAAGCGGCCCAAGTTCCATAACCACTTCTCGAGAAAGAAGTAATTGATTATCTTAAAGAGCTGTTCATCAGTTTGGTGAGGACTGCTTTTGATAAAATGGAACGGGTCATCGCAGAAGAGTAAGCATTAGTCTGCGTCCCAGTCCAATTTGTAACGAATTTATGCAACTTCCTGGAAGTCTTTATCTTTAGAGATTGTGTTCTGACGAAAAGGAAATCGAAGGCAGAATGGACCAAGCACCTCAACTGCATTTTTGGCTATTCGTTTATCTGGGCCTTCGGTGCTAACTTTAAGTAAGGAGCCATAAGATTCTTGGACAACATGATGCGAGATTTTTTCTCATCCTTGCACATTCCAGAAAACGACACCGTATTTGATTACGCCCTAGAAGAAAAAACACTTAAATGGACTCACTGGAACGAAAAAGTAAAATAATAACCATTTTAATACGAAGTGAATGCACCATTTTTCAAACTTGTGGTGCCTACAATGGATACCCTCCGTTTCAGTCAACTGATAGACATGCTTACCCCGATTGACAAACCTGTGTTCTTAACCGGCATCACTGGTACCGGTAAGTCAATGATAGTCATGAATTACATCAATGCAAATCGTGAAAAAAAGTAGTTAGCCCCAATTATATTAAACTTCTCTGCTTAGACTAGCTCGCAGGAAACACAGAAGACAATAGAGGAAAGACTAATGAAAAAAGGTACACAGTAGATTGGCCTGCCTGATGCGGTCAAGAAAAAGAAAAGAAGGTTGATAGGAGCTAAAGGTAACTCAAAATGTTTCATCTTCATTGACGACATAAATATGCCAAAGTAGGAGGAATATGGTGCATAGCCGCCAATTGAATTACTCAGATAACTTGTCGAGTTGAGGGGATTTTACGACAAGCCACCCAAATTCAGCTGGAAGTAGATTGAGAAATTCGCGTTTGTAGCAGCAGCAGCACCTCCCGGCGGCGGCAGGCAGGCCCTCACTCCACGCTTTATGAGATAATTCCACATCCTAAACGTCTCGGACCCGTCAGAAGAAACACTTTTCAAGATATTTGAGAGCATACTAAGCAGCTTCATGAATGTGACTAAGTTCACTCAAGAAATCAGGAAGCAAACTGAAGCCACGGTCAGCGCCACTATTGACATGTACACTCAAATTACGGCAAATTTGCTTCCTATTCCCTCAAAATTCCACTATACGTTTAACTTGCGGGACGTAGCAAAAGTTTTCCAAGGAATTCTCATGTCCAAACCCCAATCAGTGGCTGACGAAGACACCTACAAAAAACTCTGGTTGCATGAGTGCAGTCGCGTTTTCGGCGACCGACTCTGCACTGAAAAGGATCGAAGTTACTTCTAGGATCTCTGTTGCGAACTTCTAGGGAATAAGTTCAAAGCTAGATGGAACAAAAAGGAAGAGATTTTTGGCTACCAGCAAGAAATCATCTTCTCAATTATCACAAATGTTGACTCGGAACCGGAGATGCGTCACTACATGTAGGTGTAAAAGAGGTCAACTTTGACAAAAATGCTTGAAGAAAAACTCGACGACTTTAATTTCAATTCTGAAAGTAAAATGGATCTTGTGTTTTTCGAGGATGCAGTTAAATACATCAACAAGATAACCAGAATTCTGATGCAGCCTCGAGGAAATTCTATGCTAATCGGTGTAGCTGGCTGTGGGAAGCAATCCCTAACAAGATTCTCAGCATTTATGCTTGAATAAGAATGCTTCCAGCTTAAATTGGCCAAAAAATTCAGCTAAGTCGACTTCCAAGAAACACTCAGAGATAGACTACTGAAGGCAGGATGTGACAGCACTAAGACTACCTTCTTGCTTACTGACACTTAGATTATGCACGAATCTTTCCTTGAAGATGTTAACAATTTACTAAACACCGGAGAGATCACAAACCTTTACACGAAAGAAGATAATGAAAGAATTGAGGAGGCTTTGGGTAAGGTTTTGTCGGAAAAAAAGATGGCTCAGACCCCCGATAATATGTACAATGAATACATAGAGCAGTTGAGGGACAACTTTCATATAATCCTGTGTATGAGCCCAATTGGCGGTACACTGCGAGACCGGTGCCTCAAATTTCCCTCTCTCATCTCGTGCTGTACCCTGGTGTGGTTTGACAGCTGGCCTGAACAAGCGCTCAGTGAAGTGGCAACACAATTCTTAGGGAGGATGGGACCAGAAGAGCTCTCCAACGAGGCAAAATAATCGCTTTCTAAGCTGTTCCCAATGGTCCACCGAAGTGTAGACAATGCTGCTACACAGTTCTTCGAAGAACTAAAGAGGAAAACTTACGTTACTCCCAAGAGTTATTTGGATGCCATACAACTGTACTTAGCGCACTTGAAAGAAACTAAAAACAAGCACGACAAGAAGGTCAATACCCTAAAAACTGGCGTAAACAACCTTGATCAGACTAAAAGCCAGATCGCTGATCTCTAGGAGTATTTGAAGGAGCTTTAGCCAAGCCTGGAGCAGTAAAATAAGGAGGCGGATACAAAAGCAGCTGATATAAAAAAGAACAAATAAGACATGCTTGAAAAAGAAGAAGAAGCTTACTAAGAGTAGAAATTGATGGACGATGAGGCCAAAAAACTTAATATGAATAAGAGGGCAGCCGACATCGAACTGGAAAAGGCTGTTAAACCTATGAACGATGCAAAGTCTGCTGTAGAAAATCTCTCGAAGGAGGCGATCAATGAATTAAAGAAGACCAATGCACCAAATAGTGGCGTCAAAAAGACGCTAGATGTTGTTTTGATCTACCTGGGTCATAACAAGATCGACTGGGCAACAGCCCAGAAAGAAATGGCCAAGATGGATTTCTTGACAAGGATCTAGAAGTATGATAAAGATAAGATTTCCAACAAGATAATTTAAACAGTGAAGCCAATTCTATCTGACGAGAAGAACTTTGACGTCAATCAGATTAAGAATTCTTCGAAAGCCGCAGGAGATATGGCACGATGGTGTAAAGCCATCTACTTGTATGATGAAGCTATCAAAAAGGTAAATCCTTAGCGCTAGAAGGTGTTCGAAATGGAGCAATCTTACGAAAAAATGCGCGTCTAGTAGGAAGCTAAAAGAGCTGAAGTGGATTAGATCAAAGAAACTCTGAAATAAATGGAGTCTGATCTTAATGAGACAACCAAGAAAATTGCTTCCCTTTAACAAGCCAAGATTTAATGCGAATAGCGATTGATTAACGCGCAAAAGTTACTGGACCTGCTCGGTGAAGAAGGAGTTCGGTGGTAGAAATCTATTGAGGACATGGAAATGAACTCTACAAATTACACGGGCAACGTTTTCATTGCAGCAGCTTCTCTCTCTTACTTGGGCCCGTTCCTGGCAACCTATCGTAACGATCTGTCAGCAATTTGGATGGAAGCTTGTTAGACGGAAGGAATTAAAGTTGCAGGAGACTACTCGTTGGTAAACACGTTGGGTGACTAGATAGAGATCAGGAATTGGGGGCTTGCTGGCCTTCCCACTGACGATGTTAGCATTGAGTCTGGCATCATTGTTTGGAAATCGAGCAGATGGCCGCTGATCATTGACCCTTAGATGTAGGCGAACAGATGGCTGAAAAAGATGTACAAGAAATCATAGGTGAAAAACAATATAACTAGATTCCAATAGTCAGAAGAAGTCAGAATCGAAGAGGTTAACTCTTCTATAGTTATAAATAATGAAGCCGGATACGAAAAGCATACCGTACAGCAGTAGAGCATATAAATAGAACAGTAAGAATTATATACCCATCAGATAGGAAGCAACGAAGTTGATGACTAATTCGTTGTACTTTAAATGAATAAGAAAAATGAAGACAAAAAAGGAAATGATCTCACATAAAAGCTTCTTGAAAATGCAGTTATGACTGGAAAAACTGTTCTTCTCGAAGATGTAAGTCAACACCTTGACCCCTCTCTAGACTCCCTTTTCACTAAGGCAATTTATTCTGAAGATGGGATTGAAAAAATAAAATTTGGAGACAATTCGGTACCATATGACCGCAATTTCAAACTGTACCTGTCAACAAAACTAGCGAACCCTCACTTCCTTCCAGAAACCTGCATTAAACTTGCTATTGTGAACTTCACAGTGACGCAGGATGGCCTCGAAGAGCAAATGCTTGTGGACGTTGTCAATAATTAAGCGCCGGAAGTTGAAGCCAAAAGAGATGCCCTAGTTATTGAGATCTCCGCCAGTAAAAACTCGTTAGATGAGTTGTAGGCCAAAATTTTGTATGAGTTGGCTATGTCAGATGCAAAAACAATTCTTGACAACGAAGAGCTCATTGAAACACTTGAAATCACTCGGACAAAAACTACGAAAATTGCTAAATCGCTTATGGAAGCGGAGCAAATAAATGAAGTAATCAACCACACAAGGAACTAATATAGGCTGGTAGCATAACGAGGATCGATCCTTTACTTTTCAATTGTAGACATGAGTGGTATTGACTCGATGTACCAAAATTCCTTGTAGTATGTGCAGAAGCTATTCAACGAAGCTATATCAGGAATTAAAAGGGCTGATAGTACTGAAGGAACAGTATAATTGCTCATTGACGCAATCACAAAGCAGCTTTACTCCAGCATCTGCATGGGCCTTTTCGAGAGGCACAAGCTAATCTACTCATTCATCATCTGTACCTCAATAAAGAGACACGCTAAGAAGATAAGAGAAGGTCATTGGAATCTACTCCTTCGTGGCTCAGGTATTTTTGATAAGAGTAACTAGCCTGAGAAACCTAAGGAAGTTGCTCACTTCATATCTGATGCAGCTTGGGACATAATCTATTGTCTGTAAGTGGAGCACAATGTTAGTTCAGACTCAAGAACTGGTATCGATTCAGTCGACGATAAAGTTGGCCACATGTTTACTAATTTCTGCTCAAAGATCATAAAGAATGCTAAAAAGTGGGAGAAATATGTTGCGAATCTCCAGGATAATAAAACGTTCTTTAAAGAGATGCCAAACGATATGGCGAATAAATTAGAGCCATTTGAGAAACTTCTGATCGTTAAAATCTTCAAACCCCACCGCCTAATGTCAGCCATATAGAAATACATTAAGGTTGAGTTGGGTAAGTTTTATTCGATTTCCCCCATCTCTGCCTTCGAGAGTTTGTTTAAGGCTGCTGATGCTTAGACGCCAATCATTTTCGTGCTCAGCCAAGGCGTAGATTCTTCATGGCAAGTTAGAAATTTTGCTGACAGGAAGTAAATTAAACTGCATTCGACTAGTCTCGGATAAGGATAGGAAAAAGCAGCGGCAAGCCTGATAAAGGCGGGACAAGATTATGGTCAATGGGTAATGCTTCAAAACTGCCACTTGTTCAAATCGTGGATGAGCACACTAGAACAGGTTTGCGCGGAATTACGAGACAACAGTGAAGAAGTTCACGAAAACTTCAGACTCATTCTGACAAGCATGCCGACAGAAGCCTTCCCAACCTCCGTTTTGCAATCTGGGCTGAAGATGACAACTGAGCCGCCCAGAGGTGTTAAGGCTAATCTGTAAAGATCTTACTCAAATATCGTGACAGAGGATCTTTATCATCTTGATCAACCTGACAAAACGCGAACCAGTAATTTCTTACCTTCAGTAACTATTACCTCAGATTTCACAAAGAAGGAGCAAGCCTGCCACAAGCTAATCTTTTCTCTTTGTTTCTTCCACGCTGCAATTTAAGAGCGAAAGAAGTTTGGAGCGCTTGGATGGAACATTCGCTATGAGTTCTCTGAAGCTGACCTTGATACATCAATCACGATGTTGCGGAACTTTTTACAGGAAGACTCAGACATCCCTTGGGATGCTTTGAAGTTTATGACGGGTTAGATTACTTACGGTGGTCGTGTCACTGATGACTGGGATCGGATATTATTGATGACCATGCTTGACAACTATTACAATGACAATGTCCTCGAAGCCTAAAAGTTCAACTTCTCCCGAAGTGGATTGTACTATGTTCCTTAGCACCAATCGATCAGCGAAGCAAAAGATTACATTGAAACTCTTCCAGCCCGCGAAGAACCCGAAGTTTTCGGAATGCACGCCAACGCAGACATCAGTTTCATGGAATCCGAAAGCATGTTGATCCTTGAGTCAGTTTTAGCCGTCCAGCCGAAGCAAAAATCAAAAGCTAAAAAATAGCAGGAAGTTAACGAGGATTAAAGTGACGTCTCAGAAGAGGAAGTGAGCGCTGATCAGGAATTACTAAATTTAGTCCAACGCTTGCGAAGAAAAATTCCTCTAATGATTGAACGCGAGAGTTTTGCCAAAGAGATCTTGAAATTGAATAATAGGGGTCTCCTGCATTGCCACTCAACGGTGCTTTTACAAGAAGTTCACCGTTACAACTAATTGATTGAGTGCATAAACAACTCGTTAGAATCATTGACAAAGGCGGTCAAGGGTATAGTACTTATGAGCCCCTAACTTGACCTAATGCAACAATCACTCACAAACAACCAAGTCCCTACCATTTGGACTAAAGTGGCCTATCCCTCACTTAAGCCTCTGGCCTCGTGGGTCAGTGACCTTTGCGACAGAGTCGACTTCATGCAGAAGTGGGCGTAGAAAGGCCATCCTTCCTGTTTCTGGCTCTCTGGTTTCTTCTTCCCGAATGGCTTTATGACAGGGACGCTTCAAACGTATGCTCGCAAGCGGGGAAAACCTATCGACACCCTCAAGTTCTCTTTCACTGTCTTGAACAAGATGGACAGAAATGAGGTGGAAGAGGACCCTGAGGATGGAGTTTTGATTTACGGATTGTTTATCCAGAATGCAAAGTGGAGTCGGTCCAATTGCTGTTTGGTAGACTCAAGGCCAGGCCAAATTAATTCTCCAATGCCTATTATTCACTTTCTGCCAATTGAGATGCGTAAGCCGGGTCCCTCAATTGCTGCTTCTCCGATGAAGTCAGTGATGAGCAAGGAAACGCTGCCTGAGGTATATAGTGACGAAGAGGATTTACCCGAAGTTTATAACTGTCCGGTCTACAAAACATCTACGAGGGCTGGAGAACTGAATACAACTGGATAGAGTACCAATTTTATCCTCTCAGTCGATCTCCCTTGTGGCTATCCCGAGAATGCGATCACTTCGAAATCTTCCAGCAAGTCGAAGAAGCCGACCGAAGAGGAAGATTACGAAGACTTCAACAGTAGGTACTGGATCCTCAGAGGCACAGCCATGCTTACCATGCTGGACATGTGACCAAATTATATACATTCATTTCATTTCATTTATTCTCTCAACTAACTAGGGGTTTTGGGGTTTTGGGGG
>Ga0115008_10002619_pt1 | contig 14898 bp, 8 predicted proteins | sample FraStrMetagenome_FD_87164 | JGI IMG/M metagenome (GOLD analysis project Ga0115008, IMG submission 87164) | Marine eukaryotic phytoplankton communities from Arctic Ocean - Fram Strait ARC3M Metagenome | ecosystem: Environmental > Aquatic > Marine > Oceanic | place: Fram Strait | collected 2012-06-18
CTACATCGCCTACATCAGTAGATTAAACAGGGTTGGATACCGTGCCACTGAAGGCCGTTAGAAGAGCGGTGTTGATATACGCCTGTTATCTTCTCCAGTGACCGCTTGAAGGCTGTGGTGGATTGAGGCTTGCGGCCTACGCCTGAACACCAGTCACGATAAGCTTGGTAGAACTTAGAGGCTGCGTAAGAATGGTCTTTATCCACCTCGCACTCGTCTTGGATAAACTGGGTGATGCTATCCATCGCAGATTTGTATTCAGCAACCTGATCTTCAATGATCTGTGGTGTTTGCAACTCATTCTTTTGCCACTCTAGGCAACCTTCAACAGCCCAGTATAAGATACCTGGCAGTTCTTCCATCAACTTATCGCTGAGGTTTTTGTCCTGCTCTTTCGCCTCGAAAGTGCGGTTGAAAGGAATGGCTTTAATGCGTCGCCAAATACCATGGTCGGTGTTGTTGATCTGAGGAAGGTTATTTGTTGCTAACCAAAGCTTACCAATGATGCTGAATTGAACAAAAGTTCCGTACAGTGGTCTAGCTTTTAGAGTGTCGCCACCTGTCATCTGTTTGATCTTAGCTTCAGCAAGTGACTGACCTTCTTCCGTTTCGCTTACTGTGATCAGCCTTGCTCCAATCAAATCAACCAGGTCGTCGCCAATTGAACCTCCACCGTTTGCAATCAGTGTATGTGAAGCTGCAGTTGTCCCATATGAACCTAATAATTTGTTTATCACGTTGATGAAGGTGGATTTCCCATTCGCCCCATCACCGATCATGATAAACAAACATTGCTCAGATGTTGATCCTGTCAGGCTGTATCCAACTGCTTGTTGGACGAAGCGTATTAGTTCCTGATTACTTTCAAAAACATCGTTGAGAAAGTTTAGGAACACAGGACATTCGGCTTCTGGAGAGTAACCGACTGATAACGCCTTACTAACTAGCACGTTCGGATTAGGGCTCGATGGTTGACCTGTCTTTAAATCAATCCACTTATCTTTCGTCGCTAATACAAAAGGATCAGTGTCGAACTCTGATGCCTTTACTGCACGATCAATAGCTGCAAATTTGCTGATATTTTCTAATCGCTGTACGCTTTCAAAAGATGATAAATTGGTGGCATCGGTAAAGCTTTTTAGATCAACCAATGCTGCCTTTGCTTCTTGGACAAATTGATATGCTAATTGTTTGATGTAGGTGCATTGGTCAGCTTCCCAATAATTACCATTCCAAATCATCCATTGCTTCTTTTCGACAACGTAAACGGCTTTCCCATCAAGCCATCGACTAAATACCGTACCAACCTTCGCTTCGGTTACATTAGACCGATCTGAGAATTGGCCAAAGTTGACCAGATCACCTTCCATAGGTTCCATCACAGCAATATCGGACGAAAACTCTTTGCCTGAATATGTAGCTATTCGATCGGCTATTCGCTTCGCCTTCGATTGACCTAGACAATCGACGAGTCCGTTGTAGCCCAAAAGGCTATCAGCAGGCTGTGCGTATGAAGTTCTAATGGCATTGAGCCTATCATCAACGTCAAGGTCACCATTGATATCGCAAATTCGCTGTACGATCTGTGTGACTAAATTATGTTCAACATCTTGTTTCAGACAAAGGCCAGCAAAAGCTAACGCTAAATCATGTCGATGACCTTCACGCCAGTTTTGGGCAATCTCGGAGCAGGCCGCCAAAAGGGTTACTGATTTCAATAAGTCTTCATATCGGACCTCAGGCGCTTTCAAGTTGGACGAAGTGAACACCAAAGCTTCACCGTTAGGATGCACTGATGGCGGGATCATAGTCTGGGACCCGTCCCCACGCAATTCGACTAATGTAGATTTTACTCCTTCTGAATTGAATGTTTTACGTGGTCCGAAGGACGAAGCCCTAAATAGATAATGACCGCTATCAGCAGACCCTCGATCAAATACGGCAATAGCCTCAGGCAGCATAATGTCGGCCAACGCCTTAGTTTCCCTACAGTCTAAATCTACATCGAGGATGCCTGATTGTTCACCCAATATAAGACCTACATTGGTGCTGTCAGCTTTTGCGCTGGCAAAAGTTTTGCCGTTTTTAAGCCAATCTGGGGCAATTGGCCTTTTGGTTTGGGAGACAAGTGTAATGAAACATTTCTGCTCCAATGGTAGAATTTGTGAAAAGTTCGCCAAGTTGCGACCTCCTTAAAGACAGGCCGCAAAAGCAATTTTTCTGTGCGGTCACTGAGTTGAAAGAAAGTCCCCAATTTTTGGCTTTGACTATTATCCTACATCGGACAATAGCGGGGATTTTTGAAGTCGCCTGACTTTTTCGGCACTATAGTGCCTAGACTTCGGCGTGTTCGCCATCTGGGACAAACATAGAACATTCAGCAAGATTGGTCAAGTAATTAGTACGTATCCATACGCAAGTTTTCTAATTTCCGTTGGTATTAATTGGCCTAAAATTAGTTGGCTCATGAACTTGACCTCATCAACCATCCAATGCTCAATGAAGTCTCACCTTTGGAGTAACTAATGGCCACATTCGACCAGTTCATAAGCTCAATCCAACACGAGTTCGGAGAACAAGGCGCTGGCAAGAAGTTTGAGGTCTTCTGCAAGTGGTTCCTTGAGAACGATCCTGAGTGGTCGAAGAAGGTTGATAAGGTTTGGCTCTGGGATGACTATCCCAATAAATGGCAAAGGCAGGACTTAGGAACCGATCTGGTATTCAGGGACAACGAAGGTCGAATTTGGGCTGTTCAAGCCAAGTGTTACAGTGAGCATCGGACTACAACCAAAGGCGACATGAACTCCTTCTTGGCTGACACAGGGCGCCCTGAGGTGGACAGGCGTTTGTGGCTTCAAACTACTAACAAGATCGAAGCTAAGGCTGAGAAGACGTACAAAGGCCAAGACAAGCAAGTTACGATCATCAACCTCAATAACTTCCGTGATGCTCAGATAGATTACCCAAGCTCCTTTTCTGATCTGTACCAAGCGAAAGTTATGGATAAACCTGAGCCGGACCCACATCAGGTTAAAGCAATCGAAGATGTCACTGCCGAATTGCAGAAGTCAGACCGTGGTCAAATGATCATGGCTTGTGGCACGGGTAAGACTTTTACCACACTATGGATAAAAGAGGCGCTCAAATCCGAAACAACATTAGTCCTCCTGCCCTCGCTGAACCTTCTTTCACAAACGATGAGAGAATGGGCTTGGGCTGGTAATACTGACTTTGAAATACTCAACGTCTGCTCAGATAAATCCGTGGGTAAGAAGACTGAAGACATGGCTCCATCGGATGCCCCTTTCGCTGTGACCTCGGATGTTTACGAGATCGCTGAGTTCTTGCGCAAGTCAGGACCAAGGGTGGTTTTCTGTACCTATCAATCGTCCCAACTGATCGCAGACGCTCAGATCGACACCAAAGTCCCAACCTTTGATCTAGCGATAGCTGATGAAGCTCACAGGTGCGCTGGCATGGCTGATGCTGGCTTTGCTACCATACTTGATGGTGAAAAGATTAGGGCATCTAAACGGCTCTTTACGACTGCAACACCCCGGTACTTCGGCAAGGCAATCAAAGATGCCTCTAAAGCTGCTGATCTTGCCGTCACTGGTATGGATGATGAGACAGCCTTTGGCCCTGTGATACATCAGCTTACCTTTGGACAAGCTATCCAAGATGAACTTCTGAACGACTATCAAGTTGTAATCGTGGGCGTGGATGAACCGATGGTTAAGCAATGGATTGATAATTACGAAATCGTTTCAACCAATCCTGATGAAACCACTGATGCCAGAACACTGGCTGCTAAGATTGGTACGCTAAAAGCAATCAAAGATTACGATCTAAAGCGAGTGATCTCTTTCCATAGCCGAGTATCGGGAGCCAAGAAGTTCTCAGAGGAAATTGTTGAAGTCGCCAATTTCATTGAACCAGCCAGACGACCTGGAGGTCAATTTTTGTCAGGCTATGTCTCAGGTAAGATGAGGGCTGGTGACCGAAAAGATAAGATCGACGGGCTTAAGACCTTAGAAGGCTACGACAGAGGCATCTTAAGCAATGCTAGATGCTTGGCGGAAGGTGTTGATGTGCCTTCACTTGATGGTGTGGCCTTCATTGATCCTAAAAAAAGTCAGGTTGATATCATTCAGGCTGTTGGTCGTGCTATCAGGAAGATCCGTGGCGCTACTGCTCAGACTAAGGGCACGATTGTAATTCCTGTTTTCATTGAAGAAGGTGATGATCATGCGGCTTCAATTGATGCGAGTGACTTTAAGCCTGTGTGGGATGTACTAAAGGCTCTCAGGGCGCATGATGAAGTGTTGGCTGATCAGTTGGATCAATATCGCACCAACATGGCTAAAAACGTCTCTCAGAGCCGTGAGAAGATCAGTGATAGGGTAATTTTTGATCTGCCAGTCTCGGTTGATACTGAGTTCTCATCAGTACTCAGGACGGTATTGGTAATTGCTAGTACGGCTTCTTGGGAGTTCTGGTTTGGGCTTTTAGAAGAATTCAAACAAAGAGAAAGTCACTGCAATGTTCCATCCGGGCATTTTGAAGGAGGTTTCAGTCTCTCTCATTGGGTGTTCAACCAAAGATCTAATAAAGATCAAATGACTTTTGACCGGGTGCGAAGGCTAAACAAGCTAGGGTTTGTATGGGACGTCCTATCAGAAAAGTGGGAACAAGGGTTCGAAGAGCTTAAGAAGTTCAAAGAACGTGAAGGCCACTTAAGGGTTCCAGTCAACTATGAAACCAAACATGGGAACAAGCTCAGATCCTGGTTAAAAGCGCAGCGAAAAAACAAGGGTGAATTATCTGTAGATCAAATAGAAAGGCTCGATGCATTTGGCTTTGTATGGGACGCCCTATCAGAAAAGTGGGAAAAAGGGTTCGAAGAGCTTAAGAAGTTCAAAGAACGTGAAGGTCACTGTAGGGTTCCGGCGAATTATAAAACAAACGATGGATTGAAGCTTGGAAACTGGGTCAGTCGTCAGAGACACGCAAAAGAGAAAAATTTATCAAATATGACACAAGACTGCATTGCTCGCTTGGAGTCGCTCAATTTTATCTGGGATCCGTTAACCGAAAAGTTAGAACGTAATTTTAGTGAACTTAAGAAGTTCAAAGAACGTGAAGGTCACTGCAGGGTTCCGGCGAATTATAAAACAAACGATGGATTGAAGCTTGGAAGCTGGGTTAGTGACCAAAGAAAAAACAAGGATGAATTATCTGTAGATCAAATAGAAAGACTCGATGCATTTGGCTTTGTATGGGACGTCCTATCAGAAAAGTGGGAAAAAGGGTTCGAAGAGCTTAAGAAGTTCAAAGAACGTGAAGGTCACTGTAGGGTTCATCAACATCATAAGACTGATGATGGGTTTGCTCTTGGGGCGTGGGTAAGCACAAGAAGAACTGTAAAAGCCACCATGGCTAAAGACCGTATCGATAAACTTGATGCAATTGGCTTCTTTTGGATTGCTAGTGACGGAAAGTGGAAAAGAGGCTTCAGTGAGCTTTTGAAGTTCTATGAACGTGAAGGTCACTGCAATATTAAAAGGCGATATGTAACCGATGATGGTTTTAGACTAGGAGATTGGGTTGGTCGTCAGCGAGCAGAAAGGGATAGTTTACCTCATGATTATATTGCAAAACTGGATAACATTGGTTTTATTTGGGAAATATAGGAAATAGCCACAATCCAGCACTGCGTTCAAAAGAACCTTGGAAAAGCTGACAGGTGTTCACCAGAAACGAACCTCCAGTGGCCTTCAGTGGCACGGTATCCAACCCTGCCTAACCTACTGATGTAACCGATGTAGGCTGTGTAGCCCTTTCTGAAAACTTTCTACTGGGATTTCTGTGGGGACTTTTCGGATTGGGCTACATTCCCTACATCCCCTACATTGTTTTCTTCTTCTACGAGAAAGAGGAATACTAATAAGACCACCAAAACCTCGTAGATGCACAGCCAGCCTCATCCCCCTGAACAATCAAAACCGTCAACTTGACGATTATCAAATCCCAATCGCAGGTCAGGCCCATATACGGTATCACCTAGGGGGTGGGGTGGCACATGCCCGGGGTTCTAACCGTAGACCAAACCGTAGACCATTTTACGCCTGTTGCAGGAACCAGAATGAGGCAGTAGCCTTGTTTTGTAAGGTTAATGCTAAGCGTTGGTGCCTACAGGCGGAGCCATCCCCGTGTGGGGGCACCACTTAAATCAATAACTTAGCGGATATGTTGGCGTAATCATCAGTGACTTTGTGCCAAAAAGGTTTCACTTAGGTTTCATCGTTAGTCTGACTCAGTTGCTATTTGGTGCGCCTAGGCAAGCCACAACTCACACATCATTTCGAACTGAAGCCTTGTTTAGTGCCGTAACTATGTCGCAGCGTCTGATGTGCAGATATTTGACCGCTGAAAAGTAGGGGTTACTCCACCTAATCCTTACAGCAGAGCCTCGGGCCCACGGACCAGGCCCCCCCCAATCCCAGGGCCCCGCGTCTCGGACCACGGGCCTTTAGTATTAGCGTTGTAAATTCATTCGGGGGTAATTTTATTTGACAACTGAATCGCTATTCACGCATCAATTTCAAGCTCAATCGAACCGCCGCTCTTACTGAGTGGCGCCAATTATTGAGCGCATAGATTCAGGCTGTGCAAGCAATCTGGGGCGTGTTTTCATTAGTTTGACAGGTCCTCGTGCGATCAAGGTGGAGGGTAGATAATTTAACTGTCCAAACGATCCATTAGCGAGCGGTTACAACTTCGCTGCGGTTATAACCACAGTGATGGTTTGAAAACTTAGCACCCCAAGCAGAAAGCGCCTCAATTGCATCTGGTTTTGCATTACCAAGGCAAAGCACACTGGTAATATCAACTTGCTCGAACACCTCTGTCGCCAGTGGACTTGCCATATGATTTCCTAAACGTTCCATCATGCCATCACTATCAACGAATAATTCTATTAAAGTCGCCTCAGTGCCGTCTTCAGACAAGTGCCATTCATAACTAATACTGTTTTGTTCCTTGAGGTCGTAAACATATTTAGCTGCGCGGTCTTTAGACCATTTTTTGAATTCGTCAGTATTTTTCACGCTGCAGCCAATAATTAAAACCATTCGGTCAGACTGTGCATTCAGGTCGCTCATAATTTCTTCCTTAAGTAGATGGATCAATGCTTGCCGTTGTGGAGGTAAGTAAGAAACAGACTGGGCCTTTTTAGAGTAAACAACAAGCTCTTCGCCAGTCCAACATGTTAATGTCTTAATTTCGCTTACTGCCCCTCCTAAATAAGCAGAAATAACCAGAGACATATAATCTGTTTGACTTTCGCAATCAGCAATAATGCGAACTTCTTAATCTTGCCCAATTAATCCGTAGTAGCCCAAAAGTTTCCCTCCGCAACTCTCTACTGCTGCCTTTATGTTGGGTGTTTTGTCTTCTCCGTTTTTCATGATGCTCATGGTAACATCGTCTTTGTAATTAACGTAAGTAATTCTAGTCGTCATTTTGATTTTTCCCACCTCGAGTATAAGGTGAAAATATGTGCGCTACCGTCTATTTCGGAACCACAAAACCATTCCGCTAAAAATAAAATGGACCAAACGTAAAATATTCCAAATGTGGCGCTTGCATCAAAGCCGAGGCGCTGCATAGTGCATCCAACAAAATTGGCCAAAAGCTATCTTACTTTAAGCCGACTTTGGTGCCAAAAATCTGACGACGGACATAAAAGAGATATATCGATATGCAACAAAAAAAATTTACTACGATTCTTGCTCTGGATGTTGTGGGCTTTAGTAAATTAATGTCTATCGCCGAAGACAGTACTTTAATGAATTTGCAGGCAAGACGTAAATTCATTGATCCAGCTATTGAGCAAAGAGGTGGGCGGATTTTCAACACGGCTGGAGACAGTGTTCTTGCAGAATTTTCAAGTCCAATCGACGCAGTCGAGTGTGCTGTCCAAATCCAAAATAAGTCTGTTTCTCTAAACAGCCAAGCAAATGAATCTGACAAAATGAGCTACAGAATAGGTCTAAACATGGGGCAAGTCTTGGTGTCTGATGATGAAGATTTGTTTGGGGATGCCGTTAACATAGCAGCGCGGTTGGAAGCACAAGCGATTACTGATGGACTTTGTATTTCAGAAAATATTTTTGAACAGGTCAACATGAAGGTTAAAGTGTCTTACGAAGACGCGGGAGAGCTTCATTTAAAGAATATTGGAAGACCAATAAGAGCTTACAATGTTCTTAAATGTAAGGGCGCATCTCGTGGTATCATAAGTGCCGACGCAGAACCAAAAGTTGTTTCGCCAAAGGCTGAAGCAGGTTCAGTAGCCGTTATGTTATTTAAAAACTTAAGCAATGATGAAGAGCAAGGCTATTTTTGCGAAGGTTTTAGTGAAGATATTATTTCAGCATTATCACGTCATAACAGTCTGCTGGTAATTGCAAGTAACGCAAGTTTTTCATACTCGATTAAAGAAAAGTCTGTGACCCAAATAGGCACTGAGCTGGGCGTCCGTTATTTGGTTGAGGGTAAGGTGCGAAAAATGGGAAGTAAAATGCGGATAACTGTATCTTTGTTATCGGTAGTAGATGAAAAAATTATTTGGAATGAGAATTATGACACAAGCCTTGATCAGATTTTTGATGTGCAAGATGAAATAGTTGCATCTACCGTTGCAAAACTAGTTGGGAAAGTTGAAAGCGACCAAGTCGTAAGGCTTTCAAATAAAAAGCCGGAAGTAATGGAGGCTTACGACCTTGTACTTCAAGGATTAGAATACCATCGAAAAAGCTCTGTATCAGCAGAGAATAATAAGAAGGCGTTGACACTCTTTACCAAAGCAACAGAATTGGACCCAAATTATGCGAGAGCATTTGCGTGGAAAACCTGTTCGCTTGCCAATAATTCGGAGTGGTTTCCGGACGAAATGCCATCTAATTGGATGGAGGATGCATTCGCTTCCGTTAACCGAGCTATGGAAATAGATCCCGACGATCCAGAAGCACACAGGATTTTAGGTGCTGTAAAACTTATGTTCGAGGGGGATATGGATAAAGCTATCTTCCATCATAAAAAAGCTATAGAAATTTGTCCAAGTGATACGTTTCATCTAGCTAGATATGCTGTGCTTTTATCGTATTTGGGTGAACCTGAAAATGCGATGAAGCAGATTGATATGGCACTTAGAATTAATCCTTTTGGGTCAGACCTGATATTTGAAACACAGGGAGTTTGTAGCTATTTACTTGGAAACTACGCAGACGCATTGAACTCCTACAAAAACATGCAAATTGAAACAAGAACTAGCCTCTTTTACGCAGCTGCATGTTGCAATATATTAGGCAATTCTGATCTTGCTAAAGAAAAACTGGAACTGGCAAAAGCGGAGAGCGGTATGGATATAGATAAATTTATTGCAACACAGTTGTATCAGAATGGAGTGGTTTCTGCTGAGCTTGCAAAAAATCTTTTAACCATATGAGTTTTTGAATTGGCACTGTTGCTATTTGCTGCCAAATATCTACTACCTGAAGCTTTTTTTAAAAGGGCACGCTGGCCGGAAAAGCAAACTTTAAACCCTGCAAAAAAATATTTCAAAATTGGCAAGCCTTTATTATTGTAACGGAAAATTAAACCAATCAATATTTCAGAAATCTGATCCAAAAAACTTATATTTTATAAAATTTCAACGTCTTTTTTGTAAGTCACGCAGGCGTTCCGACAAAATAGCAACCACACCTCTTATAACAACATCTGTGTTCGCTAACTTGTCTTCGAATTCAGCTCTCGTTACTGAAATAAGAACACACTCAGTCTCTGCTCTGGCGGTAGCCATTCGCATAGTGTCATCGATTACTGCCATCTCTCCAAATAAATCAGGGCTACTTATCACAATATCTGGCTTTTCCATTTCTGCATTAGATGGAAAATAGATGCCAATATTGCCTGAAGAAATTATAAATAACTCACTAGCTCCATCACCTTTATTAAATACTGTTTGCCCACGCCTAAAAGATTTTTTTTTCATTTTCCATCTCAAAACTCATATGACATCCCATCAAACGCCAGTTCGACATTACCTGGTAGTTGGTTATTTATTTCATCTAGTTGATCATCGTTTCGCTCAGGTGCATGGTGCGTAACCAATAGTTTTTTAACGTCACATTTTTCCCAAAATTCAATACCTTGATTTACTGATGAATGGCCCCACCCCCTCTTTTGAGATAACTCTTCATCAGTAAACATCCCATCCCAAATTACACAATTTGCTCCCTCAACAAAATCTTTTAATTCTGGAAGTTGTGTCTCATGGTACTCATTATCGCATAGGTAGCAAATTATCTTTTTATTATGCTCTAACCTAAAGCCTGATGCTCCTCCAGGATGATTGAGAGATAGATTATTTAGCCGAAAATCATTAATAAAGTTTTCTTTAATATACTCAAACTCATGAAAAATTATGTTCTTTAAAGACCCAATAACGTCAATTGGAAAATAGCTCCCTGAGAAATATTGTTGTAGCATCTGACGACTAACGTCAGCCGACGATAGACCGCTTGCAACTAAAACTTTATGATCTGGAACAAAGATATTTGGATTAAATGCAAAACCCTGGACATGATCGTGATGCCAGTGACTGTAAAGTAATATTTTAGTTATCTCAGGACCACCAAATTGTGCTGTTCTGAAGCCTGTACCAGTATCAAAAAAAATTTGAAATTGACCGAAAGTAACTTCGAAGCAAGATGTATTACCTCCATATCTTGTCTGACCCCTCGATTGCACTGGAACGGATCCTCGACAACCATGTACATTTAGTTTCATTTCAAAATCCTAGAACAACATTATCCTTTTTGTTTATTTGCATTTAAAGCTTTTTCTAATGAAAATAAAGATACATGTAGATGGACCTGGCTGGAAGTAACGGGCTGAGACAGAGTGGATGACTTTTTAACCTCGCCTAATGACAAAACACACACCATTTAGCTAAATAAAATCTGGCCCAGAAGTCATCCAAATGGCGATGATGTAATACAGTTGGAACTGTCACACAAAACCACTTTAGACAGGCAGGGCTAATTTATTGCGTCTTTGGATGACGAAAAACTCCCCATTTTGCTACATGAAACCTGGCCCCTGGTTATCACACCATATTGCTCAAGCCCGTGGACCGGGAACCAAGAGCCAGTGCACTATCGGACAGTAGAGCACGCACCCACCCAAGTCCTGACTATCGTGTTGCCTGAGCTCAGTTGGCGCTGGATGGTTTTGCTCGGGCTGTGGTCCGTGGACCAACGGCAGGGGGTTACGGTGCCCAATCGCTACAGCTAAGCCGAAGGGTGCAGGACCATGGACCCCGGATCATGAGTCCCGTGCTTTGGAGGCTGGTCCTTTAGTGTTAGCGGCGTAGATTCATCTGGAATTAGTTTTGTTTGGTAACTGCATCTCTATTCACGCACCAATTTCAAGCTGAACCGTACCGCTGCTCTTACTGAGTGGTGCCAATTATTGAGCGCATAGATTCAGGCTACACCAGAAATTTGATGCTTGTTCCTATTTGGTTAGCAAAACTCCTGACACACTTCGCTGATAATTTATGCTAAGTGTGCTCACGAGAATGATTTTTGAGCGAAATTGCTCCATTTACTTTTTTAAAAATGGTTACAACTTCAGTTTTCGCAATCCCTAATGTGAAATGAGGGTGTTCCACCTGGAACAATTCACTGCCACGCTAGGGTGCGATCCTGGCAGACAACAACCCTAGCATGGCTGCAACATGAAGCTGCCTACGTCCTTTAGCATCTAAGACGGGATGTGCCCAGAGAGTGTTTTGGCGCGTAGCAATAATTAAGGGGTATATCCTTTGTCAATTCGTTCCATTTTCTACTCAACGCTTTCTGCGAGCGCTCTATGTATTACTAGCGCGACGGCGGTAGTTGCCTGCGAAAATCCAATCAAAGTAGGTGTTTTGCACTCTTTGTCGGGATCAATGGCGATCTCCGAAACAACCCTAAAAGATGCAATGCTGATGTTAATCGAGCAGCAAAACGCATCTGGTGGCCTTTTGGGTTGTGAGCTCGAGGCTGTTGTTGTCGATCCTGCTTCGGATTGGCCACTATTTGCGGAAAAGGCCCGTGAGCTTTTGACTGTGAATGAGGTTGATGTCATTTTTGGCAATTGGACGTCGGTGTCTCGCAAATCAGTTTTGCCGGTGATCGAAGAGTTAAATGGTCTGTTGTTCTACCCAGTTCAATATGAAGGCGAAGAGTCTTCTAAAAACGTTTTCTACACAGGTGCTGCGCCAAATCAGCAGGCTATCCCAGCAACGGACTACTTACTTGAAGAGCTTGGTGTCGAGAAATTCGCCCTGCTTGGCACAGACTATGTGTATCCGCGTACAACCAACAATATCCTTGAGTCCTACCTTAAAGACAAAGGTATCGCTGCTGACGATATATTTGTGAACTATACACCATTCGGTCAATCCGACTGGGCAACGATCGTTGCGGACGTTGTTGCATTGGGCGAAGACGGCAAGCAAGTCGGTGTTATCTCAACAATCAACGGCGACGCAAACATCGGTTTCTACAAAGAGCTGGCCGCAGCTGGCATCTCTGCCGATGACATCCCAGTTGTTGCATTCTCTGTAGGCGAGGAAGAACTGTCTGGTTTAGACACATCCAACCTTGTGGGTCACTTGGCTGCTTGGAACTACTTCCAATCTGCAGATTCTGCAGCCAACGCAGACTTTATTGCTGCTTGGAAGGCCTTTGCTGGCGAAGAACGTGTCACAAACGATCCAATGGAAGCACATTTTATTGGCTTCAATATGTGGGTAAATGCGGCAACCGAGGCTGGAACAACTGATGTAGATGCAGTGCGCTCCGCCATGTACGGACAAGAATACCCGAACTTGACTGGCGGTACAGCTGTGATGTTGCCAAACCACCACTTGGCTAAACCAGTGTTGATCGGCGAAATCCAAGCGGATGGCCAATTCGACATCATCAGCCAAACATCTGAAGTACCAGGTGATGCATGGACTGATTTCTTACCAGCTTCTGCTGTGTTGAAGTCGGATTGGAAAGATTTGGGTTGCGGTATGTACAACGTTGAAACTGAAACATGCGTTCAGCTGACTTCTAACTACTAAGCCTTTGATGCAGGTGCTTGGCTCTTCTGTTAGGGTGGAACCAAGCGCCTGTTTTTCAACCAATTGAAAGACTAACCATGCGCTCCGTACTTTTTGCCGTGATCCTTACAGTCTGCAGTGTCCCCGCTGTTACAGCACAAACGCTCCAATCTATTTTGCAGACCCATGCAACAGAAATCGCCAAACCTTCGCGCAAAACTGTGGGCAAGACGATTGATGCGATTGCCGCTTCTGGGTTGCCTCAAGCCACCGAATTTTTAGAGCAATGGTCTGAAAAAAACATTTGGCAGCACACCGATGGTAACTTTTTTGTTGCCACTTCGGTGGAAGATAGCCTGATGCTTATAGATGTGGACACACAAGCAAGAACAATCGCACCCAAATTTGATTTCAAACAACTAAAACCCAATGGTGGTGTGCGGCGCTTGATCAGCACAGCTTTGGTACAATTTCAACTTTTAGACCCAGACCTGACCCGGCGCGAAACGGCTGTTGCCTCAATCGCACGTCGGCCCGCAGCCGAACAGTTGATCCCCCTAATAGCCTCAATTGATCGCGAGTTAGACGCGGCACTCAAATCGCGCAAAATTCAACTGGCTAACTTTCTGTCAGCGCGTTTTGCCATAGAAACCCAAGACCGCATTGCAGCAATCAACAGCCTTTCGACAGACACGTCCGTCGAAGCGCGCGCTGTATTGAACCAAGTTTTGACCACATTCACAGGGGTTGCGCGCGTAGCACCTCAAGGCAACATTGCGGCTATTCTTGACCCTATGGTGGCCCCAGACCAATCCTACAATGCCTTGGTTGAGGCAAAACTAGCCCCCCAAAAACAAACAAAAATTGATATTAGAAAGGAGCTTGAAGCTAATATTATTGAGGGGCGTATTGCGGGTTTGCCACTGGCGCAAATGGACGATCGTTTGACGCGCGAAGCGGCCTATTCCGCTTTGGCGACACAGGGCAGCGTCCCCACTTTGATCACTCAAGAAGTGCGCGATGCGGCGCTCTTAGGACATGTGTTTTATGAATTATATGAGGAACCAAATGCGCAAATCACTGCAGCAGCAAAGGTGGCGCGTAAATCTGCGGACAACCGCGTAGCAACCGCACAGTTTGCGGATCTGGCATTGGATGCCCTGTCTTTGGCGTCGATCTTCTTTCTGGCTGCGATTGGTCTGGCTATCACTTTTGGCGTCATGGGGGTCATAAATATGGCCCATGGTGAATTCATTATGATGGGAGCCTACACGGGCTATGTCGTGCAGCTGTTCATTCCAAACTACACTGTTTCGATCTTTGTCGCCTTGCCTTTGGCCTTTGCGGTCACTTTTGTGGCTGGGGTTGTTATGGAGCGACTTGTTATTAGTCGTTTGTATCACAGGCCGTTGGAAACATTGTTGGCGACCTTCGGTGTTTCGATTGCTTTGCAGCAATTAGCTAAGAACATCTTTGGCACCCAAGCACGCCCGCTTACATCTCCCGATTGGCTGGCGGGGGCTTGGGTGGTAAATGATGTCATCCAGATCAGCTTTATTCGGATCGCAATTTTCATCCTGGCACTGCTGTTTCTGAGCTTGATTGTCTACATTTTCAAAAGAACCCGTTTAGGTCTTGAGGTTCGCGCAGTGACACAAAATCCGGGGATGGCGTCATCTATGGGGATCAATCCTGATCGTATAAACATGCTGACCTTTGGCCTTGGTTCCGGCATC
>Ga0115008_10002622_pt1 | contig 14885 bp, 35 predicted proteins | sample FraStrMetagenome_FD_87164 | JGI IMG/M metagenome (GOLD analysis project Ga0115008, IMG submission 87164) | Marine eukaryotic phytoplankton communities from Arctic Ocean - Fram Strait ARC3M Metagenome | ecosystem: Environmental > Aquatic > Marine > Oceanic | place: Fram Strait | collected...
CAGAACAAGACCAATTAAACAACGTTGATTGGGATTGGTGGGGAACTTGCAATGATTGCACAGAAGAACCAGACGCAGTCGATGCCATATCAGAAGATCTAAACCTTATAGAAGGGTTAGCTAAAGATATTACAGCAGAATATGTATTTCTCTCTGGAGAAAACATAGCAGACGAAGACAACGAACTATTAATAGCCATTAAAAGGCTTAAACAAAACCTAAAAAACTAAGATTATGAATATAGATCAATTAGAATCATACTCAGCTCAACTTGCAACAGGAGTTGTAGAAATAACAAAAGAGCTTCATGCTCTAATAGATGAAGTAAGATACAACGAATCTCTACTTCTAGATTGCGATGAAGCGTGGGAACACGTAAAAAGCAAATTAATTAAAACCATAAACGAAATAAACTAGAAACTATGGATATTTACAAATATGAATTTAAGTACACAATTTTTACAAACGGAGTTGAAGTTTGGAGAGGAATAGAAACAGCTAAAGGTTATAATGAATCTATAGCTAAAAACAATTTAAGAACACGTCTTGAAGAGGGTTCTAATAACAATGAAGAAATAGAAATAGAATTAATTCCATACAGCTATTCTTCGCTTGATAACCAAAACAACTAGAAATTATGAAAAAAACAGTAAAGAATTTATTTAGCAGTCAAGCAAATGACTTAAAACAACTGCGTGATTTTATGTTTGCCAAAGATTACTGGAAATATGTTGATAAACATTCAGACTCTGTGGAAAACGCAATAAATAACACCATGGATATTGGCAGAAAATCTGTCAAAACCGTTGCGGTATTAGCAACAGCTGCTGGCACAATGGTTGGCGGATTAATAGGAACTATATTCGAATAACTATGACAGTAGATATGGGAATTGCAGTAGCATCTATACTTGGATGCCTGTTCTGGTACTGGATTTATAAAGACAGACCTGAAGACACCTTCTATGATTAGACAGGTAAAAAGAAAATCCATGATCATTATACCATGGAATAAACTAAGATACATATTCTAATGAAAACAATTATTCACGTTAATCAACATGTAATTAAGTCTAACGCAAAGAAAGGAGAGGTAAATCCTGTCCTTACTTGCAAGACTTACAAGACAAACGAATATGCACACGAGGCTATTGTCTATGGACAAGACGGCTTAGAAGCTGCTAGAATAATATACAGCCCAGACAAACCATTGTCTTGTGGTGCTAAAGTTTGGATTGAAACGCAAAACAAAGTAAAAACAATTAAAACCATCACAAATGACAGTAACAGTTTGGATTAAACGAGAAATAGTGTTAGATTGGGCACACTATAAAAATAATCCTGGAAGTATATTTGAAATACATACCAGAGAACCAGGCAATATAGAATTTATGCAAGTACAAATTTCTCACGAAATGTACATTAACATCATAACTTCTTTGCCACTAAACAATAAACATGGCTAAAAGCGAAAGTTCAAGATTAACATTAAAAAGATCTGATAAAAAACCTAAAGCTCCTATCGGTTCTTTCTATGATGCTGTATACAACAGCTACATACAAACGACAGATAAAAAAGGATTTGTAAATGTAGACACTCACGTGTTAATGATTGGAAGGCCTGCTAACAAGCTGGCTTCTAACTCTATATATACAAACCCTGTAACTCAAGCCTTAAAAGAAATTGGTTTATGAGAGAAAAAAAAACTATCTGGCTTTGTAAATACAAAATAAGAGTCTGGAAAGAAGTTTTTTCTAACAAAACTAAATCTGTAAACCTTTCTCATTTATCAAAAGATTATTATGTGGAAGGGTTGTTAAAAGGAAATTGTCTTAATGACTTAAAAAGCCCTACTATAAATGAGTATGCTTACTGCAATTTAAAAACTAAATATGCTGGAAAATACTCTGCTAAAGTAGAAATAACAGAAATAATCAAAAGGCTTTCGTCTCATGGCCTAACTCAATATGAGATATAACCAAATCAACAAACAACACGCTTATGAAAAATGAAAAATTATTCGGAATCGGTTTAGACTTTGAAGTATCAAAAAGACCTTTATTTAGGTTAGATGAAACAACTTATCTAAACGATGACAACAGCTTTACTGAAGCTACCGAGCACGTAGAAACTCCGTGGTTTGCAACAGTTAATGATGCAACAGACGAAAGTTTAGGGGTAGTAGGTAATCAGTATCACGTTACTCAAAACGCTGATATTATGAATGTACTACACGAAGTAGCTAAAGACAACAACTACACCGTATCACATAGTGGTCCAATCAATGGTGGTCGTCAATGCTTTGCACAGCTTAAGCTGGAAGATAAAATGCATGTAGCTAATGACGAAATAATTAAATATGTCTTTGCTACGTGGGGGCACGATGGTAAGCATGGTGTTCGCATAGGATATGGTAATCAAGTAGTTAGCTGTGCTAATCAGTTTTACCAATTCCATAACTCAGCTTCACACAAGCTAAGACACAACAGTACAATCGAAGAGCAGTTACGTGCAATACCTCAAATCATGAACAGCTACAAAGCTGAAGAAGAAGAGATGTATCACAAATTCGAAGAATGGTCTAAAGTAGAAATCTGGACTGACAAAAAGTTAATGGATTTCAGAACTAACTTATGGAAAGATCTTTCAGGTATTGACAGAGCGATGTCACATCAAGAAATGGTAAAAGAATATTCTACCAGAAGAGTAAATGCAGCTATGGATTTACAGCAATCCATCAATACTGAGATGGGCGTTCACGGTCAAACTCTATGGGGTTTATTCAATGGTGTAACACACTTTGTAAACCACAAGAAATCAGTACCTAACAGAGCGTTTGGTAGAGACGAATCGCTTATGGTAGGCGGTGGTGCTAGAATGTCTAACAAGGCATTCAAAATGATAGATGCTTTTGCAGCTACAATATAATTACTAACAATTTTATTAACAATAAGGGGAGCTTCGGCTCCCTTTTAACCTTTAAACCAATCAACATGAGTAACGTAATAACAACTAGAATAGCAGAATACGATGTTCAAGAATTTATAGAATTTGAAATCAAAGACTATTTAAATAATATACCTGAATTTTTAGAAAGGTATGAGTTTTATATTCTTAAAGATCTAAGGCAGGTAGGAAGCTTAAAGCCAAACGAAGTTACAGAATCTATTATAGAAGATGTAGTCTGTCAAGACGAAAATCTTGCTGGAGATGCTTATGCACAGTTTGAATCTGATATGTCATATTTTGACAAATACATTGGAGAAACTATGTACATTAAAGGCGCAAACATGGGCTGGCAAAACAGAACACTTTACAAAGATGGAGTAATAGAAAGTGGTATGGACATATTTGAAGCTATACAAGTTAACTCTGATCTTACTTTTAGAATCTGGAAAGAATCTGATATAGAAGGAGTATACTTTGCTTCAATGAGTCATCACGACTCACCTACAGGAGAATCTTACGAAATAAAAATCAAACTATATTAACCATTAAAACCAAACTATTATGGGAGCATGCGATTTTTCAACAATGCAATTAGGTAAATTCAAAACAGCAAGACAGGCTTACAGTAATGCCGTAAAAGAAGCTGAGTACGATGAAGGACACGATCCTTACAACGGTACTATAAGTACTTGCGATGGATTTTACACTAGAACAGATAGTCCAAGATACGGAACAGCAGCTTTTGACAAATGGGAAAGCAAGATGCTTGATCGAATAGATAAGCGAGATTGTTATTGCGTAGAAATAACTGGTGCAGTTCTAAAAAGAATGAAAGAAAAAAGAGGGCTTAAAGGCAAAAAAGGAATAAGAGCTTATTATTTCTTCGGCATGGCTGCCTGTTAATATTACGAGAGCAACCTGCGTGAGTGGTGCATACAGTGAAAAGTCCTACGGATGGGTCTGTAGGCGAAGTCAGCGTCAGGGGTAGAGCTTAAGTCACTCTATCCTTGACTATGGACTACTAACTAAAACCAAAAACTATGTATAAAATAGTAGCAAGTTACAAGCAAGGTAACTTTGAAAAAATAGACACAGCGTCTAGCGAACAACAAGCTAAAAAGTTAACTAACGAATATAGAATTTCTTTTGGTAATTCATGGAGAGTAATATATTACAATACAGAAGACTAAATGAAAAAACAAAAAACAATCAAAGAAGAAGTTTTTAAATCTACTAATGACAGGCATGTATTTACTCAAGCTGTAAGGTGGATTTCAAAATTAACACAGACTGACACGACTTTTGTTACAAGCAAAAGTAGGATTAGAGATGTTGTATTAGCTAGACACGCTTTAGCTTATTACATGAAAAAACACACAGAATTTAGCTTAATGTATATAGGCTCAATGATGGGTAAAGATCATGCAACTATAATCCATAGTGTAAATCAAATTAAAGATACAGCTCCGTTTGACATGTACATAGGAACTGTAAAAGAAAGTATAGACACTAAAACTATGCCTTCTCATTTTACTCTTAGGGAAGAAATAAAAAACGCCCTTAAAACTTATAGCACTCCAAACACTAGAACGGAAGCTATATTAAACATAATATCAACCTACGAAAATCAATCAACATGAAAACACAAATGAACGTAACAAGCCTTAGAGCTTATCAAGAACTTTTAAATTCTGGAGCTATAAACAAGATGGAACACATTGTTCTAAATGGTTTAAAAATGCTAGGAGGTAAAGCAACTAACATGCAGGTATCAGAATACCTTAACGTTCCTATCAACGGAGTTACAGGTAGAATGAACGGTTTAAAAAATAAAGGATATGTACAAGCTCATGAGCAAGTGCCAAATCCTCTTACTGGTAAATTAAACTGGCAATGGAAAATAACAATTAACTAAAACCAAAACTATGATTAAAGTAAGAATTAGTACAAAACAAGTGTATTATAAATACGCTCAAACAATTGTGTATGTACCAAACACAGTTGCAAACGAAGACATCTTAAATTATCTTAATGAAAACGAAGATATATATACAGACAAAATAGACGAAGATTTAGATGACGCTTGTTTTGAGCACGGTCATGGACTTGATGAGTACGGTATGAATGATATTTATAACGACTCAGAATGGAGATTTGATGTGCTAGATTCAGATGAAAACTCAGTTTTTGGAGGACATTTATAATTAACAATTAACTAAAACCAAACAATTATGCCAAATCATTGTAGTAATTACCTGACAGTATCAGGTACAAAAGAAGAAATGAAAAAGTTTTACGAAAACTTATCAGTTATTCCTCAAGAAGGTTATGAGGATAATTACGATGAAGATTGTAACGAAGTCAGAGCTTTTGACTTTAACGACTTTATCTTTAGACCTAAGAGCTTAGACATTACGTCTGGCTCTGGCGTAAAAAGAGGTTTAGAAGTCTTGGAAGGTAAAGCCAATATGGGTCCTGGAGGAGACTATCCTAACCTTACAGAAAAAGATCTTGAAGAAGCTAAAATCTACAAAAGCAATGTAGAAAAATATAGCTTTGGAGATTGGTACGAATGGTCTTACAATAACTGGGGAACCAAATGGAATGCTTATGACTGTTATGTAAACGAAGTAAGCGATGAAATCTTTATGGTTAACTTTTGTACAGCATGGTCGCCACCAACTCCTGTTATACAGAAAATGGCTGAAATGTTTCCAAATCTAATTATAGAAATGGAATATCAAGAAGAAGGCATGGGCTTCGCAGGAACTATGGGTTACGAACCAGGTCTTGGTTTTTACGACAACGAGGGTGAATTAATTTACCTAAGTAGCTGTTGTAATAAAGACGTAAACGATGGCGACTGGGTAGATTATTGTGAAGACAATGACATAGAAAGTTGGGAAACTTGTCCTAAATGCAAAGAACAATGTGAATCAATCAGTGAAATTAAACACAACAACTAAAACCAAACCAATGAAAAACCAAATCAAATTTATCAAAGGTACTGTTGCTACTGTAACAGACAAACACGACAATCCTGGAATCGATTTATTATTGACTCCAGAAGATATTAAGAATCTATCTACAGGGAAAGGCTATGTGCCTATCTCTATAAGGATAGGTAAAGACGGAAAGCATTACGCTTATAAAGCTACCCACAGGTTGGCTCCTTCTAAGCCAATTGTAGACGATGTGTACGACTTAGCTCGAATTTCAATAGAAGAGGTAAGGCATCACGATTTAGACGCTGTGTCAGAGGCTTTGCATCAGGCAGAATATAAAGAAGTCAACGATCACCTTAACATAGAAACAGTTAAAATGAGTGATATAATCTCTAAAGTAAATAAAGAATGGTCACAACGATAAATATACTTTTCGTTCTAACCTTGGGTTTTGCTATCTACCAGACAATGATGTTTCTGGTAGAAATAGCAAACTCAATAATAGACGGAGTAAAAGAAAACGAAGGATACGTAGACAACAGACATTTTGTATTGTCTTGGCTATTATTCCTATTAACATTATTAATAAAACTAATACTTAAACTATGAAACTAGGAGTTAAATTAGTAAACGTCAGAACAATCACAAAAAAAGAAGTTGAACAAGAAGGCTGGGAGCATGACTACCACGCATCTTACGCTAAAGTTTTAGAGTTTGATGACGGATCTGTTATATACGGATCACAAGACTACGAAGGCAACGGAAGCGGAGCTATCTTTGGCTACAAAAAAGTCAAGGGAAAACCCGAACACTTTGCATTTTGATAATAGAAGCAATTGCTTTAACATACGAATCAGCGTTACGCCAAGCAGAAATAGAAAGTACTTTACTGTACGACTCTAAAATTCCTGTTAAGTGTAACTCTGACATATGGATAAAGCGTCTAGAACGCATAAACCAAAACAAAGGTATGACACCTAGGTTGCGTGGCTTACACGGAGAGGTTAAAAACAGACACGGTAAGCTACTGCTACAGGATTTAATACACGCAAAGCATGGTTATGTAGTAATAGAATTAAGTGGTGCCGAACTGAAGAGGCACAGAGAGTTCAACAACATGAAATGGACTCGCAACAAAGTCTTCAGATTTATAACTTTTAAAAAATAAATTATGTACAAAAAAATCAAAGAAAATTCATTGTCTAGAATCTTATTTCAGGCAGGAACAATATACGCAGGACTTGCGTTTCTCAGTCAAATGCTTATGGTAGTTACAGCAATGTACGCCCCTTATGTTATTGGAGTGTTATTAGTTATAATAGCAATCCTTAATGTAAAGCTAAAAGAGTTGGCAGATTAATATCTATTCACTAATTTTACTTGCTGATGAAAAAATCAAAAATAGATCAAATCTGCGAAGAAGTTGCTTACGACTTACAGATTGACAAGAAACTTGTAAAGAAGGTTGTCAAAGAATTATTTGTAGAGATTGCATCAAGCCTTGTATTTAAAAAGCAACACGTTCTACTTAGAGGGTTTGCTAAAATAGTAATACAAGGAATAGCTAAAACAAAATACGAACCTTTCGATCCTATGCAGTACGAAACAAAAGCTGAAGAGGATTGGAAAAAAGAAAGCAAAGATGAAGGTACTACCTGAAGAAGAAAAAGAACGCAACGAAGAAGTTGCTAGACAAACTTGGGATAACTGGATAGAAGATCTAGTAGAAAAAGAGCAACCTGAAACTTGCGGAATTGAAGACGGAGAAGACTGTGAAGCTTGTGGTTCATAGTATGGATAACAAGAAAAAACAAGCTCCAAAAGGTAATGTGAAATTTAACATAACCTTATCTGACGAACAGAAACTAGCTAAACAACAAATTTTAGGTCACGCCTTTAATTTTGTAATAGGTAGAGCTGGATCAGGTAAAACACTCCTTGCAGTGCAAGTAGCCTTAGATATGTTCTTTAAAAGAGAATATAACAAGATTATAATAACAAGGCCTACTGTAGCAACTGAAGACAACGGATTCCTTCCTGGTGATGAAAAAGATAAGCTAGAGCCTTGGCTTGTACCAATCATGTCGAATATGCGTAAGGTTTATAATAAGCCTGAGAAGATTCAAAAGATGGTAGAAAACGAGGACATAGAGCTTGTGTCTTTATCTCACTTCAGAGGGAGAACGTTTGATAACGCTGTAGTAATAGTAGATGAATTTCAAAACCTAACAAGAGCCCAATTTAGAATGGCACTTGGAAGACTAGGAAAGAGTTCTATAATGATATTCTGCGGAGACAATCAACAGATTGACTTGAAAGATATAAATCATTCTGCAATACAAGACGTTGCTAAGATTAAAGATTCTCAGTACGTCTACAAAATAGTGCTAGAAGACAATCACAGACACAAAGCAATTGACGATGTGTTAGGATTACTTACTGGGTACTAGAGCTACCGCTCACTATTTAAATCAATTATCAACTTCCTAAAACCAACAAAATGGGAAAAACTAAATCACAGGTTCTTAACGACCTATTCAAAAAGTGCAACCTTACATCAGAAGATGTACACAAGCACAAGTTCTATACTATCTTAACTAGATCTGGTATAGAAAAAGTCCAAGCATCTTACGGTATAGATGTTAACTTTAGTATAGCACACCTATCTGAAGACCACAAGTTCTGCCTTATAAAAGCAGTAGGTGTTATGGGTGAAGCTCAAACAGAAACGTTTGGCGAAGCATCTCCATCAAACAACCAAAACGCTTACCCTGTCGCTATGGCAGAAAAGCGTGCCTTATCAAGAATTGTCCTAAAACTTGCTGGACTATATTCTCAAGGCGTGTTTGGTGAAGACGAAGCTCCAGACTTCTCTGCTGCTAAAAATCCTAAAAAGGATATAGACAATAAAACTTATGATGCTATGCTAAAAGCCGCAGCTACACACCCTGAAAGAGTGCTAGAAGCTATGGCTAAGTATAACTTATCAGAAGATCAGTCTAGCGAATTAAAACACGCAGTTCAAAAATCTATTTAAATTTTTATACGGAGGGGAGACTAACTCCCTTCCATTTTTTAACCGAGCCATAAACTTACAAGGCTCATAAACCATTTATTATGTCAAATTTACAAATCACAGGAACAATCAAAGTAATCGGTGAATTACAATCAGGAACTTCTAAAAGCTCTGGTAAAGAGTGGAAGAAAATCAACTTTGTAGTTGAAACCGCAGGAGAGTATGCTAAAACAGTAGCATTTAACATCTTTGGAGGAGAAAAAGTAGACAACTTTGTTAAGTACAATAAAGTAGGTCAAAAAGTAGATGTCAGCTTTGAACCTGAATCAAGAGAATACAAAGGTAGATATTATACAGATCTTAACGCTTGGAAGGTGTTCACCAACAAAGGTGAGGATGCATCAGCTCCAGCTAAAGAAGTAGACTCTGGAGACATGCCTTTCTAGAACGATAAATGCACTCCTGAAAAGTTCGCTTAGTAGGGAGTGTTTTTATTTTCATATATTTGCACAAACGCAAAAGATGAAAAAAGAGACATTCTTCATTCCATTCAGTACGCCATCATCTAAAAATGGTAAACGCTGGACTGGAAAACACATGATACATTCTAAAACAGTAATGAACTACATTAAGAATACTAAGCCCTATTGGGAAGAGCATTCTAAAGAGTTTAGAGCTATAATAGATACGCTTGAAAAGCCTGTAAACATATCGTTTAAATTCATCAGAGGAACTAGACATAAGTTTGATTATGTTAATCCACTACAAACAGTTCAAGATCAGATGACTATCTACGGATGGATAGAAGACGACAACTGTGATGAAATTATGCCTTCGTTTGAAAAGTATATATACGATAAAGAAAAAGCAGGATGCCATATAACAATTAAAGCCAACAATAAACCAGTCAACGATGAATCAAGAACTAATAATGAAAACTCTAGGGAAGATACTTAAAGACGTAGAGTTTCTTATGGAGGCGGTTGTAAACGATTACACGCCTAAAGAAGTGGTACCAACTGGGTACACAAATGATTTTAATGATTTCTATAAATCTTATGGGGTTAACAAAACCAAAAGTCAATCCTTTACTAAGTGGAAAAAGCTAAACAACCAGCAGAAAGCTACAATCATGGAGCTTATACCGCTATACCACAAAGCATTTGAGGTTAAGTTTAGAAAATACCCTAACAACTTTTTAGCTAACAACTCTTGGGAGGACTACATGTACTTACTAGAAGCTAACAAACAAGTTAATGAAAAGGCTGTAGCTGTAGCTAAAGCTCAGTCAACTAGGTTAGATGCTTACAACTATTAAGATGGAGCATAAAATAAACCAAAAAGAAGAGATATTCGATTACGTAAACGATGTTTACAGAAACGGATACAACAAAGGCTTGTCAACAGGCATACCTTGGCTTAACAAGCACTACACATTCAGGAAAGGTGAATTAGATGTTATAACTGGCTTTGCAAATATAGGCAAGACAACAGCTGTATTCTATCTTATGATGTTAGCATCAGTTAAGTATAAATGGAAGTGGCTATGCTACTGCCCTGAGAACGAACCTGTAGGCGATATGGTTATCGATCTTGCAGAAATGTTTATAGGGTTAACTGCCGACAAAACTAAATCCGAAAGGATGGACAAATCAGTGTTTGACGCTGCTTGTCGTTGGGTTATGAAGCACTTTAAAGTGGTGTCATTCCCTAACACCCCAACAATCTACGATGTAATGGATGTATTTCAATACGAATTAGATAATGGAGATTTTGACGGATGCTATGTAGACCCAATGAATGATCTTGCGATAGACAGATCTATGAGTAAGTATGATTATTACTATCAAGTATTGTCAGACATACGTAGATTTAAGCAAAAGAATTTCATAAAGTTTATACTAGTCACACACGCAATCACAAAAGCTGCTAGAGATAAAGATGGAGAGGGTAATATACCTGCTCCTTCTCATTACGATGTAGAGATGGGTGGTATGTTCGCTAATAGAACAGACAACTTTCTTGTTATACACCGTAACCCTAACTCTGAAGACTGGGCTGATACACAGATTCATGTAAGGAAAATTAAGTTTCAAAAACTTGTAGGTATTCCAACGCAAGAAAACGAACCTGTGATACTAAAATTTGAGCCTAGAATATGTAGGTTTAAATCATTGAATAAAGAAAAAATGGTATGGGAAGATGTTCTACAGCAGAATACCATGGACTTTATAGACGCTCACAGAGTTTCTGTAAAGCCTGAAATCTTCGATAGTAATAATTTACCCTTTTAAAAAAACGTTATGGGAAAACTAAAAGAAGTCGGAATGAAAGAACAAGAAGAACAAAACAGAAAAGATGAAATTAATAAAGTTGAAAAAGACTTTAGAGATTCACCTTTAGGTAAAGCTATTACAGAGCTTGAAGGACATATTGAAAGCCACTTAGGTGATATGTTTGAGTCTTTAGGATTAAAAGTTAAAGACAAAGAAGCTATGATGACAAACTTTATTGCTGCATCTCATGCTGCTGGTACTATTCAAAGATTAGTCTGGGAGCAAATGGATTACGAAGCTAAACAACGCGCGGAAGTGGACACTTCTAAAGTTGAAAAGGTTGTTAAGAAAGCTGAAAAAAAAGAAGCTACTAAGAAAAACAGATCTCGTGGTAAAACGTCTATGAAGAAAGTAGACTAATTATTAACATTATTTTTAAATAAGAATAAAATCATTACATTTGTCCTGTTGATTGATTGTTTGACAAATTTTTGGTTTTATTTGTTAATTGGTTAGAGAGGGCTTCGGCCTTCTTTTTTCATTTTAAAACCTTACACTATGACTAAAGAAGAGAAATTCAACAAAAAACTATCAGACGATAACTTTTATTATTCTGATAAAACACACGTAAGCTGCTCAATGCTAAAGCACTTACTAAAATCCCCAGCTCACTTAGAGAATTATCTAAAACACCCTCCAAAATCAACACCTGCTATGGTGTTTGGTAGTGCATTTCATTGCATGGTATTAGAGCCAGACAAGTTTAATGATAATTTCTACATCTTAGATGTTAACCTAAGACCTGAAAAGGAAAAAGGTATGACATCAAAGATAAACAAAGCATGGAAAGCAGAGGAATTGACCTACGCTTCTGCTGCTAACAAAGAAATTATAACCATGGATGAGTTAGAGAAGATTGAACTCATGTGTGCATCTTTATTTAAGCACCCTAAAGTAGCAAAACTTATAAGTGAATCCCAAAAGGAAGAACCTATTAGTTGGAGTACTGTAGATGGTATTAAGTGTAAGGGTAAATTAGACTTAAAGTCTTTTGACTTCATAGCTGATATTAAAACTACAGCAGAGTTTGGAGGAATAGACAAGTTTAAGTATGACTGTAAGAAGTATAACTACGACATGCAAGCTGCATTTTATTCTGACGCATTGTTTATGGATCAATTTAAATTTATAGTTGTAGGTAAGAATTACCCTTATGACGTTGCTATATACGATGTGTCTCCAGAGTTCTTAGAAGCTGGTAGAGCCAAGTACATTTACGCACTTGAGATGTATGATAAATATTTTGTATCTTGCACCGACCAAGTTTCTGATTACATGGAAACTGGAGTTCTATAAACCAAATTTATGAACGATAATTACTACAATTGCGACATAGCAAAAAAGAAAATAGATACTCTTTTGCATGAAAACGCAAAACTCAGAGCAAGCTTAGGAACAGATTCTACAATAGAAGACAATAGAGTTGTCGATGAAAAGATAAACTATTTAATGTCTTGCATAAAAGAGATTGATCCAAGGTTTCATGATTTAATCAATCTATCTTAACATGGGAAAAGATAAGCACGGACATCAAAGAATGCGATTAAAGCCGCAGGAGATTGATACAATACGAGAGATGAGAGCACAAGATATGGCTCTAAATCTTAGTGAAAACAATCAGATGTCTAACGTTTATCTTGACTATCTTAAAGAAAGATCTATAGATCCAGACGATGTTGTATCTGTAAAACACTGGCAATCCGCAAGTGGAGAAGCTAGGTTTTCTATTGTAACTAAAAACGATAGAACAGATATGACTTCTGATGATAGAGAGTTTTTAATACAATCTATTGAGCAGACTATTAACAACCACAAGATACAGTACCCTAAAACACCTAAAAAAGATTTAGGAAATCACTTACTTATAATTAATCCAGCTGACGTTCATATAGGTAAATTAGCTATAGCAGAACAAACAGGAGAAGAATACAATAGAGATTTAGCTAAACAAAGGGTTTTAGAGGGCGTACAGGGCATTATTGACAGAGCGAAAGGGTATAATGTAGAAAGAATTTTATTCTGCATAGGAAACGATATTTTGCATGTCGATAATACTATAGGTGGTACAACAAGGAACACCCCCCAGGATCAAGACGGAAAGTGGTGGCAATCATTTGAGTTAGCATTAGAGGTGTATGTAGCAGTAGTTGATATGCTGTTACAAATAGCTCCTGTTGATTGCGTGCATTCAATGAGTAACCACGACTATATGTCTGGCTATCATTTAGCACACTGCTTAAAGTCTTGGTATAGGGATTGTGAAAACGTAACAGTAGATGCTAGTCCTGCCTTCCGTAAGTACTACAAGTTCTATGACAATATGATAGGATTAGAGCATGGAGATGGAGCAAAGCAAGCAGACATACCTTTACTTATGGCACAAGAGCAACCACAAATGTGGGCTGATTGTAGGCATAGAGTAATGTTCTTGCATCATTTACACCACAAAATCAAACTAAAATTTCAATCAGCTAAAGACTATATTGGAGTAACTGTAGAATACATGAGAAGCCCTTCTGGTGCTGACGCATGGCATGCTAAAAAGGGATACAAAGGATCACCAAAAGCTGTCGAAGGATTTTTATTTCACAGAACAAACGGTAGAGTTGCTAGTTTAATACACAATTTCAATGAGTAAAATAGAGTATACAGTTTGCACTAAAATTACACAACGAGCAGAGTTGGGTAAGGAAAAGTACGGAACAACCATGGAGAGAGAAGATCTTACAGAACTTCAGTGGTTAGTACACGCACAAGAAGAAGCTATGGATTTAGCTATATATTTAGAAAAACTAATACAGGAAAAATCATGATACAAAACTTAATCATTATTATAATTACAATAATATCTGTTGTAGCTATAATAGAATCATTTAAAGTTAAATGAAAAAAACTTTATCAGTGTTAATTAGATTTATAAAAAATGTCTGGACTAATATCAAAACTCATCCAAGCATCAACCAAAAAAGGTACAACCTTGAAGGTTTTGCAAAGATACCTAAAGATGAAATACAGAATTGCTGCAAGCGAAGCTGTTCTAACTAAAAGAATTGAAAACCAAAAATAAACCAAATGCAAATAGCCGAACAAGCCTTAAACCTGCTTAGACAAAGCCAATCAACACAAGAAGAATCTAAATGTATGTCTGATTATGCTGAACTTATTTTAGAAGTAGAGCAAATGAAGTCAGAGCTAAATAGAGCTGTAGATTATAACTCTCCAGTATACAAGATTAAAAAGAAAAGATTAGATATAATAGAAAAAGCTTCTCACAGTTTTTACAATTCATATTTTAATATGTGCAAATACAAAGAGCTTTACATTAAGTCTAATCAAGAAGTAATACAAAGAGATATAGATTTTATGAATCTTATAGATTTGTAATTACTTTTTAGATGACCCCCCAAAGAAGAAATCAATAATAGTATTTACCTTACTAGACATAGCTCCAAAGACTGTTGAGATAAACCCTATCTCGTAGTCGGAGAGGTCTAGCGTATTAGTTATAAAATATTTAAACATAAAATAAGATATAAAGAAATAAGCGCAAGTAAAAATGATAGCTAAAACTTTTTGTATAAAGCTGTCATCAGTGAACATTGTTCTGGCACTTTTTCTATCCTCTACTTCTAGCTTGAA
>Ga0115008_10002625_pt1 | contig 14882 bp, 9 predicted proteins | sample FraStrMetagenome_FD_87164 | JGI IMG/M metagenome (GOLD analysis project Ga0115008, IMG submission 87164) | Marine eukaryotic phytoplankton communities from Arctic Ocean - Fram Strait ARC3M Metagenome | ecosystem: Environmental > Aquatic > Marine > Oceanic | place: Fram Strait | collected 2012-06-18
ATTTGCTAGTATGGCTTCATTCGGTATGTTATTTCTTGGTTGCAGATTGCTGACGAGTGGACAGCGCAAACTATGTGCGGGCACTATTTATGCCGCAATGGTAGCGCAAGGGATGCAATTTCTTGTGTTTCAAGGCGAAGTTTGTGCGAACAAAACTCTTCAGGAATTAAATCCAAATATTCAGGTGCAAGAGTTCGAAGCTCACTGCAGGGTTGAAATTGGTGGCAACTGTTGCATCGCGGCTATGGTTTTTTGGCTTTTCGCAGGTTTATGCGTCTTGGCCATTAAGGATACATCGGCACAGATGAAAGATAATCCTCCTTCGCCGGATAGCGTGGAATTGACAGAAGAAACCGTAGGTGAAAGTACTTAGGAAATGGAGTTGAAGTATTTAAGAAGCTTTCTATCTTTCACATAATGAATCGTAAGTTTTGGTTGGATCAGAGGTTATAGGGGGTGAGAAGGCATTTGCAGAAATGGTCATGAGATTTAGAAGAGTTTTTGCTTGGAAACATTAAAGCTAAGCTTCGAGTAAAACAAAAACCGGTTAAATTATTGGACATGGTTTATATGCAAGAATTGAAGTTGTATGCAGCAACCAATAGTTAGGGGCAATGATATCGTGAGAAATCCGGCGAAATTGTCTGTTTGTAACATTTTAACGCCTTGTGTCATCTTGTTATTGATCTTCTTGACGACAACACAATCTAATGAATCACTGCCACATCTAGTATAGTTGTCCACGTAATGAATTGGATATAGCGGTAATCTCGTTAGGAGTTGCCCTTTTACCATTATCTGTTTATGCTTTGAAAATGATATCAGCTCCAAGAGAAAATTGCACTAGGTAGATATTGGACGTCAACATTTTGAAAGCACTCTATGGCACAGCATCACAAATTTTCTGCGTAAAATGAAATGCGACAATGCTTTTATCTCTCAAACCCCAGGCTTATGACTTATCGGTTATTGGTTTACAAAATTTTTCCAAATCTCAAATGTTCTCAAATATAAATATAAGAACCTCGTTCACATAGAGAAGCGTACGAATGCAGAAAGATGAAAATAAGTGTAATACTTCGAAATACTTCGAAGTACATGACAACTTTGTTAGGCCGAAAAAAATTACCCCATCAAGCTTAACGTCCTCAAAGCAAACTAGTTGAATTGACACGCTCTTTTCCCCTCGACAACGACAACCAATGAAAAATTCACAGCAGCACGTTGCACACACACAATACTCACATTCACAGAGAAAAAAAAAGCCAGGTGCATTCGTAAACATCCTTTTTGCTTATTGCTAGTGTTTTTGTTTTTGAATCATTTTAGTGACTTGTATTCTGGCGACAAAATTTGGTGCACGTCGGTGTAAAATATAGAATTTATTATGAGAAACCTGATTCATCTTACCTCGTATCCAGGAAGAATTCCAATCAATATCCATCAAAACCAAGACGGTAATCCCGATACTGCCTTATTGCACGGATTTGATATTGCACATGTTCCAGATGGAGGATTTATAACACTAACGAATCGAGGACGTTTGAGTTATGCCGTGAAGGATGATATTGAGAATGCGTCAGTGGTCCAGAAACCTCGATGGACTTTGGATATAATGCAGAACATCGAAAGCAACGATAATGATGATTCGTTTTTCTTTTGTTCGTTTGCTGACGAAGTAGAGGCAGTCTTTTGTCTTTCACGGAGAGGAAAGGTTATTCGGATAAACTTACCAGTGGATTCATTTGATGACAACAGTGTCCCTCATACGGTTGAGCTAGTGGGAGAATTTGAATATGGTATAAATTGTGCTTCGTGGTCGCCAGACTTCGAGGTGTTGTTGTTGCATGTCAACACTGAAGATGTTCACGCAGCTGCTTTGCTTGCGATGAATAATCGTATGGATGTTATGGCTGAAATTTCTTTAGAGAAGTTTGTTGATGTAGATAGTGTTAGTGGAGATCTTTCCGTAGACTCAATTAGTTTGACATGGAAAGGAGATGCGTCTAAAGTTGCTGTTTCATCTATTGATGAAGACGGTATGCGAAGAATAAAAATATTTGATAAAGAGTCGCTTACTTTGAAAAGTATAGGGAGAATGGAAAACGGATCTGATGTAAAAAATTTAAATGACACAATAGCCTGGTGTCCGAATGGATCGATTATTGCTAGTGTGCAATCTTCAAAACGCTCTAGTCAAATAATATTTTTTGAATCATGTGGGCTAAGGCATCGAGAGTTCAATTTAAATGTACGTGTTCACCCATTGAGCGAAATCATTCTTTGTTGTGATTCTGATATTTAAATTATCTTTTGTAGCACTTCGACGTGAGGCACGAAAGAGTGAAACAATTATCATGGAATGGAGAATCTGATTTACTGGCAATTTTAATTGATACCATAAGTGGTCAAAGTGATATTTGTAGATCACGAGTACAGCTATGGTATCGCGAGAATTATCATTGGTATATGAAGTGGGAATCTAACTTTTCTGGGCGAAAAGTTGAGAAGGTTGCGTTCAACACGGATCAACCGTATGAATTACTAATATCCTTTTCCTTGAATTTGAGCTTAAATGAAGTTGTTGAATGGATATCTTACGGTTTTTGTTGGGATATGTGTCTTTCGCATGATAGTACGACGTCGGCAGCGGTTATAGATGGAAATCTATTACAGCTGACTCCTTTGTCGAAGGCAGTAGTTCCTCCACCAATGAGTGCTACTTCTCTAACTTTTGATCATCCAATTTGTCACGTAAGCTTTTCGCCCTTCTTTAGTTCGGACGTCTCAGCAATTGTTGAACTGTCGAATGGGGATTTTATCTTCTTGGGCACTAATGGAAGAGATGTATCTACGCCTTCAATGGTTCCAAGCTACAAACCACCCCATATAATTTGTCGATGTCGAAAATCAAGCCTAGCAATGTCTCACTTTGTCTTTGATCTACGACAGACATCAATAGCTCATATGAGTGACGATGGAAATTCAGTCGTAATTGTAGGATTAGTTTACGATACTGACAAGGAGGTTGAGACATTAGTTGAAATTTTGATGCAGATGCCAAACGAGAAAGGCAATGATGGAGAATGGTCCATTTCTCAAAATATCACTCTTGAAAGAAGAGCCCTGCGTCTCATATACAGTTCCGACGTGAAGTCAAAAATGATAATCGAACTGGACAATGGATCACTTCTTGAGTATAAGTACTTGGAAGGATTACAACCACTTGATACTGAGCCACTTTTAGAGGCTTGTCCATGGATTGCGTTCTTAAATGTTTCAAGTCAGGTAGAGACTCGACCGGTGGTAATCGGGTTATCACGGAGGTCGAGATTGTATTTTGGTGATCATCTTGTATCGAGTAGCGCATCGTCGTTTATACTTACGAAGCAGTTTCTGTGTTACGTCTTACTTGGGTCGAGGTCACAACTACGCTTTATTGCGGTAAATTTTTTAATCGAATGGGATCCATTTGCTGGTAGTGACGACCAACAAAATATTGCTGTAATCGAAGAAGGGTACGAGCCGAGGAACGTGGAACGCGGGACAAAGTTAGTTGCCATACCGTCGTCAGATGCGATGTGCATTATACAAATGCCTCGTGGCAACTTAGAAGCAATTACCCCGCGAGCATTAGCTCTACCATATTGTCGCTCATTACTTGACAATTCGTGTTACGTGGAGGCATTCGATTTGATCCGACGCCAGCGCATTGATATGAACTTGATAACCGACCATAATCCACAAAAATTTATGGCTGAAATTGACCTATTTTTAAAGCAAGTGTGTCGAGACGATCATTTAAATCTGTTTATTGCTAGTCTTCAAAATTACGATGTGACGTCGTCAAAATATATTGTACCAGTGTTTGGTTCTTCGAGAATGGAAGAAAAGGCCGAATGTGCCGTTTTCGATTTCAGCTCAAAGGTGAACCAAATCTGCCGTCATCTTCGTAATCAAATGATGGACTCTTCTTTACATAGTGGTGTCCCATCGACGGCATCTCTTCAGGATAATAAATTTTTACACCCAATTCTATCTACATTCGCTAAAGAGATTCCTCCCAAACTCGAAGAAGCGTTACGATTGATTCAAGATATTGCTGGTAATCTAAATGTCAGTCTTTTATCGGAAGGTATACAGAGTTCACTTCAGTATTTAGCGTTTCTCGCAAATTACGACTTGTTATATGAAACAGCCCTCGGTATGTACGATTTTGAACTGTGTAAGGCAGTCGCGCGTAATTCACAGAAGGATCCAAAGGTCTATCTTCCGATGTTGGCAAAACTCAATTCGAAGCCGAAACTTTTAGCAATGCTCGATGTTGATTTACTTTTGGGAAGGAATGAATTAGCATTGAAGCACCTCTTCGATGCTAAAGACTTATTTGGCGAAGATCATTTTTTGAAGTGTTTAGCAATGATTGAAAAATACAAGCTTCATCACGTTGGCTTAACACTGTTTCCGAAGGGATCGATCAGTCACACAACTATTCTCAAATCTCTTGGGGAGCGACTACTCTGTGATGAAAACAAGCCAAAAGTTGCTCTTGGAATATTCTTATCTCTCGAACCGATATTTATTGATGGGATCAAACGCGCTGCACGTGCTTGTGGTGACTGGAGGACTTACTTTTCCTACTGTCTGAAAGAAAATTCCAAAGAAGATACAAGCGAAATTGCATTTCAGGTTGCAGAGGAAATTGCGGAGGGGCGTCGCGGTGATTACAGTAAACGAGAAACGGTTATGTTTAGTGTTCAAATTCTACTCGACTACTGCGATGATATCGATAGTGCAATTGATAGTCTTTCTTCCGCTGCCATGTTCGGTGAAGCAAGGCGTATTGCCCTTTTGAAGTCGAGAGAGGATTTAGAAAACGGAATAATTCATGCCGCCCAAACATACGCCCGTTCGTGTTTGAAAGATTTTAACGAACGTGCTGAGACTTTTGAAGAATCCAGCGATAGATACGCAGTTGTCATCAAAATGCAAAAGGAGCAAAAATCTATCACCTCAATCAACGATGAAGTAAACGATGAACAGAGTCTTTTTTCGGTAGGTTCGAATATTTCAAACGCGAGTTTGTATAGTAATATAAGTGCTTCGAGTGTAGGTAGTGTCACAAGTCTCTCAAGTGTCATTAGTGTCAAAGCTGAAAGTACATTCAGTATCGTTGGGGTAGACGCGGAGAAGCATAGGTCCAAGTTTAATAGACTCGGCCAAGTAAAGAAGAAAAAGAAGAAGAGAAAAACAAGAAAGCAATTAAACAAATTGAAGAGGGGAACAGAAGAAGAGCTGAATGAGCTTGTATTTACACTAAAAGTACAGATTCTTAGCGACGATTCTTTTCAGGCGTTATTAGAAACAATTAGATATCTAGCTCAAGTTGGCAAGGTTACGCTAGCGAACGAACTTGTCGAGGCTTATCGGGAACTTAAAACAAGAATAAGCTCATGTCAAGCGAAGAGAAAAGAACGTGAAACAGAAGAAAGACTAAAAGATGGCGGGGTTTCATCGGATGTAATTTTAGTCTGCGAGAAGGATGTCGATGCTTTAGTCTGCCAAAGTTTACCCATCGATGTCGAAGAATTGTTTGAATATCTTAATTTTTGATATTAGAGAATTTCGTTTCGTGGGAAATTGCAATTGCCATTTCACCAAAAATTCTTCGTGAAAAATACTAGTACCCGTCTTTTGCGGGGTCTTTGTGAACATTTCCCATTTTGCGATTGCCTAGTTTAGTGGAGTTTTAAGAGTCCATCGCGAAAGACTACTTTTCTGCGTTTGGGGATCGGATGCAGCCTTAGATATTGAGCTCATCTCTCATGGACCAGTCATGGAATCAAAGTTTAGTCAAGCACCGCGGAATAATCGTCCTAGAAATGACGCTTGTGTGATGTTTGGAAACAAAATGTAATAACATATTCTAAACCTGTAAAAAGTACTCTTCAACTTTCCCTATTGATTTTTTTGGTTTTATATCTACTTAAAAATATACAATTTCTAGAAAGTGGCACCTTTTTCGCCACTTGATTGAACAAAAGTGTCCAAATAATCTCTACATGTAAGCCTCAAATTCAAGCAGTGATATCACTTTATCCTTCAAGATCATCATCTTCATCGAATTCGCCTTCTTCTTCGGCTGTTGCATCTTGGTATTGTTGGTATTCTGACACTGTTCAATGTGATAAGTAAATCTGTGATGAGAATCATTCTACATGTTGCAAAATTATGCATGAACTTACCAAGATCATTCATATTTGATTCGGCTTCAGTAAACTCCATTTCATCCATACCTTCGCCTGTGTACCAATGCAAAAACGCTTTGCGGCGGAACATCACAGTGAACTGTTCAGCAACACGTTTCCATGTTTCTTGAACAGCTGTCGTGTTTCCGACGAAAGTGGTTGCCATCTTCAGTCCTTTCGGGGGAATGTCACAAATTGACGCCTTGACATTATTGGGAATCCACTCGACAAAGTATGACGAGTTTTTGTTTACTACGTTCAACATTTGTTCGTCAACTTCTTTTGAAGACATTCTACCCCTGAACAAGACTGCGCAAGTCAGATAACGCCCATGACGTGGATCAGCGGCGCACATCATGTTCTTTGCGTCAAAACATTGCTGTGTAAGCTCAGGCACAGTCAACGCACGATATTGTTGGGATCCACGGCTCGTCAAAGGAGCATATCCCACCATGAAGAAGTGCAAACGAGGGAATGGTACCATGTTTACGGCAAGTTTACGGAGATCGCAATTTAGCTGCCCAGGGAAACGCAGACAGCACGTTGTTCCACAAATTGCTGCAGCAATAAGATGATTTAAATCTCCGTATGTAGGGGTAGTCAACTTAAGCGTCCTGAAGCAAATATCGTAAAGAGCCTCATTATCGAGCGCGAAACACTGATCGGCATTTTCGACAAGCTGGTGAACTGAAAGAGTTGCATTGTATGGCTCTACGACAGTGTCGGAAACTTTCGGCGACGGGATAACAGAGTAAGTTGACATAACGCGATCAGGGTATTCCTCGCGAATCTTAGAAATGAGAAGGGTACCCATTCCAGCACCAGTTCCTCCTCCCATTGAGTGAGTAAGCTGAAAGCCTTGCATGCAATCACAACTTTCGGCTTCCTTACGGACAACATCGAGGACTGAGTCGATAAGCTCAGCTCCTTCAGTGTAATGACCTTTCGCCCAGTTATTACCAGCTCCTGCAACAAAACTAGTTATCGACTGATTCTTGATTACAAGGAAGCTAAAAACGGCTTGATATGTTACTTACCAGTTTGACCAAACACAAAATTGTCAGGACGGAAAAGTTGTCCAAATGGACCAGCCCGGACTGAGTCCATAGTTCCAGGCTCGAGGTCCATTAGAACAGCCCGGGGAACATAACGTCCTCCAGTCGCTTCATTAAAGTACACGTTGATACGTTCAAGCTGGAGGTCGGAGTCCCCATGATAAGTACCTTATAGAAAAGTAAGATTTTTTGAGTATAACCGCAATCAAGATTAAATAAAACAAATGATGAGAAACCTACCTGTTGGATCAACACCATGCTCATCAGACATGACCTAAACATTAAAAGTAAGACAAATAGATTAGACTTAGTGAGAAAGCATGTAGCAGAAAAGATGGGAAGAGTGTGGCATCTAGACGTGGATAGAGACAGATTATCGTCAACAAATAACTGTACTAGATAACAACCAAGCACACTGAAACAAATTCTTCGAAACAAATAAAGCTCTTACCTCCCAGAACTTGGCTCCGATCTGATTACCGCATTGGCCACCTTGGATGTGGACGATTTCTCTCATAGTTGACAATGTCTTGGTTGATAAGGGAAGTAAACGATGGTGTACAATTTCGATGAAATCGAAAAGTGACTGTTGTTGACTAAGAAATTTAAGGTGTTTTAGAAAAAGTCGCGGTTGAACTCCAAACCTAACGATTACATCTGTTTCTGCAAATCGAGGAGTCTATTATTTTTGATCCCTGTGATATCAGGCACTTTCGCTAGAATCGACGCTACTCCAATCCACATCTAACGCGTCACTTATGTAGTTCGGAATCCTTTCGTGACCTGCAGCCTCGAACAGAGAAAGAGACTCTAACGCCAGATCCTTTCTTTGAGAGAGGGCACATTGCAAACAGAAATGCTCAATCGTTTTCTTCAACACTCTTTCTTTCTGATATATGGCGTTCTCTAGAGTAATTTTGGCAGTGTCAAGTTCTCCGAGACAAGATAAAGCGTCAACATATTCGTGTAAAGTATGTCGCGTGTGATCAACACCTTGATCTTTCATCATTGATACTACCTCTACACATGAATCCACGTATATTTGAAAATCATCTGTAGCTGATCTATACGTATCTGTCTTAACGACTTTTTGCTGAACTGAATCATATACCAGTACAGCTTTCATTTGCTTGATTTCGTTCGAAATACATTCAAGCAAATATGAATATGAATTTGCATCTGGGTAGAGATCAAATCGTTCAAACTCGTGGAATACAGTAAAAGATCTATCTACAAATCCTTCCTTTGCGCAAGCTGCAAGTATACAATTCAACACAGAAGTTGACAGATTAATTCCTTTTGGAGGTTCATGCTTCGTTAACATATAGTATGCATGATCCAACCTTTTCACAGATACACTCAAGTTCCTAGAAATGCTATTGATTAGGGCACGTGAAGGAACATAACCATCACTTTCCATATCAGTTAAGGCTGCAAAGCCATGGTGATCTTTTTGGAAGCTTCTGAAAAACGACAATATCGCACACTCGTATATCCTTTCGGATGGCTTATAGCCAAGTATTTCAATAATGTCCCATAGCTTTAAAACATAGTCACAAGATTGTTTACTCACGCCCGAGACTGCCATCTGCTCTATAAGACCTTCATCAATCCGATAAGAGTGTATCTCCTCATTTTCAGCAGGGTATTCTAGTAAGACTTTAAGCGAATCTACTAAGGCTGTCAAGTGTGCAATACGTGAAAAAGAATTTGAACGGTAAGACTCCAATATTTCGAGTACGGCCTGAGGTGATGTTGGACGTAAGCCATCTAAATGTAAGTAAATGAGAAAAGAGTCAGAATCGTAAATGCAAGCACAGTATTTGATAACGTTATTTACCTTCATTTATCATAACGCTCAGAACAATATGTCGTGGCATATTAGTTCTATCATTGTAAACGGGGGAATTAAGGATCTGTGTATAAGTGTCAATACTAATCTCGATCCCATTCGAACGCATAAATGACCAAATTTTCCAAGTTAGACCATGTAAATAATCGTTGGGCTGACGAGCAAGTGCAATCAACATCAACGGAAAGGTCCGTTGCTGGTATTCTTTGTCCTTTTCTTTTGCCAAGCTAAAGAAACTCCAAATAATTTCCCGCACGCTCTGCGCCGGAAAAATATTTCTATTGTCAACAGCTCTCAATGCATACATAGCCGATCGCCATGAATCCTCTGGTATTTCTACATCTAAATGATTAGAAATCATCTTATATTTCTTGAAAACAGACAAAAGTTTATGTTTGTTGGATTTTTTGGCTTTCGTCATGTTACAACAATACTTGAAGACCCTTTTTGCGGTGCGTTGCGAATACTTATACATGTCCTCATCTTCACTATACATACTAAAAAGCCGCAAGACCTCCTCAAATTTATTTCCCTTGATAGCAAAAGCTATCCGGCTGTCCAAAGTACGTGCCTTCCGTTCGCTTTCGGACATCTTACCATCCTCAGATGCCGGTTCCAATGTTCCAGATTTAATCGATTGCATTCCAAGCTCATCGGCATTCCCACCACTCAATTCATCACTTCCCTTCAAATTGCTTTCTGACGAATCGATATAATTATCAACGTTCGTTTCCACACTGCTCCTAAATTTGTCGTCCAGGCTGTCTATCCCTTCCCCACTCACTAAGAGGCCATCGTCACCCGAAGAAATATTTGCTGTTTCAGACGAATTTGCCGCAAACCGTTCACCCAGTCGAAAATACAGCGAGCTTCTTTCAGCTGCTTCAACCACTTCAGCGACGTTCGAAGAGAATCCTTTCACCAACGACGACTGCATGAAGGCAGCTGTCTTGCCGAACGATGATGGAACAACATTGAAGAAGTTTCTAGGGTTGCTAGGTCCTCGACAAATCGTCACCGTTCCCCTTCCAATGAGACGTGCATGCATCATATTTCAATGTTCACTACAAATATTAACGAACGACAAAATCAAGAAATCACAAAATACAACGTATTTGAATTTCCAACTTCATTTTTGTCTCCTTCATGAATTTCGCCCCCTCCCCCTCCCCTCAAAATCTCTCTCTCTCTCTTCTTTCTGTGCGGATTGGAATGAGGATTGGCTGGCTCTAAGATGCTACGAACTTTCAACAGGAAGATGAAGATGGATGTTCCTCTCAGATTAATAACGTCCATATACTAACTTATTAGAAAAAGCTGTGTGACATCAGTGGATAGGAATTTTATTGTTTCGACGTGCTGCCATGCCATGTGCCATCTCATTCTCATTAGTCGAGATAGTTTATGACGAAGAGTTGCCACATCTTTCAATTCCATATACCTATACCGTCGGCATAGCAACTTCTGAAACTCATCTCTTCACCTGTTCACTCGCAGGCTTGTTTTTAATCCGGTTGTATACGTTTCTTATTTTAGAAAAAAGTGTTGTTATGACGTTTCTTTACCGATTGGGTGGCGTCTTCGTAACGTTGCATGCGACCGCATCAGGTGAGTGACAGATTTAACTTGTATGCAGTTATAACTGCATGCGGTTGTGTCAGGATGGTAAAAGGACAAGAAATGTAGTGTAGGAGAAGGATTTATATTGTCTTTTACTTGGTGCCGTTTTCTGTTCTGTATTTTGATTTATGGTTTGGTTGTATTTATCATGCAGGTTTGGCTTATGCTCCAAATTTTATTACCAAAATCATCGATGGTGACATTGAGACGAAGCCAGAATTGAAACCAAGAACCCGTTTTCCTCCGGAACCTAATGGTTATCTGCACCTCGGACACGCGAAAAGTATTGGGTTTAATTTTGGCGTTGCTGATCAATATGGCGGCTTATGTAATATGCGCCTGGACGATACCAATCCGAGTAAGGAGGAAGAAGAATATGTGCAGAGTATTTTGGAGGACGTCCGGTGGTTGAGGCAATCAGGAGATAGTAAGGACGATTCTGCTGAGCCATGGGATGGAGATGTCCGGTTGACAAGTAATTATTTTGAAGAAATTTATAACTGTGCTTTGGAACTAATTAAAAATGGAGACGCTTATGTTGATTCTTTGTCTGCAGACGAGATGCGAGAGTATCGTGGTACTCTAACTGAGCCTGGAAAGAATTCACCTTACCGCGAACGTTCAGTGGAGGAAAATTTGGAATTATTTACGGGTATGAGAAACGGCAAGTTTTCGGAAGGCGAACATATTCTCCGTGCTAAGATTGACATGGCTAGTCCGAATATCAACATGCGCGACCCTACATTGTATCGTATCAAGCACGAATCACATCAAAACACCGGGGATGCTTGGTGCATATACCCCATGTATGATTTTTCTCATCCAATTAGTGATGCTCTTGAAAACATTACTCACTCTTTATGCACCTTGGAGTTTGAGGACCATAGACCTTTTTACGACTGGACCATAGATAAATTGCTTGAATGTAATCTTCTTCCGTGTAAGCCCCAACAAATTGAATTTAGTCGACTGAATCTTAAGTACACAGTACTCAGCAAGCGGAAACTTATCAAACTTGTAGAAGAGAAGCACGTCGACGGTTGGGATGATCCACGTATGCCTACATTAAGTGGAGTTCGTAGAAGAGGAGTTCAACCCGAAGCTTTGGCTTTATTTTGTGAGCGAGTGGGAATCAGCAAAGCAGATTCTAATATCGATTATGGCCTGTTAGAAGACTGCATTAGAGAAACAATGGATAAAACTGCTTACCGCGCGTTTGCCATAGTCAACCCGCTAAAGGTCACAATAAGGAACTGGATTGGAGACAACCAAGAGTTGAAGATTCCGAGGCATCCAAAAAATAATTCGATGGGGGAGAGGGTTGTACCATTTGGAAAGGAAGTTTTCATTGAACGATCAGATTTCTTTGATTTAGAGGGACCCGAAGGAAATAAGAATGACAGTAAGGTACCGAAAGGTTTCAAGCGATTGCTCCCCGGTGGTAAGGTTCGATTGAAGTTTGGCTATGTCATCACTTGCGAGGAAATAATACGAGACCCTGAAAGTGAAGAAGTCGTTGAAATAATTTCCTCATATGATGAGAGAACTGCAGACGGTGTCACACCTGAAGGAGAAAAGCGAGTAAAAGGTATTATACAGTGGGTTGAAGCTACCACAGCAGCGAAATGCGAAATTCGTAATTTTGATCGTTTGTTTCGCGTCGAAGAACCTGGGAAAGAAACTGACAACTATCTTGATGACTTGAACCCAAACAGTATCGAAGTTCAGAAAACTTGTTTCGTTGAAGGTAGTGTGGCTGCAGATGCAGAAAAATCGATTTCGGAGGAAAACATTGGAAATGATCCTTCTTCGCTCCATTATCAATTTGAACGAACAGGATATTTTGCATTAGATAAGGATTCAGCGAATGACAATCTTATCTTCAATCGAGTTGTAACATTACGAGATACTTGGGCCGCACCGACGCCGAAGGAAAATCAAAGGAAGCGGGGACAGAACAAATCAAAGTCTAGCAATCAGAGCGTTGGTGAAGATGCTACTCGCGTTGCTATACGTGCTTGCAGAATACTTAACGCCGAAGTTCATCCAAATGCAGATTCCTTACTGGTTTGTAAGGTAGAATGTGGTGATGAAGGTGGTGAACCTAGGACAGTTGTTGCAGGTCTTGCCGATAAGTTCTCTGTGGACGAGTTGGCAAATAAACAAGTTGTATGTGTAACGAACCTCAAACCCGCTCGACTCGTGGGAATTGAGTCAACTGCTATGATATTAGCTTCGGAGGATGATGGTGGTAAATTTGCACTAGTTGGCGTTCCAGAAGGTGTAAATGATGGTGAACTCCTTTCTTTCGAGGGATATGAGGGCAAAGGCGAGCCCGATGCAATGCTCAAAAGTAAAGGAGCTGTGAAAGTATGGGATAGAGTTCAATCACAACTTCAAGGATCAGAAGATGGATCAGCAGTTTACACAAATGGTGACAATGAATCATGCCGATTAATGTCTTCGCAAGGTCCAGCTACTGCTATTGCAAAGTCTAAAATTAGATGAACATAGAATTTATATTTTAAATGGATGTGCACACGGTGGCATGCAGCAAAAATCACAAAAAGAGAACAACACACCAGAAATGTCAACCAAGGAATGTTAAAGAGTTTTAGGTGTATGCCGAAAAATCACTAAATGCGTAGCCAACGTCATTCCATTCTAAGATCACTCGTTAAGGTTTACCAACAATGAATATATCTCAACCGTTTACTTTAATTGTCAACGTCTATTCTTCAAACAATTACTTATCATACAGTTCATAATTCACTCTCGTAATCAGACACTGGTTGAAAGAGAATTTGTAGCGATTGAGACATTTTATAATCGAGACATGGGCTGATAATAATAGTCATCATTTTCACTGTGCTCGATATTCTGCTCTTGCCGGAGTTTGATAGAAGCTTGAAAGTGGAATAACATCATGACTTTGCATTTGATGGGTTTTGCTTTTTTTATTCTCTTCTAGAAGAGATTTCCTAGGACCTGCTGGAATTACCTTAGACTTTCTTTTCATATATTATGAAATGATGTAACCACTCAGTTAAAATGAAGCATCTTTAGGAAAGCAACAGGGTAAGGGTTAGATGTGTGGTGAGCATCTTGCACAGTGTCATTGAGCTGAGATTGATTTTTTTTGCAATGCTACAAGGAAGCCGATCCATTGGAAGTAGCTAAAGATCAGACACATCTAACGAAAGGACAGCAAGATCTGGCTAAACTTCGTAGCCCCTTTCAACGGCTTTTCAGTGGTGAACTTGAAAAGTACGAAGGGAAGAAACTTAATTTGCAAGTAGAAGCAGGTGCTCAACCGAAACCGGCAAAACTATACTGTTTCTCACACCAAGATAATTTACTGATGAGATGAGTAAAAATTAGAGTAATTAGAAATTAGACCCATTGGCGCATCACAATGGGTGAGTCCCACATTCATACTTTTGATCTGAAATGGATCAAGCAGCATTAGTTTGACGATGATGAATTGAATCGCATCCAAAAATGTAATCCGAATTAATATGTTACAAAATTTATTGATGACCCACTTAAATATACTATCGTCGAGATTTCCTAGTTCCTAAGAGTGGATGGAAGATCTGTATTCCATATATTGCTCGGACACTGTGGAGCTGCAAGACAATACGAGTCAATAAGAACAATGTTTAATGATCCTAGTTTGAAGAATACAATTGATACTTGTAGTTGTCTAACATGTCAGAAGTACAATCAACAAGTAAGGGCTCATGACTATCTACCTGAAAGGAAAGCAATATTCCTATCATTTGAAAAATTCATGTTGACTTCGTTGACCCATGGAAAGTAACGCAGTATCAAAACAAGAAATAGAAGTTCTAACTCTAACTTGTATTGAACTTGTAACAAATCTAGTGGAATTGATTCGAATAAATACTAAGATAGCTGAATATGTCACAGAGAGTTGACATATGTTAGCGTGTGCCCACATGTGTGTGCGAACGTTTTAATTATTGATCTTGTGTTGATCCTCTGTGTATCCATGTAAATTGTAAGCTTCTTGCGTTGAGATGGAAATAAGTCTAATACAAGTTAGCACTGCAGTTGCTATTATTTGTATTAGTTACTGTAAAA
>Ga0115008_10002628_pt1 | contig 14876 bp, 13 predicted proteins | sample FraStrMetagenome_FD_87164 | JGI IMG/M metagenome (GOLD analysis project Ga0115008, IMG submission 87164) | Marine eukaryotic phytoplankton communities from Arctic Ocean - Fram Strait ARC3M Metagenome | ecosystem: Environmental > Aquatic > Marine > Oceanic | place: Fram Strait | collected...
AGGGCATCTATGAATTTGTTCCTACTCCTGTACGCTTCAGTAGTGCTTACCCCAAATACATCTTCGATCTCTTGGTAGCTACCACCGGCCAACCATCTCAAACCGATCGCAACAACGAGCTCCACGAAAATTGGTTACTTATTTCTTGAATTGTATATGACGCGTTCCAATGCTGGCCTGAGCAATTCGACTAAGTCATTGAATGCAGTCTCACTCATACGAAATCTTGTATGAAACTTGCCTTGATGGCGTAATTTTTTCAGCAATTTATTCCATTGCCTTTCGTATTGCCACCTGCTTCGTCTTTTTCGACGGGATAATAGAAAAATCACCTGCATCATTCAAAACTCCTCCAATTTATCGTCGTCCAGCACCCTTAAAATATCTCTGCGACGTGACATTGTAAATTATTATTATGAAATGATGGAAATGATGGTGTTACGTGAACGAACATTCAAGGAGTACGCTTTGGACATTTGATGTGGCATTTGGCTGATCTTCGATATTTGTCCAAGAAATGGGTGTGTTGTTGCGTGTTGTTGCTGGGAAAGGATTTCAACACGAAAACAACTACAAGAGTAGAAGTTAATAAAATAAAAGCTTACAGTTTTTAAAAAAACATCACAGTGTTTTGATGAAAGGAACCCGGAAACCATGTTGAAATCGTGTTGTGGTTTGTTAAGTTCTGCTAGCAAAGAAGGAGAGCGTAGAGAAATTTCATACGGCACCGACAATAGCTCTTCTTCGTCTGCGACAATGGTAGATCATTACTACCGGTATAGGAATAAATTCTTTAGATTGAACGTTAGTGAAGTGAATGATGGAGTTTTGGAAAATAATGTAAAATGTAATGGTGGTATTGCGTACGTTCTGTCCATTCCTAACGAATCTTAAGTAAAATGTCATAAGAAGATGAATTGCAATTATCATAGAAACGCCAAAGCAATGACGAATAATAATTTAATCTAGAATCTGTCTATATCCAGAACAGGTTTGATACACTCCGAATCAAGAATGTTTGATTAAACAGACAAATATGAAAATCCTCCCATATATAATTCGTCTTCGAAAAATTTTAATCATTGCATAACATACAAGAGTAGAAGTTAATAAAATAAAAGCATACAGTTTAAAAAAAAAAAAAGATCCAACCGGGTTATACACAATTTCTACAATAACTCTACTACAACTCTACTGGATTTAGATATACCGGTATACATGTATACAACTACAACGGCAAATCAGAAGAAAAGGAAGAGGTACATCATTCCAAGCGTTTCCTTGAACCTAATAGAACCAGTTCCATCTACCTCCCACTTACCATTCACTGAGCAAGCAAGCAAAGGCACCAGCATTCGAAAACATGTTCTCACGACGTATGCGCAGCCGGAGCAAATCGTTATCTCGTCGAATCAGAACCAACAAGCAAAAATCTCCTACGAACCAACACAAACATATTGTGAACCACCATTATACGAATGCTGCCGATCATGCCAGTAATACGAGCAGCAGTGATGAGAGTATCGATGCAGCTCCTCCTCGACCGGAGACGGTGACCATTTCGTGTGCGAGTATGGAAAGTTATACGAGTAAATTTCCAAATCGTGTTCCGACGGTGTTGCAAAATTTTTATGAGTTGGGAAATTCGGTGCGGTCGGCGTTTGCCCTTCATCCTGTGACGTTTCCTCCTGCTCCTCCTGGTGCTGCTGCTAATGTTGCTGCTGTTTGTGTTGGTCGTGATTGTAAGGAAGATGGGAGCAGCAGTGGCAATGTGGATACTGGTATTCATTCGTCTCATGTGTTGCAGAAATTTGTGGAGCATGTGACATTTTTACTTTCCCTCACGGATGAATTGGCATCCGATCAAATTGCACGTCGGACGTTAAAGAATGATACGGCGTTTAAATTGATTCGTGATTCGATTAAATCGGGAGGTCGTCTTATGGAAGAAGTGTTTGTAGTTGAGGATACTCTGAGTCGTCTTCGTTCTAATAATATAAGATCGGAACGGAATAATAACAATGCTGCATCAAAGCAGCTACGTACAATACGGCTTATTCTGAACCCAGAACAGATTCGTCGTGTGCGTATGTGGAATCAAAAGGTACATCGTGCGGTAGAATTCACCAATGAGTCTACACAATCTTCTTCGACCGCATCTATGATGGATCCTAACATGGAGCAGCAAGTACTACAGCAGAATTTAAATTCAAATGGGAAATCTCATCGTGGAAGGTCTCCTTCCTTCTCTTCAAAATCTGCTCAACAGAGAAGAAAACGTGCACCAACTCCAACACCACCTTTACATCCTCCTTCACTCCTTCCAACACCCTCTGAAGAACCCATGACCAATACTTCAGCTTCTACGAAAACTGCTGCCCTGGCTCAGTCTTCCAATAAAATAGAACTTACCCAAACTATCCAAGATTTATTGCTAACCACCCGCGAAACAATTGATGGAGCCGAGCTCACATATAATGCTGGTGAAATGGAGGATCTGTCCCAGGAACATCAACCCATTGCAGCAGCAGTTGTTCTCCCAAACAGCGCTCATCTATCAGATAAACTACCAACCTTACCTCAAAATTACATTCATCGTGCACGCTTAACCAATCAAATTAGTGAAAAACTAATATCTCCCACCGCATCTCTTGATAGAGAAGATGAGGTGCGGAGTCCTGGCCCCGTCAGTGTCGATTGTGATGTAGCGTTTGATGAAGAAAACGACGATAAAGAACGAAGGCGCAACCAAGCCCAAAACAGTATCTATACAACACTGGTAACGACACGTCATCTAGACAAGCGTGGTGTTGGTAAGAGTGTCGTGGCATTGGCTGCTGTACTGTCGACGGAAGTACGGCGACATTTTGACTGCGTGCTGTATATTAATTTACATCATCGAAAGCTGACGGAGGTGGACGTTCGTATGCATTATCATAATATAATTGAGGAGTTGACTAGTGCTGGTATCTCTTTATCTGATAGTAATAATCAGCCGACCAGTTTGTCGTCCTTAAAGTCCAAGCAGCACTGGAGCATCGATCGATACCGAGCTCGTCTTGGTACAACCCTAAGCAAACTCAACGTCTTACTCTTCGTAGATAATCTCTGCCATCAAGAAGATTTGCACTGGTTTGCCTTTGCCAATCTAGAATTTCGTCCTCTGACACCACCTCATCCTCAACCCTTACAACATTATCATCCTATTCGATACCGATTGTTGGTCACGACACGTCTGCCTCCGATGGATGCTTCCATTACATTACAGCATCATACGGTACAGGTACGTATTCTAACCGAGGCCGAAGCTACACGTTTGTTCTTCAGCAGTACATCCCTTTCGTCGCATAATTTGCCGGATGTAATACGTGCTGAGGCTGCAGAGGTAGCAAAGTGTATCGGAAATGCTCCTCTTGGCACGGTGATGTTAGGTAAAATTTTCTGTCGAATGGGTGTTCATAGAAAGAGTTGGCAGATATTATTAAAAATGAGTCGGGATGTGTATAGTATGGCAGCTGAGGCTAGGTCGTTCGAAGGATGTATGGAACGAGTTGTGGAGTTGCAAGTTTTAGGTCTGGGAACAGACGAGGAAGAGCAGGACGAAAGCGATTCGATACAATTGGTGTACCGTGCATGTGCTCAGATGCAATGTGGTGTCATGTACAGTTTGAAGAGAATAAAGGAAATTTTCAAGGATGAGAAAGAAGGAGTCGATATTTTGTTAGAGCTCGGTATATTGCAAAGGAGTAGTCAAGATATGGATAATGTGTTCATGCCACTTCCGGTACGTCCAGGGTAATTCTATATTTTGTTTGCCTTTATGTTAGATAATTTCTTGTTATTCATTTCTTCCATACGTCCATTTTGGAACCCAGTTTAAAGAAGCCGTCCCTCGTTCGGATGAAAGTATGTCGATATTGCGATATGCCCGATGTGAAGACAATCTTCACATCGATACGGAGTATGTTTATAACGACGACGACGATGATTTATTCAATCAATGGTACAACGTTGATAGCATACGCGATGAGATGCAACAAATCGGTCTTGTGCACGCAACTTTGTTGCAAATCCGTCGGCTTATGTTGGCGAGCGAGAATATCAATCACATTTCAAGTAGTATTTTGGAAGCCACTGCAAAAGTTCTCTTTCAATCGGATAGTGCTCTCTTTTCTTCTATGAGTTATTGTTTGCTGTTATTGGCATCTTCGGTTGTAAATATATCGCGCGAAAATGGTTCCACTGCCGTATTTCTCGTAGAGCAAGCCATTGGTATTAGTAGATTTTCTTCTTCTGAAGATAATTATCATTCTTTGTGTCAGGCTTTAGAATGTTCTGGATACGTTCTAAATAAGCTGAATCAACCACGTGTAGCCGCCTTACGATACTATGAAGCTTTCAAGATATTGGATGGAATCAATCCTACGGTCGAAGATGTCGAATGCTTGTATGACTTTGCGCTGTGTATCCATAATGTTATCGAGACCGTGCCCGACGAAAACCCGTTGGTAGAAATAAGAAGTTTGTACGCTCGGTTAACCTCGATTTATGATAACCTTTATAGCGATGATGTCCATATCAACACGGTACATTTCCTTGCGCGATCCAACGCTCTTTACGGTGAAGTGCTGACTTCTAAATATTCTGAATATAGTGCCGGGTTGGAAAAGCTAGTTGTGGCTCGTAATCTTTATTTATCTACAGATGCTAAAGAACTCGAATCAATGCTTCTTTTGTTTCAAATCGCTGGGGTCAATGTGAAGAAACGGAATGCTGTTGGTGCAATAATGTCATACATGCGAGGTATTGACGAGCTAAGAGCACATTTTGGTAGCACGCGCGATATGCCGGAACGCATACAATCGGAAGTTATCAGTGCTCATTTCAAACTCACTCAGCTCTACATGAAACGAAAAGATTACGATGTAGCGATTGGGGTCCTTGATACGCTACTATTTGATATTGATAAGAGTGAAGAAAACAAAACTTCTGCCGCAGGCTCGCCCCTAATCGAGCACATTGGAAAAGCTCATATACGAAGCGCTTCTGTGAATCAGCTTTTGGAACGCACAGATCAAGCTGTGTATCATATGCGACGAGCACTAGAAATCTATACATTACGCCTAGGAGTTGGTCATCGCGATACGCAAGCGATTGCGCACAGTTTGAGGTTGCTACAAAAGCAACAGAATAAGCAAGTTGATATCATTCGAGACAGCGACACAAAAGATACAGATGAAAATATAATTCTATAGAATGTGAAATTTATATATTGTAAATCGCTTACTTTAGAACTCTTCATCGGTGACTGGATCAGAAGAGGAGTAAAAGCAATTGTAATCTATTCAGAACATCTAATTTGCACCAATTTTTCTGATACTGCTCAGAATCAGAATAAAGAATTCTGATTCAGTTTTGTAAAATATCCGAGCCTCACGGAATACTATTGTAACTTATTCAAAAATACCAATTTGAATTATTCAGGAAAAAACTAGAAGCCGCGCTCCTGTCGTATTGCACTTTTCTTCATTGAAAGTCAAATATGACAAATATTGTTTTCCGTTGATGAAAGTTAGTTTTCAAATAAATCAGGAGTGATGCATGTACGCTATTTAAAACTGATTATGAGAAAATGATTTCCATGAGGCCTTGGAGATTCAGTGTAAATCGCCAACGAGAATGTTTTGACACGACACTTATTGCGTCTGCTAAAAATTTGTGATCCTATCCAGTTTGTACTCCCTTTTCTATAAAAAATATCAATAATTGTTGGAAATTTTCGCATTTCTTACAAAAGAATCAATCTTCAGGAAATGCTCTACATATTTGGTATGTCGCCATCAGTAGCTGGATTCTATCCATGGAAGAACTTTAGCATATCTCTGTGATCTTCGATTTACAATTTAGGTCTTAGGTCTGGATGTCTGGGTATATTATCATGTTACCTAAGTTTTTTGACTTCGATCCTTCCTCATGTACGTGGACACTCGTATGTGTAGATCTACATGTATTAATACTAAAAAGAACAGAACTTCTATTTTCGATCTGTTGATTCTAAAAAGCTGTGAATGATATATGAGAGTGATTCTGATTTTGAGAGATTCCCGTAAACATATTTTATTATATATATATTTGAGAACCCTATTTTTCTTCCGAACACAAGTATCATCCATCTAGATCTACTTTCCTTTCTCCCGAGACAAATCCAATCGAATCCAATTCCTTCATTCTTAATCCAAAAGAAACAATGTTGAATCACAAATTTGCCATAGCAACAGCACTAGGAGCATCTCTTCCATTCTCATCCATGGCTTTTGGTACTCATTCGTTACTCCCAAAAGCGGAAGCCCGACGTTCATTCGTGACTACTGGTAGACCAATGGCATTAGTCCCAATCGATGAATCGGCCTATTCAATGCAGGATAATCTATACGGTGGAGGAGTTGTTCTCCTGACTTTCGCCTGTCTTCCTTATCTAGCAGCGGCGACAGGAGATTTGTTCGGCGGCAAATTCGCTTACCTTGTCGATGAATTTTTTTTGCCAATCTATGACGAATCTGTTGACGCAACTAAAGCTCGGAAGGCTGAACTACTATGGAAACTTTGGTACAATGCAATCGGACTAGGAAGTATTGGTCGTCTTGCTATTGCGTACTTTTATCCAGAAGGATGCAACTTTGTTTTGTCAGGAATCGGGAAATACGATCCCTGAACTCTTAGTGGATACTCTTTCTATTTGGTCATTTTTTTACTGGGTGGCCTTTCTTAAAATCGAAGTGGAAGTGAACCGCTTCTGGAATGCACTCCGTCGAACTGAACCTATCTTGACGAGAGATCGCCTTATTATTCAGCTATGCCATGCTGTTTTTCATTCTGGTATGTTGGCTTCTACTGGCCGTGTTCCGGAATGGCCCATGGCAGTAAAGATTTCATGGGCCGTGATATTAATTGTTTCCTCTTACATCTTCCTTTCTGATTATATTCTAAGCAAACCTTCGATTACTGGAAGGTTACCTGCTGACTTAACTTCCCGAGTCAATGCGTTTAATTTACTTTTGATCAGTTCGTCATCTTTGATTCTACAAATCATGCTCCAGTCCTAGAGGTGAAAGTTGGATGAAGTATGTTGTGAAGTTGTTTCAAACGAAGAGTTAGTATGATGCGATAAATTCAATATCATGTATTCCAAATCCATGTTGTAAAAGAAAGATTTCGTAATCTCGAATATCTAAACCCCTAGAGTAAACAGTACAACGTTTTTTGACCGGTATACTTAATCATTTACATTTATTTCTTAAACAATAACATGGTCTACAAGAGTAGAAATTAACAGTTGCCGTAAAAAGTTGAAAAGATTAGAACCATTCCTTTTATCAGTCAATGAATCAGAGGAGGGGCATTCACAATTACAACTTGTTCGAAACATAAACTATGCGTAATCATTTCCCATGTCATTGAGCCATGAGTATCTATTATCTGCCTAGTACACCATAATCTTTCAAGCATGCACTGACAAAGAAGTGACTTCTTTTCCTTCTTAGATATTGTACCCTATGCATAATTAGTTCACTCTGGGTCCTCATTGAAATAAAACCAATTTCTCTAAATCTCTCCAATGTTAGGGTATACGTACCGGATTCCTTTAATAATTTGTAGAACCCGCTGCAATCACTATTTCTATTTTTAATCATCTCCATTATTCTATAATGTGGCGTGTATTTGAGAAACTCTTAAAGCACTCTTGTACACCAAAATGGATATATCTTTTTCTTTGCCAATGTTGTGTTAATCAGATTTTTTTCAGCTAAAATGTTTCTTTTAAAATCAAAAATAAACTGAAATTAATTAACTGACAATTGTGATTGACGCATTACTTCTTCGGTAAATCTTTTCCTTATGAGGCTATCATATTGGATTCGTTGTCAAGATTAATTATGTACAACAATATGAATTAGGTGACAGCGCTATGGCATATCATCATATCATACATACAATCCTATAGCCTATCATTATACGGCAATAACATAAATGAGGTAGAAATTGGAGAGTAAGAGAAATATTATAAAAAGGATGTGCTTATAATATTTTGGTTTCATATTAATCATATTAATCCTTACTTTCTGATCGTAGAGCTTAAAGCTGATTTCGTTCGACAAACGAACTAAAAGCTTTTTTATTTTAATTTTAAAAGAATTCAAAGAAGCCGATGAAATGTATAATATCACTCATTACTCATTATAATTCATGACAATCGTGTACAATATAACATAATACAAAAAAATGATTGTAATGTGAAGATGCAGAGGCATAGGATCCTCGAAAAAGAAATGAGGATCTGTTGACGTACGAGGTACAGCGTTACATTGAGATTGAGAAGATCTTACGAAGTTTCGCATGTCACATCGTTCCAAGATCCGGCTAACTCGCCTCAATGATCCGTTCACCGCGCGCTTTACGCTCGACGCTCGCAGCCATTGAAATATGGGTTTCATGATCTAACATGTCAATAGTCAAGATTGTCTGACATCTGACTGTATATCTTCTACACAATCCTAGACACTCCCACCGTATAAAATATCTATAGAACCGAATACCGGTATTAGGGCTGAAATCCAAATAAACCTATGCTACATGTGGTGTACATCTATGCTCCAGGTACGTTGACACACACGAAGTGGAACATTTTCTTGTGCTGGGTAGAAGAAAGTTGAGAGAGATCGCCCATCGCGCGATTTCCGGGAAACGCACTGGATTTTTGTTCTGTGTTGTGTTGTAACAACACCATCTTTGGATTCGAACGCTGTTTTCGAGCAATGATCATCTCCCCTCCTCCATCCATATTCTATTAATCATATTTTCTACGATAATTACAGTACATTCAGCAGGGTTTGGGCATTGTCCATTTACGAGCACTGAATTATTGTGAAGATCGTATCATCATCGCTTCTGTAGTCGTCGGATCTTGTATCTTTCTTGCACATATTGACGTCATTCAAGATATCAAAAAAATATCGAACGTAAAGAAAATGCCATTTGCTTCTCACCCACCATCCACGGGACCGTCGAGTCCAGATAATCTTGAGGATGGTAGGTCAAATGGAAACAATAATACAGTTCACAAAGGAGTCGCTTCGCAAGCAGGTAAGTTTTGCAGTAACGTTTACCTAAAAGAATTTAGCCCAACTTGAACTTTTCATGCTTGTATAGAACAAAGCACTGGGAGATGGACTAAGGCGGAACATGATGCTTTCTTAGCCGGCCTTAAGGAGTATGGAAAGGAATGGAAGAAGGTTGCTGCTCGGGTGGGTACTCGAACTGTAGTTCAGACTCGGTAAGAGAAAGGCATCTTTGGACGTTCGCATTAAATTCTTTTACTTAATTTTTAAAATCATTGTTTGCCCTGTTAGCACCCATGCCCAAAAGTACTTTCAAAAGCTTGCCAAACAGGAAACTCCGGGATCCGCGACAATCAAATCTTCAACGGCAGTCTTATCGACAACTGTGGTGCAACCCTCCCTCACTAAATCTAGTGTTTTGTGCCAACAGCAGCAACAACAACAGCAGCAGCGCGCGGCAGAAGACAATGCCTTGAAATTTATGGCGCGGAACTTTAGTAATAACAATTTACTCCATATCGCTACTACAGCTTACAAGTTGGGTACGGCAGATACTCCACCACCGGTCGATGAACCTTATGAATATGCCTCGAAGGCGGAACTTGAGAAGCAACAGCAGGAACAGAAGCGTTATCTACCGCCTACAACTGTTAGCAGCAGTAAACGCCTGAAGGTATTCATACCTCAACCTCAGCACCCACAGAACCCTCAGCATCGTAATCAATATACCAAACTTTCACAGCCAAGTCCTGCAGCTTGTGGGCATCGAAAGAAAGACGAGGTCGCTGCAGCTACACTGTTGGCAAACTTTGATGGCAAAAAACCTCTCCCTGGTACATCTATTTCAGTCGTAGGGTCTTTGCCTGCAACGATTTCCACCAAACATGGTTATAAGGCCACACCACCGATGCATAATACATCTGCTTCGTACTTGCAAATTATCAATCCCGAAAAGTTGCCTGGTTTGCCTGCGATGAGTAGCAACGGAAGCTCTAATGAACCCACAACACCCTTTGATGTACAAGTTCAAGAAATTTTGCCACGTGAGGGACCTTCGCTGCCTACCGCCACGCCTGACAGTTCGGATATGCCGAGCGATTCTCAACAAATAGGTATTTCTCCTGCATTCAAATCTTTGGTTATGCACGACGATCCAACTTTGACGTTGTTACATCATGCAGTCATCGAACTGGATTATAACCTGGTGGCGAATTTAATTGGGCAATGTGGTAGTAATCCGGTAACGAGGGCAAGCCAGCCTCATGGCTTTACCATGTTGCACAGTCTAGCTTCATTGGCCAGTCGGGAGGGTTGCGATAGCAGTGGAGGCGGAGATGGAAGGAGAAGCAGTGCGTTGTTACTAATGTTGGGTATATTGAATCATGTACAGGTACGTATATACTTTGAGTTGTGAGATGAAATTTGATAGAATAAACTTGTTTTTGATAACTGTTTTTACCGTGTATTCTAAATGTAAATAAGTGGAATGTTAATCAAAGGGATACGACTGGGGGAAATTCGCCGCTTCACTTTGCTTGTCACATATCCACAAGACGACCAAACAGTAGTGTCAACAATTTTGCGATTGAAGGAGAACAAAAGAATTCTCACTTAGCGGAAGAAATGGTAAAGTGGCTTATCGAACGTGGTGCTGACCGTGACGCCACTAATTTTAATAAACATACACCACTGCATCTCGCACTCGCAGCTGGGGTTCGTGGTATGGGAGTAACTCGTAAACTTTTGGAGATGGGCTGCAGTGTGAGTTGTTATGATTATCGTGGCATGGGATGTATTCAAGCAGCATGCTCTCGCCTCTCTTTGTTTCCGGACAGTGCTGCGACGGAAAGTAAAAAACAGGCCAGAGTGGACTCGACAAGAGGCAGTGAGTCGGATATACAGGTAACTTTGCAAAATTTTTTTCAGCATTCTCCACGTGCACGTACGTTGATCGTTGCAATGAAGAAAGATGAATTTATTCGAAATATTCATGTGATATATGTAAATGTAAATTGTCTTGATGAGATAAATCGAGCACCACTTGAAGACTTACAACTTGCTCATAGTAACGCTTATATAGCGAATTTAGGTGCGTTTGTTTTCAGTTCAATTATATTTATGCATGTTTCCTAATATTTGAACGCCTAAAGTCCAATATTTGTCATCAGAAGAACTTCGACGACATCGTCAAAAAGCTGGAGCTGCACTCCATACAATTGATCGCGTGATGATGGATCGTGTAAGGAACAGCGCAATTCTTGTCCCGCCATATAAGAAGCTATCTCAATATCTGAACACGACAGCCTCAATCGGTAGCGAATCTAATCAAGACATGATACTAAACAGCACATCCACGTCTTATAATAGCGACTCTTCAATCCCCTTTAATGTTCCAATAATTGCGACGTTTCATACATTGTGTCATGCACGCTGTAAGAAATGCGCAATCATTGACTTGAATACAAGCAATAGTTATGATCAATTGTTTGATGACAACATTAAAAATTACAATGAGTCGAGTCGCCTGTTGTACTATCGAGTATCGCCATCTCTTCTCAATGGTAATTCTTCGCCCTCTGACTCCTCGAGGGATAATCAGTGTTCAGCAAAATTACAATTCAACGTAATCGAGGCGAATGGTGGGGAAGATAATTTTCGATCTGAATTTACCACCAAGTTATTACCCACCTTACGTGCATTCTCCCCCGATTTTGTAATAATTCGAGTGAATCAGCTACACAAACATTTATCTTGGGCCACTTCTCAAATATGTACTGTCGCAAACATGTGCTGTCAAGGCCGAATAGTAAGCATCATTGAAACAAATTCAGCAACAAACTCACCTCAAGATAACAATACAATACTTTCACACTTGAAAGTATTGATCGACTCGCATCATCACTTTTTCGATATTGGTTGATATAATTATGATACCTGAGAAATGATAGCTTGCTATTATAACATTACTTGATTGGATATTCTGAAATTATATGGTTGCCATTCTAAACCATTTTGTGTGAACTGATGTGAAATTTAGATATTATCATGCTAAAATACAAGGAAAGTTAAAGCATACATTTACTAAAATTTGCGCATGTAATATATATATATATATATAATGTAGTATCTAGCTACACTGCCGTTAGAAATATGATACGATTTCATTTGCATCGACGTGTTACGACTTGCGATTTTGCCAACTAAACTACAAACAACGCTGAAATATCGATGTGAAATATCGATGTCATTACAGCCATCCTCATAGAATATAAAGCATTCAGACATGCCGTTGCATCATCAGCTGAAGCTGAAACAGGAGGAGGTTTCCACGACGTACAACGTGTCATTCCTATACGGTACATGTAACACAACTCGGTCAAAATCAAGAATTAAACAGCAACAAATTTCATCCTCAAAAACGATCAAAATATAATGGGATATGAGATGTTTTCATTTTGTGTGCGAAAAATGCACGTATAACTCAGTAGAAACGAGGAGAAAACCCCGTTCAGGGTTTTTGCTACAACGCTAAAAATATATGTAAGCAATTTCACAGGTTGAATGAGGTACAAAAATACATTAGGACTAGGTTTTTTAACCCCCTTATAAAGAGTAGAAGTTAACAAAATAAAAGCATACAGATTAAAAAAATATCCTTAAGACTAGGTTTTCTTAAATCTGTATGCTTTTATTTTGATAACTTCTACTACTGATTTTTGACTATTTAAAGAAATTCACATGTCTACTTAGGAAGGGTCGCACATTGACGTGTCAGTATTCTTTAAGATGCAAGCAACCTCAACCATCAAGACAAAGAAGAAAGGGAATATGACAAAACGTTCAAAAATGTTTTTCATAGCACTCTTCACATCATCTTTCTTTTCATACCCATGTAATTCTGTAATTTTTCTCTTTTTTCACGATCCAAATTGTGCTATTTACAAGACCCGTACAAATTTGCAAAGCATAATGTAGCGACATTTTACATAATAGAGATATATTTAAACATATATGGAAATGAATCTGCCTCCATTCATCGATATACCCCCAGTTCGACACAATAATGAAAAAGAAACTACCTACCTTGTACCTTACGCTCAAAGCAATATTCCTGGTTTTCCCGATACAGAAGGAAATTTGAGTGATACAACTGATGAAATAAGGGTAAGGTTCATCTTATTCCTTTCATGTGCCTATTTTTCTTGAAGATTGCACGTAATATTTTATGACATATTTCGTAACACAGAAGTTGTTAAGCAAAAATATAGCTGACTTAGAACTTAAACTGGAGTGTATGGAAAAACGATTAGACGCTATGGAAATCGAGAGAAGTGAACGGGACGATACGGAGCATCATTTATATAATAATACCGGTGGCTTTCATCTTGGTTGCATCCTTAGCTCCGTTATGGCATCTGAACCTGATACCGAGATAGGTTTCCTCAAACATCCACTACTAGCTGCGATTGCGTCTATTTCACTGGTACTCATTCAACTTATATCGTTGAACATATTGGAAATAGAAAATCGTTTAATACAATTCAATTATCATCAAGATTGTACTGAGTTGAACGGATGTTCAACAAAGTACTATTGCGAGATATCCGAGGAGAAATGTTGGGATTGCAAATATTTAACCAAAACATGCACTGATGATTTCAACTCAACTGATGCAGATTTTTCAGAACGATATTCTAATTTTGAAATATAGTTGTATCTAGTTCCATTTTCTGATATGAGAGGCTAGATTAGTTTTTTTTAAACTGTATGCTTTTATTTTATTAACTTCTAAGAACCAATATTTAACGTATATGTTAATGTTCTACAAACTATTTCCATGCCAGATGATAAATCTCATCGCTTGTCAAGTAGGATCATATTCAACTTGTGATCCTTAAAGAATTTTTTGTTTCAAAAGGTGATCCCTGAACAACAAATTGTCAAAAGGTGATCCCTAAAGCTCAAAATTTATCAAAAGGTGATCCCTAAGCTAATAAATTATCAAAAGGTGATCCCTGAAGCTCAAAATTTATCAAAAGGTGATCCCTAAAGCTAAAAATTTATCAATAGCACATGATCTTTTTGTCAAAAAACACATGCACATACCAAATGTTTCAAAGGTGATCCCTGAACTTCATTTACTAGATAATTTCAGCTCAGGGGTCACCTTTTGACAATTTCAACAAATTTGATCTTTCACACCAATTTGTCAGCAGATGACCTCTGAACATCACTGGTCATCTCACTTTGAGGAAAATGACCGCTTGCCCGACGTAGAGTAGAGGTACATGTACATATTTATCCGAATTTGAGACGCACTGCACATCCCCTCACGAAACATTCTGTTATATGAATAGAAGTCCGCCTCCGCAAAACGATGTCTTAGTGATAGATAACAAAGAGCTTGGATTAAGTGCAAAGAAAAAAGAGCAAAGATGAAAAGCTATTTTGAATAATGCCTTGTGCAACCCGGTTGGATGTCCAAACAATTGCTACAGCAGCTGCTTCTATTTGTCGCAGACCAACCGTAGTAAGTTAAATCACAAAACATAGGCAGAAACAGGCGGCTGAGAAAATGGCAGCTAGATTGCAGATGGAAGAAAAGGAGGCACAGGATCGCACACCAGATCAATGGAGAAAAACGATAGCAGATAAGAAGTCAGAGTTGGAGGAAAAGGTAGGGAAGCTGATGGAACAGCTGCGGAAGGTAGAAGAGGAAAAGAAGCAAATGCAGTCACAGTACGAGAAATATCGCAAAAG
>Ga0115008_10002629_pt1 | contig 14874 bp, 11 predicted proteins | sample FraStrMetagenome_FD_87164 | JGI IMG/M metagenome (GOLD analysis project Ga0115008, IMG submission 87164) | Marine eukaryotic phytoplankton communities from Arctic Ocean - Fram Strait ARC3M Metagenome | ecosystem: Environmental > Aquatic > Marine > Oceanic | place: Fram Strait | collected...
ATTGAGAAGACGTGAATCCCGTCTGTCCGTAACCTCTCTAGAATATATGCTACGACGTCAAAGTCAAAGCCAGCAGCAACCAACCTTTTTTCTCACAAAATGTAATACTAATACATGATATATATACAAAGAATCAAACTCCAAACACATTAAAGAACTCCAAAAACACATAAAATCAAAAAAAATGAAAGCCATACCGGAACACACCACCACCAACCACGACCCACCACCACAAAATGGCGACCACAACAACAAACAAGCCACCACCAAACGAAAATGCGTCGACTATCACAACTCCGCCCTCATGGACGCCAAACACCGTCTCATGGGATTCACAGGAAGATCGCATCGAAACCGACGGGACGCACCGCATTTACAACCTCACTCTCGATATATACGAAGCATGGGCCTCCCCATTGGTTCCATGTGCAGCAGCAGCAATTACTCGATGGTGTTTTGTACGCATATGGCACATGTCACGCGTGCGAAGAATAGTTATCCGGTGCACTGTCTGAGTTGGACGCCGGGTGGTCGGCGGCTGTTGACGGGGAATCAAGAGGGGGAGTTTACGTTGTGGGATGGGATTAATTTTAGTTTTGAGCTGATCATGTCGGCGCATGATGCGTCGTTTCGGTGTATGGAATGGAGTCATAATAATAATTATCTGCTGACGTGTGATGCGGGGGGGAATATTAAGTATTGGTCGCCAAGTATTGCACCCGTGAATGAAATTGATTCGACGCATAATAAACAGCCGATTCATGGTTTGAGTTTTAGTCCTTCCGATACGAAGTTTGTTTCTTGTGGAGATGATTCGACGGTCCGTGTGTGGGATTGGGCACAGAAGACGGAAGAGCAGGTGTTGGAGGGACATGGGTGGGATGTCAAGTGTGTCCAGTGGCATCCTCGATCGAGTGTTATTGCTTCGGGTTCTAAGGACAATTTAGTGAAACTCTGGGATCCACGGAGTGGATCTGTACTAAGCACATTGTATGGTCATAAAAATACAGTGACCAAGTTAACTTGGAATCAAAATGGAAATTGGTTATTGACCGCAAGTCGGGATCAGGTAATCAAGTTATACGATATTCGAACGATGAAGGAGCTTTGTTCGCTGAAGGGCCATAACAAGGAAGTAACCTCAATGGCATGGCACCCGCTATATGAGTCCGTCTTTGCAAGTGGTGGTATGGATGGCACTCTTTTATATTGGAATGTTGGTGTTAAGGGAAGCCAAGAACCCGCTGCACGCGTAAATTTTGCTCATGATATGGCCATTTGGACTATGGCATGGCATCCTGCTGGACATATGCTAGCTACCGGATCGAATGATCGGCAGACAAAGTTTTGGTCGAGGAACAAACCTGGAAGCTCTGCTGGGTTAGAAGAAGAGGAAGGAGAAGCTGAAGCTGAAGAAATTTTTGTGGAGGATATCGGTAAGTGTGAATTTGGATATGCCAACAAATATGTAAATGTTTCATCTCATATTCCACGAAACGTACAAATATAGAACTTGGCAACCATGTTGGTATAGTTATTGGAAAACGTGGAGCGACAATCATTTCCATGCAAAGAGCGACAAAAACAAAAATGCACGTGGATCAAATCAGACGCGTACTGGAAATTGAGGGAACTCGAAAGCAAATCGAGCTCGTGAAAAGGCGCGTACATGCGCTTCTGGATAGAGTAAGCAGCGATGCAGATCGTCAGGGAATGCGTACTCATTAAAAGTTTATCACGAACGTGTATTAGCAAATTTCGTCAATATTATGTTATCTGACATTTCATTGAGATCTTTTTGACTTGGTTGGAGTTTCTGTGCTCATGGGTGCTATCTGCTTTAAAATTTTAAGAAATGATGGTGATAATCATAACTCTGAAAGTGTTTGCAGGATCAATTCAATATGAAAATGGGGCACTATCGACGATGGTAGGGAAAATATATCAACATTACACCAATGCGTACTTTTGGATAATCTACTTCCTAATCACAGTTATCTGTACATGTACAACCATATCTAAATAATTTTCTTGACTACGACATCTAATTGTTTGATCGCCGATTCCTTCTCTTTCCAGTCGACGAGGAATTTTTCTTATCGCTTTTCCTTTTCTTGACTGCTTCGACGTCAGGACTTCTCTCAGGGCTGGTTTGTCCGTCATCTTCCTCCTCTTCGTGGTCTTCAATGGATTCATCTTCTTCTTCATCATCATCATTATCGTCCATACGTTGGGACGAGTTCTCTTGTTTTCGATTATTGCTTCCAATGTCAGATCCTGCTTCGAGGTTACTTCCTTTCACTTTTACTTCCTCGCTCACCAAGTTCGCCACAAACGCCAAACCATCATCTTTCTTCATCGAATGAATATTGGAAACTTTATTCTGATGAGAAATTCCGTACATCTTGTTGGCAACCTGTACCAATTCTGGACGGAATGTCGTACAGATGAACTGCGTTGGATTGCTAGTACTATTTGCCTGCCGCTGGATGAGCGCGGCCACAGCGGTACGATGTGTGCTGTCCAAGGCCTGATCGAGCTCATCGAATATATAAAACGGTGCCGGATCGCTACGTTGAATGGCAAAAATGAGCGCCATTGCAACAAGAGCTTTTTGTCCGCCGCTCAGTTGGGACATGATATAATTCTCGCCGAGAGCTGAGAAACGGACCTTGATCCCAATGCCTCGGAAACGGCTTACGGCAATTTGAGATGTGGATGTTTTCAATTTTGAAACTTGACCCGCTTCTTCGTCTTCTTCGTCGGTATCATCATCATCGTTGTCTTCCAAATCGGTACGCATAATTAATTCCCCGCAAGCTCCCTTATCCGGCACAAGCTCCGAGAAAACATCTTTAAAATGCGCACTTACACCTCGAAATGTACGATGTATTGCCTCATCCTTTTGTCGATCTAAACTGTCCATAAGTTCCTGTAATTTATCCCGTGCTACGTCCAGCTCCTCCTTTCGTTCAAGTAAATCTTCGCGATGTTCATTAAAATTTACAAACTGATCATACGCCTTTTTGTTAACGTGCGAATATTTGCGCAATTTCTTGTTCGTCCCACCTAATTTGCGCATCAGCGACGATATGCTGTCGTTCGAGTGCTGACTCAACATTACGCCGCTTGGCAACGACCCAAGCTCTTGAATCTTACGCATGTAAATCTCACGTTTGGCGAGATACATGCTACGTTTGTTCAATAATTTGTCAGCGCTTTGGTTCAGATCGTCCACTTGTGATTTATGTTTCAGATCCTTCTGTCTAATTTTATCTAATTCCGATTTCATCAGGGATAACGTATCCTGCAGCTGCTGCTCCGTTTGTTGTGCGCCTTCGAGCTGCGATTTCGTCTTTTCGACAATTTGATGAAATTGGGATAGTTCGGCGTCGTGCAATTCGAGCTGATGCTTACGCGCAGATGCTATCAATCCACGGCGGGTGTTTGTATTACTGGATGTGGATGATGATCTCTTGTTGTTCTTCGTGTTTGCTTCATCACACGAGGCGAATGAAACGAGATCTTCGAGTTCAGCACGACGTTTGTAATAATCGTCATTCAGCAATGCCTCTAATTGGTCCTTAGATTCATTATTTTCACTTAACTCTGCCAATTTCTTTTCTATTGATGACCGTAATTCCACCAAGAGCTTTTCGTGTTCGGCAATTGTACTCGTTTGTTCATCGTTTAGCTCTTTGCTTCTTTGGGGATTTGCCAATTCTTCTTGGAAACGAACTAGGGCAGCATTCGAGGCAGTCGTATCTACGTCCAACGCTTCTAGCTGAGCATTACACTGGATATGCTGACTCTTGGCTGAGCCCAAATCACTGTTCCATCCATCGATATTTTGTGTTGTTTCTTCTATAGTACGCTGCAATTGATTCCGTTTCGTTTCGCTTCGTTGGACGTCAAGGATGCATTTCGCAACGGAATTCTCTAACGCATGAAGCCGCTTTTCTGTGTGGAGAAAATCCTCAGATACACTCTCGAGGCTGGCCTTCGATGATTGCAGTGCTAAATATGTAGCTAACTTGAGATTTTTATGATCGTGCCATCCACCCGTTATGGCTCCCTTTCGGGTGAGAAGTTCTCCGTCGAGCGTTACACAGTCCAAGTCGGTGCTTTCGGACCATTGCGAGGCAACTTCCCAGTCTTTGGCAAGAAGCTTTCGACCAAATACGTGCTGTTAGTACAATACATGCAATTTGCAAAACCAGAGTGAGTAAGACTCAAATAAAATATTAACAATATTTAATTAAGGTCGAACCTTCATCGCAGCCGTAAGCCTTCTATCGAAATTCAAACACTTCTCCAGTAAACTGCACACGTCAGAACTTTCCGGATATTCAATAGCATGATGCCGGTGATTATAATTTCTCTCCAAAATATTCAACGGTAGAAACGTCAACCGCCCCAATTTATGTTGCTCCAAATATTTTAGAATGCGACTGGCTGTCTCATCGGTGTTGACAATGACGTGCAATAAGGCATTGCCACCTGCAACTTCTACAGCTGTCTGGTAGGCGTCTGCTCGTAACCCAAAATTGGCAATGACTGGGCCGTAACATTCATTATCACGAATTCCGAGTTTATCCAGAACTTGAGGTAGATGCTTCAATCCAATACGCGTGGCTTTAGGCATGGTCTTTTCGTATGCCATCTGAGCATTCAAATAGTTGTCCTTAGCTTCAACCTTGTGTTCCTCAGCTTTGCCCAAATCGCGTTGGGCGTTGACTTTATCGGCTTGATATTCATCTCGTTTTGCTTTGAGCTGTACCAATTTGGTATTGAGACTGGAGGCCAAGGACCGGTGCTGGGTCAGCGTATTCTGAGCCAATCTTATCTGTTCTTCAAGTTTATCTTGAGTTTGGGATAGACGCGATATCCGTGCAGTTACCTCCTTCCTTTCCTTCTGTTTCCCATCAAGGGAAGACTGATGCTCCTCGATTTGAGCAGCAAGGAATTTCTCGCGATCTCTCTCGGACATGCCCGCACGGTTGATCGCTCCATAAATGCTCTGCACTGTCTCCTCACTCAATGTCGCTCGACTTCGAAGTTGTTGCATTTCTTTGGATAAAATGTTCGATTTGTTCAGCAAGGGTGCTAATTCAGCCTCTGTTTTTGCAATATCTTTCTCGAGGATTTTCAAATTACTTTCGGCCTGGTTTTTTTCCAACTCATCCTGTTCGCATTGCGTTCGCAGCTCGTTGGCTTTCAATGAAAGTTGCGTCTTGGCTTTTTGCTGATTGTTCAGGGTCCGAGCATAGTGTTCTACATCTTGTTTTGAACGACGGAGTTCGGCAGATCCCTGCTTCATTTTGAGTTCCAAACTTCGAATGCTATCGTGTACGCTTCGAGCTTGTTCATGTAACTCGTGCAGCTCCTCGACATTTTCGCTACGCATATGTTCGAGTTCGTCTAGGTGTTCTCTCGCTCCTTTGAGTTCTGTGGAATATAGAGTGTATTCGAGAGCACGGCGAGTTCGATCCAGATCCTGATATTGTTTCAGTTCGGCTTTTTCTCCTTCTAGTTCATGTAAGCGTTTTTCGATATAAGTTAAGGCCTCGTCAATTTTTTCGATCGAAGCCTCGTCCATTTCCATTTGAGTGATGGAAGCCTTCCGTTTCTCATCATATACAGTAGTTCCCGCTACTTCTTTGAGCAGCACAAGACGTTCGTTGTCGCTCATGGTGCACAATGTATGGACTTTACCCTGCTGTACGATGAAGTATGGATTCGATTTGGAGAAACCTGCGCTTTCCAATAAATTGAGCACCTCAGTTTTTTGGACACGTTTACGATTTACAAAGAATTCATCCTTTTTGGTACCTATTGTCCGTCGCAGGAGGACTTCATCTCCCTCCACGTTGAGCCTTCCATTGGAATTATCCAGGACAATTTCGACATAGGCGCTGATCACGGAAGACGAAGCATCGTCATGTAAGAGCGCCTGACGTTCTTCCTAAGATATGTATATTAAAAATAAAAATTAGAAAAAGAGCTTGTATGCAATTCAAAAGTACAAGCAAGCTGTATACAGTGATAACACAATATCCTCAAGCCTCAAAGATTCACATTCCACAGTCACAGGTCCATACTCATTTCGTCGCAGCAAATACATTTCTTTTGCAATACATTCATACACAACAATCATTCTGAAATAAACTCCACTTTTTCAAAAGCGCGCGCGCCCACTTCCATTCGAGTTCGGAATCGGCTAAATGAATACCTAAAGAATTTAAAAAATATTGTTACCTACCGCACGCAGTGTAACAAACTTATTAAACAGCAAAACAAATTGAATGGCATCCAGCACATTACTCTTTCCAGTACCATTACGACCAACAATTACATTCGTCTTCGAGCTAAATGGTTGTGTCTCGTTGGTACATTGTCGAAAAGAGCGAAAGTTGCTCAATGTAATGCTTTTGATGTGCATAGCTGTGTTTGCGTTGTGATTGATTTTTTATGGAGGCGACCGTTGTTGTTGCTGTTTTTGTTACCAAATGCGTTTTGTCGAGGATAATCGTATTATTTTATGTTGGTATATTGGATGATTTCTGTTCAAGTAAGTCTCCTTGGTGCGATGTGCAAATGCATTGTGTGTGAGTGTGACTTTGATTGTGAGTGATGTTGAGATGGTCTCGAGCTGGAGCTGGAGGCCGATCCCAGGTTCTTTTCACTCTTTTTGTACGTGCTCCGCTGTAAGGATTTTTGGGTTATGCCGTTGTGCGTAATTTAGCTTATTTTGAATGTATTTGAAATTCGGGCGCGCATTCACATTCCATGTATTAAATACAAGTACATTGTACTGGCAAGGTTCCATTGGGAAGTAAGTTTGGGCAAATGGTGAACGAGCTGGTTCAGGACAACAGGTGACAACCAAAATATATATCATGACTGCACTGATTGAACATAACAACATCGAACATCGAAACACGCGAATGGATGTGTAAACTCATATCACCAGATAAAATAGCGGCTGGTGAATCTATGTCCGGAACTTAGCCAAAGGGGTCTTACTCAAAGCAAAGAAATGAAAAAAAAGAAGAGCTGGTCATCTCATTCTAAAAGGTGTCTCCTTAATGCGTTTGCTTTGGTATAGATGTAATAAATAATCGCAATTTTTGCTTGGCACATATCCTCCTTTGCACTTCCTCACACACCAAAAGGTGGACATTTAGTGCTCCGCTTCCTAAATGAGATATGAAAATAAGAAATCAGCAGTATATGTGTGTATCATATCAAAGTACATGTACAGTCGTATGTACCGGTATGTATCACATTTTTGATCATTTATCGGTATTAGTAGTGCAGTAAGACGGATCAAATACGTTTAGGGGTACAAACGTTCATCAAAACTAATATTGGTTCAGCAGGAAATTCCATGGGATGGTCATGATTCTCCATTGCGAACATACTTCACAAATAAGTATTTATTCTACAATAAGACGGCCAATGTTACTACCGCGTACGCCACGAAGTTTCGAAGTACAACCATGGGAAAGATGATTGCCGAACGGCTGCATTCCCACCCATATCCACGAAAAGGTATTTTCTTTCGGTTATACTCCCAACGAGGACACTGATAATCTTCTAATGAACAGTTCCAAACTCCGCACCATTCGACTCTCTCTTCACAAAGTAATCTTCCAGATGAAGCATAACAGAAGTCACCGATCCTTTTAAACATCGACTCATTGTTCGCTGTAGACAACTCCAAGCACGTACAGTTGGTAAATGTCATTGCTTGTATTCGTAGATCATCATTCGTTAAGCAATGAAATGAGCACATAGCATCATGTATCTTCTGGTCAATTTGCTTTGTAGGATAATGCGTGCCAGCTACAGCATAAATATCTCCTTTGATCAAATTTTTACAGACATGAGCGCTCAATTCCATAACTTGCCCGTTTGTAAAATCGGAGCTAAAGGGGGTATGGTCGAGATTGAAAACATTCCAAAGCTTCTTATCCTTTCGTTTGATCCTCAATGCCTCCGCATGTATCAAATCCAAATGATTATCTGCTGATGATTCGTAGGCTTTTTGATGCCATATTTTGAAAGCCTCCTGATTGCATTCTCTAGAAGATGATGAGCGATAAATGAAGTCTAATAAGTGAATCACAATAATGAGTTTGGCAAGCGTAGGCATCTTCTTCTAGAGATGGAAAAGCAGAAAGAAGAAGAAGAAGAAAATAAGTTATTGTTTCGTAAGAGCATAAGAAGAAATGGACGTTGAAAGAAAGACAGTTCGCTCATGCGTACGCATCATCTTGGTTGTGCGTGCACTCTCTACATTCTTTTTGAAATCATACTTTGTGGTGTACGCTGATATATCTATATTTGTATATATAAAAGCTAACGATTAACGATTGATCCTATATTTTTGAAAAAGTTTTGATCTCTCTCTCTCTCTCTCTCTCTCCCAGACCTCAGACAAGAAGGCAGGTGTGCATACGCTGTCTACGCGAACGGATGATGGAACTTGAACTATGACCTACACACATAGCCATTCCCAAATTTCATGAATGACGCCCTCTCGTGGATACCGGAATGAGTTTATGTACACATTATTTTTACATTATCCATGTTGTTGCTTTGTTTTCTCATCATCACGTGTGTGTAAAGTTCTGTGACTTGTGTCGTTCGCGTGATGTCCCACCACACTTCGTACCTCACATCGAGATCTAAAAACTTTTTTAGAGCTTGCCAACTTGCCGACACATACACATACACATACACATACACATACACCGTATCATGATCGCGATCCACGAGATGGATCACCTAAAACCCACAACAATGTTACTGTATTGCATTCTAATCACATGCTACAGGTACGACCATGAAAACAGATGTGGAAGAAAACGATCCTCTATTGGATAGTCTAAATGTTCAATACGGTAGTAGCAATGTCACCTCCCAAAATAATAGCGATGCAGCCACCGATTTAAGTGTGAATCAAGTCCTCGAGAGTACATCGCTTCCACATGATACGAACTCGGTATTATCGGAAATCTTGGATACCTTATCTCTTGCTATCCCGATATTCTTTAGCAGCGTAAGTTGGGTAGGGATGAAGACAACGGATACGGCTTTGTTGGGTCACGTAGGACCTACGGCTTTGTCGGCGGCGGCCCTCTCTGATTTATATACTATGTGTTCGGGCGTTTTAGTGCAAGGTCGCGTGTTGGGCATACTCGTTAGCCAAAGCATTGGTGCGGATAATCCGTTGCTGGCTGGAATATATCTGCGAGTATCTCTTTTGGTACTCTCGATGCTGTTGGTTCCCGTCATCGTTGCCTGGCTTTTTACGGGAATGTTCTGGCAATATTTTGGCGAACCTGCCTCGTTGTATGATGACGCACAGTATTATTCGACAGTGCTTGCTGTAGCTTTGCCGGCAATGGTATTTTCGTCGCAACTGAGTCAATTTTTTAGCGCACAGAGAATCATGCACCCAGAAGTAAATGCCTCGTTGCTAGGACTGGCGGCAAACCTTTTGTTGGGTCTAGTGCTTGTTTTAGGTGTTGGCGTTCAAAATTTTGAAGGATTTGGGTTTGAAGCTTGCCCCATTGTCACTTCATCTGTAGTTTACATCAAAACTTACTTTATGTGGTTTGTGTATTGTCATGTTCAAGGTCTTCACTTACCTTGTTGGGGTAAAAATAGTATGGTTACATGGAAAGATGAAATAACAAAAGAGCGAGTACGCACTTTCTCGAAATTGTACTTCCCATCTGCGCTATCAATGGCATCTGATTTTTGGCGAATGGGAGTAGTTGGAGGAATGGCAGCGAGTTTAGGTGACGATGAAGTCGGTGTATTTAATGCTAGCTATAGGATATTTTGGATGTGTCTGATTCTTTCAGGAGCTATTGCTAGGGCTGTCGGAATTAAAATTGGAATGGCTTTTGGAGCAGGAAATTCTATTGGAGCCAAAAGATCTGCATCTATTGGGTTAGCACTTGCATTTGGTATTTTAGTTCTGGTAGCAACTTTAATTTCGATCAATATTGAACTAATCGGGAGCATATTTACTTCTGACCCAATTCTTTTGGAAATGTTTGAGGAAATGAAATGGCCGTTTGTTACTGGATTGTTTTTTATGAATCTAGCTGTTGTAATTGAGCAAATTCCGATGAGCATGGGGCGCACCGACGATATTTTCTATGCTGGTTTTGTCGCTAGCTGGCTAGGTAAGTTAAATGAACGAAATATCGTTTTTAAAACTTTTTCCTCATTTAAATTTTTGATCAATTTCAGGGCAAGTTCCGGCCGTATACATATGCATAACTTATTGGAGGAATGATTTATCTGGGTTATATACTGGTGTAGCTATTGGTTACATTATTTTAACGTGCGTTTACGCTTGCATGACATTTACAAGTGACTTTGCACACTACGCAAACATGGCTTTGAAGCGCGTAGAAAAATCTCTTTAAATTGATCTTAAGAACATGGTTATTTGTACGAAATCTTGGAAGTAACTCTTGATTATGTTGAAAATTCATAGGTTGCTACTTACAAAATAAAACCTATGATTATACCACTGTTATGTTTTTCATGTATTACAAAATGATGATTGAAAAGAATAAAACAACTTGATTTTACACTCATTTCGAATGCATTTTCGCAATTGACCCAATGTTTCGATCGCTTTACTGTAATAAAGTAGACTGATACAAATAAAGATCTCAAAATGAGATAGTTCCGAACGGAAAATTGGGGAGGCTAAGAAAGAACTCTGTCATCAACAGCTACTCTGTTGAATGAAAAGTTTGATCTATAAATATAAAACGTTGAACCCGAATGATAGAACAAAAACGTATGTATCTTCAAAGTTAGTCAAAAGAATTGCGGTTAAGTTTTCGTCTGGCATGTGAAGAAGGTTATGTCTTATGTCGTGAAAAGAGAAGGTAAGATAGACTGTCAGGTCCCGTCAACATAGAAAAAGGAAAACAATTACTGCAGCCACATCGCAGATTTGAACTACGGACCTTTTCATTACTAATGAAGTGCTCTACCAACTGAGCTAATGCGGCTTCTCGACAACATGTGTCACTAAAACTTTATATACATTAGTATGTTCAGTCTGTACACACAGTAACGTAGGAACCCAGAATGGCTAAAACAGTTGCAACTTGCAACAAAAAACAAAATACACGTATCGAGCCGCACCTCGTATTTATGGAGCGCGTCGCCTCTTCGTCTCTTTTCCAAAAAGTTTATTGTGTATTTTGCTCTTCTCTATTCAACAACGACAAGCATTTACATGAAAAAACATACAATGGAGCAAGCTATAACGGACCATATTGATATTGCAGGTGATCGCGTCTTCATTGAAATCAAAAGTCCTAAGGAAAAGATTAGAGAATACTGGAGTCTTCAAAACTGGCGACAGTGGCTTGAGTTGATTTGTTGCATCGTGTTTGCATTACTTTGCGCATTTATTCCTCAATTATTCAAAGTGAATGAAAACTTTTCGATTCCATATCAAGTTCTTAATGATGGAAGTGTATTGCTTGGTTTCACAAATGACCATGAACTTGTTGAAAATGAAACTTTGCCAACAACTGACAATTATATCATATCTGGAGTTGGGGTGATCTTAGTTGTAAGTGCAGCCTCGTTCTTTAAGGGAAAACACCCGGGAGAGACCCATGCAGCTATATGTGGTTTTCTTGTATCGTTTGCTTTAAGCTCTGTAACGACATCCTCTCTGAAACTTTACGTCGGAAGGCTGCGTCCTAATTTTTTTGACAAGTGTGAATTCGAGACGACAACCTTGGAATGTCTCTCAGAGAGTGGTGAAGAACAAGCTAGGAAATCGTTCCCTAGTGGGCACAGCAGTCTAGCGTTCGTAGGAATGACATATCTGACCATATTTCTTCTTGGTAAAGCTGGATCTTATCGTCGGAATTATTGTATCTCAGCATCTTCTTCCCAAACACAGGACATCATAAATAATGAAAAGCATCCATATACTATCCATCTTATCCGGCGGTTGCTTTCAATAATAGCCGTACTGCCCATGATTTTTGCTTACTATGTTGCAGCAAGCAGAATAGTAGACAAAATGTAAGTGACGTTGCCGCAAGATAATATGTTTTTTGGCGTTACTGCTTAAACTGATTCTTAATTTACTTTTTGGTTGACTAGGCACCATCCGAGTGACGTTGTTGCTGGAGCTCTGATTGGATTCTGTAGCGCAAACTTTGGGTATCATCTATGGTAAGTTGGAAGATCATCTTCCTATCCATCTTTCAATATTCTGTCGTTTGAAGAATATTATCCTGCTCTACTCATAAAATCGATTTCCATTCCCTATTCTTGTTCCTTTACATTCGCATCGTTTAGGTTTCATCCATGGGGAACAGCACTATCCAGTGTACCACTCTTTGTATGACGAACCTCAATAAACGCAAAGCGAATGCATGATGCATGAACACATTTTTCCCAAATAAATAAGAAAGAAGCATGCCTAAAAGTTAAAGTTGTTGCAACCAGGATATGGTCTACATTTGAGATTTCACGTACTCCATTCTACGAACGTCGTCTAATTTTGCAGCTTCTTGGAGGGCTGGTTTCCATAGTTTTGCGGAACAAAATAGATCATATCGTGTTTCAGCCTGTGGGCATTTCTCAATATATCGAACAATTTCCCCCAATGGCTGCTTCCCTTTGATAGCAGCCACCGCGAAGGCCTTGTATCCAATTGGTGATTTCTTTTCAGCTGACAAAGAAGTAAACCAATATCAGATGCTGCAAAGTGAATAATGTTGACAACTTACCTAAGTTGTGTAAAAACCTCCACTGTTCGCTTTTAGCGAGGGATTGGACCTTCAAATGCCAAAGCCTTTTATCAGATACTCTGTATTTCTTGGCAAGAACATCCACTTCTCTAAATAATGAATTTGCACTGCTAGAATCATTTGCCACATATGTAATCATAGACGACAATGTCACGCTAACCGAGGAACATCCTTGCGGTACGACACCTGGATACGTAAGTTGAAGACGCTTTGATACGAAGAAAGATAAGCATATCAACGAAAATGGCGATCTTTACGATTAGACTCATCTCACCTCTTGATCTTTCATTAACTCGATATACTCGTCAGTACATGATTTGTTAAGCGTGTTGTCTTTTCCGAGCGCCAATATTTGAGATGCATCCTGAAGAAAAGGTTTTGTCAGAGAAATTGATAAAGAAAATGACAAACAAATAGGAAGTAAATTACCTGAAGGAGAGCTAGCATACTCTGTTTATCGCCCATTTTATACGCGTTACGTGCAACGAAAGATCCTGCTTGGGAAAATCTTTGGGCTTTGATTAATATGTCACGTAAACGTTTGACGTCGGTAGAACCGCGATAATAATGAATCAGCAGATCAAGAGCCTCCTTTGGAAAGGTCCTTACCACAGCTTGGACGAATTTTTGCCTGCCCTTTTCAAGGTCACCTGTGGTCGAGAGGCAAGCCTTCTCGAATTCAGATAATGTAAGGAAGAGTAGATCCTCGTCCCTGTCAATTTAATAAATGAGATGAGATTTATAAGAACAGGTGTCCAATATTTCTGTTTCTTACCTTGCCTGAATCGAACACTTTGCAGCTTCCGAAAAGTTGTCAATCGCGATGAGTGCGGGGACTAAATCTGTAGGACTGGTCTCAAGCTTTAGTAACCGAGAAGCGACACCGCTACGGCCTGCTCTGAACGCTGCCAAAGCGACAGTTGCATATCGACCTCTCGTAGCACTCCGACTTGATCCTCCGGTAGCAATATCGTCCGATGTGTCTTCCTTCAAAATTGAGATCGCAGCATCTGCAGTTTCAGAATCGCTCAAATTCTGTGATGAAGCGACCACTACAGACGCTCTTGCAGCACAGGCAAATGCCATGATAGACCGGTCTAACTTTAGATAGTCACACAAAGATGTTGCTAAGGATGGACATTGTATTGCGACCAGTCTTGCAATGATCCCAGAGGGCGACAATCCTTCATATTCAGATGACGTTAGCGGCAACCCTACCGTTTTGTCACGGAGGGCATTTAGAACCCGAAGTTTCTTTGCTACGGTAACAAATGCCATCGCGACTGCAGAAGGGCTGCCACGACCTTTATCATCTTTAGAATTATCATCGTCATAATTATCAACAGCTCGAAATGAAAAGTGCATGCCATATGATGCTGCGCGTAAAAGTCTCTTTTGTTTTGTTATATCGAATTCCCGAAGAGCGGCTTTTGCACAACCTCCTATTGCCTCGTTTAATAATCCTGTCCTAGTAATAGCACGAGCAGCTTCATCAGCGGATGAGGATCCAGATTCAAATGCGTCGGAAGCGTCTAGTAAGAGTGAGGGAGGTTGAATTGATCCGATGCAAAATAAGTCAGCAGTATCTGGGTGGACTCGTTGAAGAATTTCAACACATTTATCTGTGAAGACTCGACAGCAATCAACTTCCGGAACAATAAACAAGTTCGATGAATTTTCGTAGGAGAATCGTATCCAATCACCGAAAGGTCCCACCATCATGACGCCAAGATCCTTCCAATAGACAACTATACTATCCTCACCGCACCACTTCAATTCCTTGGGTGGAGATGAGCTTACGTCTTTTGTATCAAAATCTAGTACCTTTGTATCGAAGGCTGTGGATATAACTGTCAAAGTACCATCCTTTAAGTAACAACCAAGAAATCTTCCATTAGGAGCAAAAGACATTGAAATGATAGGAGCTGATAGCTGTGCACGACAATCCACATCAACTATCTTCAAATTGACTGTGTCAATAATTACAACAGAGGCATCTTTAGTTGATAAGAAAATTTCTGGTCTTCGTGATTCAGTGTGCAATCGAGAAAGA
>Ga0115008_10002630_pt1 | contig 14869 bp, 16 predicted proteins | sample FraStrMetagenome_FD_87164 | JGI IMG/M metagenome (GOLD analysis project Ga0115008, IMG submission 87164) | Marine eukaryotic phytoplankton communities from Arctic Ocean - Fram Strait ARC3M Metagenome | ecosystem: Environmental > Aquatic > Marine > Oceanic | place: Fram Strait | collected...
AAGTAACTCTATGAATCTGGGAGAATATGCAAATTGCTGATTATCCGCAGAAACGGGTCGTGACTTCTTGACAGCAGCGGTAACTATTTCGCACGTATTTACATACAATGTATTTTTTAATACATGTAATCTGCGTTTCCGGGTATGTACACATATCTGCTTCAGAGAAATGAAAAAATTCATTTCGTCTAAACGTGTGCTAAACTATATACTATATGATGACAGCAATTAAGCGCGCAGGAAATCCATGACTCATTCAGATGAGATATGAGGATGGAGGATGGAATTCATTTTATCTAACACACGTAAATATTTTTATTTCCTTTTCTGTCAAACGTCAAACGTTGCTAGTAATGTAGAGTGAGACGTGATACATTCGAACTACATGGAATAACGAAATTTGAAATTTCATTGAGTTCGAGTTTTACGTTTTATCTCCTCGAGCGCACCAAAAATGTTGGAAATTTTTCTACCGGTACAAGTTATTGAATTCTTACCCAAGATTGGAGGAACTATATAAGGTAAGCGATGGAGAAGTAAATATGAATACGAAAAATGAAATTATCACAACTCCTCTCCATATTTTTACGTTTTAGCGAAAACAAAATGTTCTACTTCTTTTGCGCGCTGGGCACAAACATATTAGCATAACCTTGACTTAATCAATACAATGATCAGTATATATACGTATATACATACACACACACACTAAACAGTACTGAAGGTAACAAAATAAAAGCATACAGATTAAAAAAAACTCCTGTCATCTGTAACACATCGAGGCATCTCCTCATGCTACAGCAAAGATTTTTGATCCAATTTGACGTCCGGCCAATTTCTCCATTGATAACACACGTCGCGTACATCCTGCATACGAATTAGTTTTGAGTCATAGAATAAAAATCATGCTTTTCAAAAATAAAACGATCCCCGCGTACCTTGACATCCTTTACACCCGTCAGGAATTTCCCAATATGATCCAACTCCCGGTCCATTATGTCATCGATAAATGATGAGCAATCTATTGCATTTTGCGGATGGAATATGTACGACGAAGGAGAATTATCAACAATAATCGTTTGAGATAGGTCACGATCTAGTAGAGACAAGTCTTTCACGTAATTTCCTTCATCAAAAACACACGATTCCCGAAAAAGTCTTGTTCGAATAACCTGCTTCGGATCAAGTAGATCGAGTAGCGGATCCGCATATTTATTCAGGCTAGCAGTATATATCACAATTTCGTAGTGTTTCGCCATATCTACAAGAAATTTGTCAACACCTGGCCTTTTAGCAACATAGACAAAATGAACGACGTCCTCGATTTGAACTGGAATTACGAAATCGGCTCCAGTAACAGCCCGAAAAGACGAGTGCACCAACGTTTCATCCAAGTCAAGAACAAGGCATTTTTTGCCGAAATCTGCTGATATAATCGGCGGTAATATTTTGCTCGGTTGATCATTACCATTCCTTAGCAAGAAGGCCTGGGGATCATTGTCCATGTCGCCATATTCATCGTCCTCTCGCTGCTGTGCCAAAGTCTCTCTCGTATCAGTTGCCTTCAAAACCTGATGATCGGCCGCCTCACTGAACATCTTTTCATCATCAAGCAACAAACAACAACACATGGATTTAAGAGTACCATAAATACTACTAGTATCAGCAACCGGCGTTGGTGGAGTTGCAGCTGATGGCTTACTTGTATAAACAGGTGTTGACATTGCAGTACGACTTAATACATGCGTACCCATACTCGGCCGAGGAGTACTTGCCACACCATTAGCATCTGTCTGTGCTACAAAAGCCGATAAAGGTGATGGTGGAATATCATTCGATCCTCCGGAAGTAGCATCGTGAGCATGACTATTATCATTATCATCATCATAATTATCAGTATTCATTGGACGGGGAGACGAAACGGGAACAGTCGGATTCATTATAAGCTCTTCATCATCATCATCCATTCGATCATCCTCTGCATCCTCTAAATCATTCAATATATTCATACCGATAAGCCCATGCTGTTGTGGTCTTGCCGCCGATGGAACACACGGAGTTATATCAGTACCTGGAGAGCGGACGTCCGTTTCATCACGGACCTTATGACTGCTGGTGTTGTCTTCGGTAATATTGCTCATTATATTCATGCACTGTTAGTTATAGCACGACGAGACGTAACCAGTGCAGATGATGGAGATGGAGATGGAGATGGAGATGGAGATGGAGATGTAAGAAGGTGAGTGAGATGTGCGGGAGGATTAGGAGTAGACTGGGTGGTGAATATCGGTGGACGGTGTACTTGAAACTTGTAAGTAATATACGTGCCAGCAGGAAGGTGCGGCACTGCGCTGCGCTGTTAGTGAACCCTAAAAGATGTCCACCAATTCCGATCTTTCTAATTTTCATATATTTAGTTGTAGATGTCATATGTTAGCTTCTTATATAGAGTGACATCTACAACAATGGAAATGTAATTTTATTCGCCTTTCTAGTGTCGTTATATAGATTTTGGCGGGGATCAGGTAAGTAATAATCGCTCGTATAATGTACACATGTATATGTATTCTCAACGGTTATTTGAAATGTAACTCCGTACAAAATAGTAAAATAGCCATCCCGAATGCGCAATGCGCAATTCGCAATTCGCAATGCGCAATGCACAATTCGCAATGCGCAATTCGCAATTCGCAATGCGATTCCAAGAAAATTCCCGTCGGACAGTCAGAAATACCAAAATGTTATTAAATACTTGAAGTATGTGGTATATACCATTACTAACGTTTATGACTTAATAAGCTTAATGACACGCTCTCTTTCGAGAGAGAAGTTTCCCACCATTTATCACAATTTTGACACACACCTTCACACATCCACCGTTTACCGATCCAAAAATCCGTATAAGATTAGATTAATCATCGAATGAAGAATCAAGGATGACGAGCACATATCTAGTAATTCCAGGACAAATCATAACCGAAAAGGAAGGAGATGAGGAGGGTGGTGGTTTCCTACGAGGTCACGGTACTTACGTCGAACAAACTTTAGGTGCTGCTTCCGCGAACAAAAATGCAACTCCTTCATCGGATGCCATGGAAATGATGGATTATCGCAAGAATGAAGATGATGATGAAGATGACGATGATAGCGATATGGAAGTTGATACTGTTAATAAGGTACCTCAGCGGCTCGTAGCGTCTGTAACTGGTGTTGTCGAACGTGTGAATAAGCTCATTAGTGTAGTGCCTGCATCTCCTACTACATACGTACCGGCCATTGGCGATCTTGTGGTTGGAAGAATTGTTTCAGTTGGTTCTAATAGATGGAAGGTGAAGTTGAACCCCTATCAAAGGGTGGCTGTGTTGCTGCTGTCGGGTGTGAATTTACCAAATGGTGCTCAACGTATTAAGACGTCGGAAGACGCCTTAGCTATGAGGAAGTTGTTTTCGGAGGGTGATTTAGTGAGTGCTGAAGTTCAACAAGTTATGCACGATGGATCTGCTTCGTTGCATACGCGCTCTCTTCGATATGGAAAGTTAGAAAATGGTTGTGTGGTATGTGTACCTCCGTCCCTTATACCTCGACTTAAGCAGCACTTCGAAACGTTGAATTTATCCAATGCGTCTGTAGACGTCCTGTTAGGAAACAATGGACATATTTGGGTCCAAAGATCACCTCCAAAAGAATGGAGTAATACGGAAGAAGAGCACGATCTTCCTCTTGCAGAAACTTTGCAAAAGGTTAGGCGAATGCATATCACAACACCGCTGCTTCCAGATGAACGATTGGCAATATGCAGAGTCCGCAACTCAATTGAAGCTTTACGTTTGATGCATTGCAGAATAGTACCAGACACAATAATAACAGTGTATGAAAAGAGTTTAACTGATGGTATCGAACCCAAGCATATGCTCGAGGGTGAAACAGTTGTTGAAATAACAGCCCCTACTCGAAAGGATCGGTCCTGAGAAAAGTTAAATTAATGGTAGCGAACCCAAACATATGCTTGAAGGTGAATAATTTATGGATATAGAAACCCCTACTCTAAAGGATACGTCTTGAAATTTTTTGCATCTATAAACCAGTGGACATAAATGTATTCATAAAATTAATTTTAGTTCTTCGTCAATTTTTCAAAGCTCCTCATTTTATCTTATCATGTACTCTTCAGAATGATTCTGCACTCGCTGGTCATAAAATGCACTGCCTATCTGGGGTTTGTTCCCCCGGTTTTAAGTTTACTCATAATGTTTTCATTGATTTGTTTCGACTGTATACTTTAATTGTAGCTTGTGGAGTGGTCCATAAATCAACTCAAGTGGAAAAGCTATTGGGTTGTTGATGGAGGGTATAATCCATCATGAATACCATCCTTCAAAATAGAAGAAAGTCATATCTTTCACTCGATTAGAAAACTGTCGGTAGACGTTCAAGTTAATATCAGTTAACAAACTTTAATTCTGTGAAATCATCAGCGCATCTCATTTATGAGTAACAAAAATCAGCTTGCAAGAAATAGAGCAAGTTTTAACTTAGAAATGTCACGTTGGCTTGACATTTTCCAAATGATGGATTGGTATGGCGTCGGAAACCCAAGTGATCTTTTGGCAATGTTTCTAGTAATTGAAAAGTGGCATCTTTTAGTTAGGTCGTATTAGCTTGAGAGCTTCCATGTGATGGATAGTATCAAAAGTCTAAGTCTGTCTCCCCCCAATCTTCCAGTATAGTGTTGTCAAAATGATACAAGCCCTTTCCAATCCAGAAAAAGCGTATTATTATAATTACTCGATACGAAGATTATCATTGTCGAGGAGAAATCGCACGACAGCTTAGGTATAGCATGGAATTCCGTACATGGTGCTCCGTCTCAAGGACTGTATCGTAACTACCGCCAGTCTTCTATGATAGACGACTACACCGAGAGATCATGAAAGGGAGCTTTACAACACACAGACACTGGGTGAAATTAGCACGAAAGAGAGCTTTAATTACAATGCCTAAAACATCCCAACGCACAATCCTGGGATATAGAGGGACTTTCATCGAACCAAAGCTAGATAAAATACATCTATATAGATTTGGCGAGCAATCTGACTGTAAACTAGATGCTCGCGGACGAATCCGTTCATCCTCTGACACACCAGATAGACCCAATCTTGCTACAAGTCTGCTCCTCAATCTATCTCCTTATCTAGATGAGCATAGATCTCTACACGACATAATGCTATTACAAGCCACACACAACACACATTAGTTGCAGATACTAATATTTTAAAATAGAGTCTAAGTATTTTAACCTAACTTGTCTAACAAAAATTTTCATTGAAATGTACATCCGTCCGTCGTCCCACTTAACAAAACAGTGGAAAACTTTAAATAAAAATTTTGGGACGACAGACAGGACTCTTTTCTAACAAACAAACGCGACTCAACCCTGATGTTCGCTCATATGATACCCTCTAATGGGACCACCATGCCTTTCAACATGAACCGGATGAATGAGCTCGCCACTCTTACAACAACGGTACATCTGATCTTCCTCCATACACTGCCACCAAACCCAACCTTCTGCGGCATACTCCACGATATTCCTCTGTGCATTCTGAGTAATGGCATTAGCCCCATCACCATATAGCCTCGCACGTACGCGACGGGAGTAATCCTTGCGCATGGGGATCGGTACAACCTGAACGCTTTCATCGAAGGAAACCAAACGAGGCCTCGCGACCTCTACTTTGCGAGTACGCGTACCCACAGAAGCCAAACTCGTAACAGGAGAACTCGAATTAGACGTGTCAACTACAACCGAACTCAGTGGCTCGACGTGAGCATCACGGAGCGCACAGAGCGGATGTACGTGTTGTTGACGGTGTTGCTCGTTGTTACTTTGTGACAGCTGCCTACCATCTTTTTCTGTAGCACCGACAATACCCAACTTCGAGAAATAATTCCTACGAATGGCATTGTCACGATTGACGAGAATGGGAAGCATGGTTTTTCCCTCTGTGTAGTTACCGCTTCGTTCTTCCATCGACGATGAGGACATCGTACTGCTACACGTGACCAGCGTGGAGGTGGATGTGCTCTTATTCATTGTGATTATGTGAGCTGTGTGGTTTATCCTACTCTCCTTGAGCTAATAATTGGAAAGGTGATGTTTGGTCACTCGCGTAATGGTATTTGTGTATGTTCCGGTATGCAATACCGGTATGCAATGAAAATAAATTAATTCTGAGGAGACCCTTCACGACCGAGTGACCAGAAGAAAAGTGCAAGTGCAGAAAATGTTCTTTCTCTAATATTTCGGGCATTTGGCATTTGTGACCCGTAGAATTTTACGTGACGGTGTCATTCATTGCTCATTTTTGTTCTCTCTTTCGCATGAATTCGGATTCGAAAATTCGAAGTAAGGTCTTCTAGAAGTTACCACTATGCAGCTCACTATGCATATGTTCTTTCGATTTTCGATGCTGCTTGGGTACATCGGTACATATTACATATTTCCATCGAAGATGTAAAACTGACAGAAAGGAAGCAGAAGCAGTATGCAGTTGTTGCAGAACTTTGCAATAAATTCACGAACACATCAGGCCGGCCCATTCTGTTCACGAAAAAAGATTGATCGAGCCAATGAGAAGGGTGGGAACAGCTGAATCAACTGCAAATACATGTAGATATATCATATATCGTATTTTGATTCATGTTTTCTCGCTACCAGAGTGCGAACTCAGAAAAACTAAAACATGTAAAACTGTACATGTGCCATGGTCACTTCAAAGTTCAAAGTGGATCTTTTCCTCTAGAGTTCTCTGAATTCTAATATTTTCCGATATTTCTGGATGTGGAGAGTGGAAGAGTGGAGATGTCGACTTGGTACATGTACATAATATGTATACTCTCCTCTCTCCTCTCATGTGCTCTGCTACTACGAGTACGTAGTATGTAGTATGTACAGTGCAGTGATCAGCGATGCAATGATATACAATGTACACGTACGAGTATCACAAAAAGCACCTGTCATAGCTATCTGTGCGTGACAACAGATTGTTTGTGATTTGTGAAATGTACATATATGATTCCTTCCATCATCGTCAATTGATTACATAGCTGTTAAATGGTTGAACATTGGTGATACAAAAGCGGCAGCGACAAAAAAGGAGTACAAATAATATACAAAATATTATATGGAGAAAACGATGATGTTGAAGGATGTCTCGAGACGGCGGTCACCACCACCGGGATTTAATTGCGGTGAACGAATCATAACGTCAGACGACGGTGTAAAATCTGTTGTATTTCACTGCAATATATGTTTTCCATCGGATGAGTCGACACCTGTTTCAACGAATACGGCTATTCTGAAATTCCACTGTCGAGAACCCTCATGTGGCGCACTAGTTCAGGGAGAAGAAGCTGTCACATTATCCGATGAAGATTATGCTGTAGATCCAAATTTTTTTGATGAAGGATATTCTTTGGCTGGAATGACGGGGTTTAAGGTGTGGACTGGATCGCGGTTTTTGATCGAGGCTCTTGCATGGCCTTCATCTGAAGTAGACTGTCAAAGATTAATGGAGATTCAGAATCTTTTGTCAAATGGTGCTAGGATTATTGAGCTTGGAGCAGGTATTGGAACTGTAGGTACATACCTTGCAGCGTTGGGAGCACAAGTATTGCTCACAGATTTGCCTACGTTGGTTGAAAATGCCATTGATTGCAACCTGTCAATCAATGCGAAAATCACAGCGGCTGATCATAGTATGTGTAGATACGAAAATGATGAAATTCCTTCATGGATGAAATCGCATTGTTGTAGAATTTTCAAAGGTTGGGCCGCCTCTGCAGCACTCGATTGGTCTGTCGCAGTAAGCGATCAGCTGACAAAACTTCAAAGTGAATCAATCGACTTGATCGTTGCCAGTGATGTTGTGTTTCTTGTTGATATGCTTAATTCTTTACTGGACACTGTTGCCATCCTTTTTGAATCATCCTCAAACAATAATCCGTCTTTCGTTTTAAGCTTTCAAAAGCGAGATGCCGGAGATGGAGAAGAGAGTGCTTCGTTTACCACTGTGAATCGGATAGTTTCTACAGTTAAAGGTAGAGGTTGGAAACTTGATTGCCTCGCATGGAGATCCGTGATAGTTAATAAAGAAAAAGATGGAAAAGTGATCCAAGACGAAAGCGAAGTTTTCCTATTTGAAATATCACCATAAGTAGTGTACATTTTTAGACACTACCGGTAGTATAGGAACATATCTGAGATGATTCTATTGGGGTGTTGTTGAGGGATCAAATAAACACATTGTCGTTATAACTCACCGTAGCAAAAACATGTAAAGTCAATTGCACGTATACGCAAATGGATTTTTATCTCAATGTATTCGTGAACATAAACAACACCTCGTCAACCATTCCCCATTTTCCAACCTGATCATGTCTTCGTTAATACATCGGCGATATTTGAAATTTCTTCTATCCGTTCGAGACGTAATACCTCCACAGCAACGTTCCATCTGACCCAATGACAAGCAATAGAATCGTGCGTTTTATTGCTAGTCGAGTCAAACTTTGAAGGACTTTCCACAACACTCTTACGAAACTCGTATTTGAAGTGAGAATTCTAGCTTTCACATCAATCTCTATGCCAAACATTCGCAACATAAAGTTCAAACAAATAAGATCGTCCATACATGTATTCAGCGTCATTTATTCACTCGAGAAAGTATTTGACTACGCATTAGCTTACCGCATACTATACCATATTGTCAAATAAAGTATTACCAATATGAGAACTCCTCGTACTCTTATTAGCTGAATGGGGTGCATCCACAAACGCAGTTACCTGTACAGGTCGTTCCTAGGTTTTGGCGCGTTCTTTGGTATCTATTATTTTCGCATCCCCAGAGTGATCTCGAAACAGGCTGGCATTGATATGTTGAAAGATGTGGGGCTGATAAACGCTGGACATTGATCAAAATATAACGTTGGATTTAGATTCTTGTTCAGTATCAATTCTTTCAATTTCTATTTCATATCGCAATTCACCAATTAATTCTGAATACATCGTGATCCCGTCTGTTTCCAGCTTGGAAGTGCCAACAAACTCGGACTTATAGTCAGAAGCCATTGACGTCTCAGGCCGACCTGATGGCCTCATGCCCTGCTTAGCCAGTCATAACTGAAGCTTTACAACGCAACATTTGGCGATGAAATCTAGTCTTTCTTAAGGTGAAGGTTCCGCGCTCTTCGAGCATGACAAACCGTGCATTAGCAGAGAAGTCGTCCACATGGACTGCATCACCGCATCAGCAGGCTATCCTTGAATACCATCTCATCTAACCCCTTTAGCCAAAAATGTTCGAAATGCGGCGCCAGAATTCTTCAGCCCGTAAGATACCCTGACGATAAATGCTCTTCCTTCGTATATTCCAAATTCAGCCCAGACCTAGTCTATATTTTCTCACAACACTGAGCCGTGAGGTACACAAGCTCACGAAGGGCTTCAACCATGAGCATGATACTAACGGAGTCTAAGGAAACCACAGACGTGTACGTAAGTGAAAGTAGTGTGGCTACCCGGCACTGTCCTTGCCTTACGTTGAAAGTTCTCCCCTAGATATAAGTCGAAAGATCGAATGTAAACAGCCATCAAACACCTGGTGAAGTGGGCGACCCTTGCCTTATTCATATCCTTCCGTATGCTTTCGGTCCATAACTTGTTTCCGCTTTGTTGATCTATCTCATATGCTTCCTTAACCAACTTAAGGATCCTGCTACCATACTTGTAAGTACACTGCCAATACATAGACTTCAAAATCGATATCATGACCGCATTCTTCATTTCAACAGACGGATCCCATCGAACGCGAGCTGTTCGTCTATCCCTTGGATCTTGGCAAAATCAGCTAACTCTGAGCTCAAGTTCCTTAGGCGCTATCCAATCAGTCGAACCGTCCTTTCACAGTACATATAGGTCCCGTAATCTCGTTGTCATCTTTCTTCCTTTAATAGTATTACTTTTTGATATGAATCCATTATCTTTTTCAAAAATATATACTTTAATTGTAAACAGCTACTTTGTAACGGCTATCAGTCGTATAATTCAGACTGCTTCGGCAATCACTCAGTGACGAATGATCGTCGAGCATGAGCTGTCTTTGTCCTTCTTCATCAACCTGCCTTGTAGATTCTCTGTAATTATGTAAGCGATAAATATAAAGTTCATCCACAATTTTAAATTTCGTAAGCGCTTGTATCAGTAGGAGGACTTTTGGTTATATTACCAATGGGTTTATCGTCAATGTAAAAATACCTACACTTCATAACGGCGTGCACCGGGCTATGGACATCCGAAATTTTTAATATCACGTTCTCTTTTTCAAATATGTCTCTACCAAATCCATGACTTGTTTGAGTTGCTTTACCTTTATAGCGGATGCAAATCGCTTCCAAACAGGAAAGCGATTTCTAATTGAATTTCAATCATTGGATTTGTAACGAGCTGATACACTGAAACGTGTGTACGGCCGCCGATTTGAATTCGCTTTTTAATTAGGATGAGAAATATAAAATGATTCGCCTAGATATGAAATATTATTTACTGTAAAGGATAAAATTCTAGGCGAAATTGCGTAAAGGAGCGCAACGCTTCATCCAAACGGATTCTTACTATTGTAACCTTTAATCTCTCATGAGTAGAATATTCAGTACACTTATAGTTAGATCTTATCAAACAAAAAAGCTCACGAAATTAAGGCACTCTCGATGTAGCTAAGTCTTTTCCTGTTTTCTCCCTCTCCCCGTTTTTTCGCGACATTTTCAATAAATTATTCCTCAAGGGATAAGCGATTGCTCAAAATTAGTTCAAATAAGAGGTTAGATATTCCTGAATTTTGTTCTCGGCACCTTATAGACACTTTGAATATTCCCTTGTTTATTATTTAACCAACGGCACAAAAAGATTGGGAAAATTGCGCTGCATATGGATACACCTTTTAGTCCCTGTTACGAAAGATAAGATTTGATATCAAGATAACCAGAGAAATAATTCCTCACAAATTGCTGAAGGAAAACGCCTCATATCTATATTTTGATATTTTATTATCCCGGTCCTTCAGTTTTTCGCAACCTTTCAAACCCAATGGAATATAGTAGTTCAATAAAAGGAAGTATTGTCGAGATTTCTATTCCGAAAATTGAATGATTAGGAGAAGGGTAAAAGAATAACGAAGATGAACTTAATAGAAAGATGAATATGTTGATAATTTACTATTCCAAGAGTAGATCTTAACAACAAATAGTATAAAGTTGAAAAAGATTTACTTATCCCCTTCGGTGACTTTTGTGTTGTCAACGCTGAATCTGAAACGAAATGCTGCAATTTTCTCTTATTTAACATGTCTCTCTTCATAGTCCAAAGAAGATATCATCGTCGCAAGACATGAGTAGCTCATGGGCTACAAAAGTCCTTCGGCGAGTTCCGGTGGTTTAAGATTTTGCTAATCATAAAGAAGACATCCTATCTACCATTACAAAGATAGCAAGTTACAAGGAAGGCATCAGAATTACTTTAAAAAAAATTTGGTGGGTAAATGTTAAATTTTGCGGTGCTTCTCATTCTCTGTACAGAACAAAAAGGCAAGGCATAAATGTTTCTTTATTTATTGCGAAAGAATACTCAGCATACCGGCAATAAGAGCTATTATTCCAAAAAGGATATAAAATATAGCTAACACGAAGTCCCAGCTTTTGAAATCGTCCTCCTCTTTCTTAGGCTCTAGTTTGGTTAAGTAAAGCTTTCCCAAACTTCGATTTGGTGACAAAAGTTCATTTTCGTCCAACGTATTATGAGACTTGGGGTCGAGAGAGATATTCGGAGATAATAATCTTGACTCTGTTCGTAAGTTACGTTCTTCGTCCAACTCAGATCTTCGCAATGGCATTGATGGCTTTTGGGGCACTGAAAATCGTGAATCGTTAACACTTTACAACTAACCTATATGACATACATATACAAACAAATATCGTAACTTACTTGGACTTGATATTCTTCCTCTTAGCGACCTATGCTTCGTGTGTGGTGTTGCCAAGGAGACTTTATATTCGTGTGCTTTCCGAGTCTCTGCTCCTAATTTCGCAATGCTGTACCAGATAGGTAATAGCGTTACGCAATATACAACCCTGCCAAGAACTTTACGGATGAGACTACATACATTTTCTAATGCTGAAGTATTATCATTTTCTTCTTCTTCCTCCTCCGTCGAATTACTTTCTTTCTTAAACAACCAAGAACCGTCGACAAGATCTAAGAATTTTTGACCATGAACGCCAAGGAATACTAAACCAGGCCCAATAAAACTAAGACATGATCCACCGATACAACCTGTCAATGCCAAAACTGAGCCAAGGTCAGGAAAGATCATGGCTGGAATGACTGCTGCAGCATAAAGTGAAAGTGTTAAATTTCGACGCCTTCAAAAGTGAGTAAGAAAGTGAGCAACCATATCATTTTATGTGAAAAAATATGTCAACACTTACCTGTCAGCGCGTGCCAATATGGCATGATCATCACCATCGTGAGCAACTTTTCCTCTAAACAAAAGTACCACAAGAACATGCCTCGCTACGAAGGATTCCATGGGATAAACGAAGAACATTGTACTTGAAAGTAAAAGTCTCGCAAGATTTGCCCCGTTACTATCTCCAAGGTTATTTAATATGTTTCCTTGAGTATTAACTCCGAATCCAAGATATCCGCCCAGCCCCATCGTCAATGCTAATGCCGCACACATGGAAATGGACAGTTTTGTGACATTAGCCCATCTTGCACGGGTCGGGGTCTATTTAAAAGAATAATTGCTTAGAAACTCATTCAATTCGACGAACTCCTTCAACTCCTTTCTCACCTTTAAACTGCCTGCAATGATAAAAGCTGAGTGTTGACACACGAATGCAAAACTCAAAACACCAAGGCCAACGAAAACTGTTTTAGGGTGAACGATATCATCTTTAAGTAAATCAATCACTTTGGTAGAGAGAGGTCCATTCTGAGGAATGTCGTCAGTTGGCCCAATGATAGGGTCTTCTCAATAACAAAATTAAGATGTTGCAATATTCTACATTTAACTTATATTCTGGCTGACCACTTACCCATTGCTTCGTCAAAGGAGGCAAGGTTCGATGTTGGGGACAAATATGTTACAAGAAAAACTATGGATATATCAAAAATACAACTAATCGAAGAAGTCTTCGCAAGATCGGCCACATCACGCTGCATGCTCAAGGGGACTATTATAAAAAGCGAGAACAAAAATAGTATACCCCGACGCAAGGGCAAATCGTCCTCATCTGTGCCTACCCCCATAACCTAGAATAGTTACATAAGCTTCTTCAATGAAATACGACTAACAAAAATATCAAATTTACAATCGAAACTCACTGTCGGTAAGGTATCCTTAATAACCTGCAGTAATATAGTAAAGATATAAAGCAGTCATATATTAGGATATGTTTGAAAGATAAATCAAAAAGGTAATTACTGGGGAAATTACTCACAATTAAATACGATACCATGGCCCCGTACGATAGTATGAACATATTGACTGAAACAAAAACGAAGCCAGATCTGGAGAAAGAAACTTCTGCAATTGTTTCATAAGAAGGCACTTTCATAAATTTAGCAGTTTCTATTAGAATTCTCAGAGACTTTTCTATATAGTTGAGAAATAAATTGTCAATTTTTGCTAGTATATATCCGAAGGAGCATGATAAGAGCGTCGTAGGAATCACGAAGTTTTTGTTACTCACCAGTCAGAAATGCAGTTAAAATGGTCAAGAAAATACCAACAACCAATCCTGCTTCCTATAAAACGAAAAATGTAAGTAATCTTGTGTAAACTCAAAGGATATCAAGATGTCAAACACATACTCTAATAGCATATGGAATACCAACAATTCCAGCTCCGACTATGGCATTAATTAAGTTCGCAGATGCCTCGGGGATGGATGACTTGTTCTCTCCATCAGCATCTAAAGTTAACCAGATGAAAAGGTGATCAGCCGTTGAATTTAATAATAAAGCATGACATTAACTGACCTTCTCCTGAGCTTGTATTCAACGAAGAAACTTGTTTGGGCCGTTTCGTAGAAGGTTCGAAAAATGGCGATTTAAACGATACGCCGTAGTTTCCCTGCAACGGAAGACGTTCTTCTGCTGACATGTTGACCAAATTATTTTCGTTCATTAAAAAATTGAGTGTTATTGACCGTCCTCAAGTGTATTATTTTTCTCTTGAGAGGGAGAGAGAGGAGCGACAGATCACTTTGCCAGTTCCAAGGTTTGAAATTTTGGGACACCTTAATTTTGCCTACATGGAAATTGACACATCCGTCACCAAACTTTCGGAAAAATTTCTTTTTAGAGAATTTAGTAAATACCAGTTAGTAGTTGGAAATAACGGTATACCGGGAAAGTATCCGGATTTTGTACCACTACACGTACCACCTTGTCTTTCTACGGAGCTTTACGTAGAGGCTTCTACGGCGTTTTACGTAGACTTTCTACAGTACATTACGTATAGATTTCTCTGATGAAGAGGATGAGTTGTAACTACAAAGTAATTTATACCTGGTACAAGAGTAGAAGTTAATAAAATAAAAGCATACAGTTTAAAAAAAATGATATTTTCAACTTTAAAAAAAGGCTGGAGATTTTCATTCTTAAGAGGTCTCATCTTATAATTTCATTTTAGTAATGACAAAAAGGGGTTCAAGTTATACATTAAAAATCTCATCACTATTTCAATTAAGATTGGATAATACGTAACGCAGGATGTCCTCCATTTCTCCTATCTCTCCTCATTTGATT